>Ga0187894_10001822_pt1 | contig 26614 bp, 28 predicted proteins | sample GBC1701081metaG_FD_136650 | JGI IMG/M metagenome (GOLD analysis project Ga0187894, IMG submission 136650) | White microbial mat communities from a lava cave in the Kipuka Kanohina Cave System on the Island of Hawaii, USA - GBC170108-1 metaG ... | reverse complement strand
TGCTCGCCTCTTATGACGAGTTGATCTCGGCCAGCCGAAGCCGCGCCGTCGTCGAACGGGTGCGGATCGGCATACCGGACGATTATGCGCTTGGTTTTCTCCCCGATGTCATCGCTGCTCTGCTGAGCGCTCAGGCCGGGATCGACTTCGATATCAGATGCGATCTGAGCGCCAATCTCGCCGCCGCCGTAGAGAAGCAGGATCTCGACATAGCCATCGCAACTCTCGCCAATCCTCCCGAAACCGCGATTCTGCTCGGCGAACCGGCACTCTACTGGGTCGGCAGCGCCTCGCGGGCGATGGATGGGTCAGCACCCATTGCCCTTGCCGCCTATCCTGAGGGCTGTGTCTTCCGCAAGGCGATGATCACCGCTCTGGAAGGCGCCGGTCTCGGTTGGCGCGTCGCCATCCAGAGCCGCAATCATGCCGGCATCATTGCCGGCATACGCTCCGGGGCAGCGGTGACGGCCATGGCGCAGGGCACGATACCTACGGGCCTCGTCTGCATCGACGACCCTGGCTGTCTGCCGCCGCTCGGCCATGCCCCGATCTACGCGCTGAGAGGCCGCACAGGCGTCCGCCACATCGATGAACTGGAAGCGGCATTGCATACCGTCATATCGGCACTTTCCAGCATCGATGCTCCCGCCGGTCTCATTCGTGATGGAACACTTCCTCCATCGGCGCCCACCATTCGCTTTTCTTGCGCGACGAGAGCGGCACCTGCATCGGGTCGGTGATGCGCCACCAGTCCTGCATGCGGGGATCGGCGCGCATCAGCGCCATGTCGGCCGCGAAATCCTGCCCGTGATATTCCCAAGATGCGAAAAGTAGGTTCTCGGGCTCGCGCAGGAAGATCGTATAGTTGCGGATATTGCAGCGGCTGATCAACGCCAGTATCTCGGGCCAGACTTGCGCATGGATCCTCTTATATTCCGGGATGACCTCAGGCCTGAGGCCGATGACGAGACCCATTCGCTGCATCCGCTTTCCCTTTCCTTGCACTATGTTATTGTAACACAAATAGAAACCGAACGGTCAGGGAGTTAGGACACGATGACGATGGCGCATGCGGAGGAGAGGCCAAAGGCCAAGGCTCTGCCTTTCGATCAGGCAAAGCTCGACGATCTCATGGACAAGGCCGGGATCGATGTCCTCCTCGTCACGTCCAAGCACAATATCCAGTATCTGCTTGGCGGCTATCGTTTCTTCTTCTTCGATTTCATGGATGCGATCGGCGTCAGCCGTTATCTGCCGGTGATGATCTATCGCAAGGGCCGCCCTGATCAGGCTGCCTATTTCGGCAACGGGCTCGAGATCTATGAGCGCCAGCTCGACAAGTTCTGGCCTTCGACAGTCGAGACCAAATCCTGGGGCACGGTCGATGTGATGCGGCTCGCCGCCGACCACCTGAAGAAGCTCGGCCCCATTCGCACCTTGGGGGTCGAGATGGGCTTCCTGCCGGCCGATGCCCACGCCGCCTTGCGCGGTGCGGCACCCAATGTCGAGATTGTCGATGCCTTCTTCGCGCTGGAGCGGCTGCGCGCGGTCAAGATGCCGGAAGAACTCGAGCTCCTCAAGAAAGCGTCGGAAGGCGTCGTCTCATCCATGCTCGCGGTCATGGGCGCGCACGGACCAGGCTCGACCAAGAAGCAGTTGGCGGAGGCCTTGCGGCTCGAAGAGGTCAAGCGCGGCCTCACTTTCGAATATTGTCTCATCACCGTGGGGTCGAGCCACAACCGCTCCCCTTCGCCTGACAGCTGGAACAAGGGCGAGGTGCTCTCGCTCGATTCCGGCGGCAACTATAAAGGCTATATTGGCGATCTCTGCCGCATGGCGGTGCTCGGTGAGCCCGACCAGGAGCTGAAGGACTTGCTCGCCGAGGTCGACATGATCCAGCAGGCGGCGCGCAGGCCGATCAGGGCCGGCGCCCGCGGCGGCGACATCTATGTCGAGGCCGACAAGGTGTTCAAGACGGCGCCGCACCGGAACATCATGCATTTCTGCGCCCATGGCATGGGCATGATTCCGCATGAGGCGCCGCGCCTCACGGGCTCCGGCCCGGTGCCTTATCCCGCCTATGACGAGGATCTGCCGCTCGAAGCGGGCATGATCATCTCGATCGAGACCACCATGCCTCATCCCAAGCGCGGCTATGTGAAGCTCGAGGACACGGTTGCCGTGACCAAGACGGGTTATGAGCCCTATGGCGATGGCGGCCGCGGCTGGAATCGCGGCAAGATCTGATCCGGGTTCATGCCGGCACGAACCAGGTGACATTCGGCCTGGGCCGTGGCCGGCCCGCCGGCGTCTCGGCCGGAAAACCGCAGACAATGGCCACAGCGGGCTCGAAACCCGAATCGATGCCGATCTCCGCTTTCACGTCGGGTGCCGCAAGCCAGGGGATCGGAGCGCCGAGCCAGCACGTGCCGAGGCCCTGCGCCTGGGCGGCAAGAAGGAGGTTCTGTCCGGCGCGGCAGCAATCGAATGCCGCTTCGGCATTGCCGCTCTCAGCCGAGATCAGGATCAGAGCCGGCGCGCCCCAAAAGACCTTGAAGCCGGCTTTGTGCGGCCATTGCGCATCGGTGGTCTCGCGGGCGAAGCGCAGCGCGCGCTCGCCAAAGGCGTCGAGCCGGGCCGCACCTTCGATGACCAGGATCGACCACGGCATTTCTCCGCTCGCGGGCGGCGTGGGCGCCTGGACCGCGGCCCACAGGAGGTCCTCGATGACCGCTCTGGGCACCGGATCGGCAAGATATCGCCGGATCGATCTCCGGCTATGGATCGCGGTCAGGACGTCCATGTGCCACCTCCGCCTAACATCGCCGCAGCATGGCACAGGCTTCGATATTGTTCACGCGGAGCTCTTGCAAATGCGGGCCAAGCCGTGAGATTTGGGAAATATCAGGTTGGGAGATTGCGCTTGGCCGTGTGATGTTCTGACGGGCAAATTCCCTGCTCGAATTGGCAAATTCCCTGCTCGAGATTCTAACCCCTTGATATTGCTGGAGTGGGTAATTTTTTCGCGAAAATTCCCTGAAAATCCCTGCAAATCCCTGAAACGGGCCGTCCCTACCGGCGATGCATCACTTGCGGTGTCGCGTCGGGAAGTCTCAGCGCCAGCAGGCCTTGCCGGCGCAGCGTGTCGAGCCTGGCGAGCTTCTCCGGCAATCGGGCCGGCCGCTCGCCCCATTCCTCGTAGAGCGCCTGCGCATTGCGCAGGAGCCTTTCGGGGGAATCCCATGCCGCGAAGGGCGTGGCCTGGAATTTGGCGCCGAGCAAGAGATCGGCCGCTGCCGCATTGGCACGCATGCCCTGCCTGCGGCGGCGGTCGAGCTCCTCCTGGATGAGCTCCCAATAAGCGAGCTGCAGTTCGACATCGGCGCGCGTCGCGAGCGGCCCGTGGCCGGCGACGATGACGTCGGCATCGAGGCTCAGCACCTTGCGTAAGGCGCCGGTGATATTGGCGACCGGCCCGGCCCACACCACCGGCGTTGAGGAGGTGAAGACGATGTCGCCCGCATAGAGCACTTTCTCGGAAGGGACGAAGATCATCGCATCGCCCGGCGTGTGCGCCGGTCCCATTTCCATGAGCACGATTTCGATGCCGTTGAGCGTGATGGTCCTCTCGCCGGAAAAGCCCTGGTTGGGCGCCACGATATGTATGCCGGTGAAATCGTAAGGCGCCACCATCGCGCCCGCATAATGGCCAAGGACATCGATGCCGGCCACCGGCAGAACCTTCATCACGCGCGCGGCCCTGGCGAGGAGCTGCATCGTCTTGGGCTCGATATGATGCATATGGCCGATGCAGGCATGGGTGGCGATGATCGGCACATTGCCGAAGAGCTGGTTGCCCCAGCAGTGATCGCCATCGGCATGGGTGTTGATGACGCTGTCGACCGGCGAGCGCGCCAGAAGCTCGGCCACGCCGGCGAGAAATTCACGCGCGCAACGGAGATCCCAGCCGGTGTCGATCACGATGCTCTTGCCGCCGCAGTCGATGAGGCCGAAATTGGTCTCGCCCCACGAACCGTTCGGCACCATCCAGGCATAGGTCTTAGGGCCAAGGCGATAAAGGCCTTCGCGGAATTTCGCACGTTCGCCGAAGCGCGTCACGCTGCGGTCGGGACCGTCGAGCCAGGCAGCCTTGCGCATCGCCTCGGTCATCAGATGATCCGGTGGACGATCTCGCCCACTTCCTCGATGACGAGACGCAATTCATCGCCGCTCTCGAGCAGGCGGCCCGCTTCCAGGCCGGAACCGCCGGGCAGCGTACCGCTGGCGATCAATTCGCCCGGCTGCAGCGGTTCGTCGCGCGAGAGATGCGCCAGCACCTCGCCGATGGAATAGCGCATGCCGGCGGAGCTCGGCGTCGAGATGAGCTTGCCATTGATCTCGACGCGGGCCTTGAGCGCATCGATTTTCGGCACGATCGCGTCGGCCGTGACCATTGTCGCCGACATCGAGCTCAGGAAATGCTTGCTCTTCTGCGGCCCGAAGCCCGATTGCATCTCGTCGCGCTGCACGTCGCGGGCGGAAAAGTCGTTGACGACGACGAAGCCGCCCACCGCCGCGAGCGCCTCTTGCGGTGTGGCGTTGAGCAAGGGTTTCGCCAGCACCCAGCCGAGCTCGAGCTCGTAATCGAGCGCTTTTGTGTAGGACGGTATTTTGACCGGCACGCCGCTCGGCACGATGGTGAGATGATTGCTGAAATAATAGACCGGTTGCCGGGCGAGGAGCTTCGGCGGCCGGAAGGCGGGAAAGATCGTGCCGGTCAGTTTTTCGTAGAGGGCCGTCACCCGGAACGCCGTCGGCATGAACCGCCGGACATAGCCGCGCGAGGACTGGACCCAATGATCTTCGTAGAGCAGCATGTCGCGAAAGGAGCACGGCCCAAAGGGCAGGATCTCCGGCCCCTGCGTGAGCGGCGGCGGCAAGGCCGTGAGCCAGCCGAGGCCTGTGCTCTCCGCCTCGCTTTCGGACATGTCTGCCCAGCGCCCATCCTTTTCGACCTGAAGGATGCTGCCGCCCAGCGTGTATTCGCGACGCAGCTTCACGACGCCTCCGCCGAATCTTCGCCCTCGGATGGGGACGATGCCTTCGGCGCCGGAAAACCTCAAGGCGCATCGTAAGTGGAGCTATTTCGTCTTCTGCACCGCCGCTATGTTCCGGTTAACGATATCGATCGTCATCTGATATTCCTTCTTCGGGCTGAATTCGAGGACCTCGGTGTCCTCCTCATAGATGGGCACATGTCCAGGCTCGAGATAATAGACGTCGCCGGTCTTGAGCACGACGTCGCCGTCCTTGCGCTTGATGCGCACGCGGCCCTTCAGCAAGTAGCCCCAATGGGGCGACTGGCACATGTCGTCCGGCAATCCCTTGAACAAGGGCCGCGCATCCACCCCCTTTGGGAAGGTTTCATAAGAGACGATCATCCCGCCCCATTCGACGAGGCGGCTGGAGAAACCATCCCCATAGTCGTCCACCAGAGGCAGCTCCTTCATCGGAAGATGCATATTTTCACTCTCCTTGCGGCCAATTTTGGATGTCGATGCCTCGGCACCGCTCAACTTGTGCTTCGAGCCGTCCTGCGTATAGTGTGGCGCGAGTGTAAGGGCGCCCAGTGTTCAAGACTTTGCCGCGATCCTCTATCTCTTTGCAGCGAGAGCGAGGTTTGTGACAGACGAGGGAGCAACCCCATGGATGCCCTTTCCGAAGCCCTCAATGCCGTGCGCATGACCGGCGCCATCTTCTTCCATGCGGAGTGCCGCGCCCCTTGGGGCTTTGCCGTACCGTCGGTCGCCGAGGTCCAGCATGTGTTGTCGCCCGGCACCGAGCGCCTGGTGAATTACAACCTCGTCACCGAAGGCCGGGCTATCGCGCGTTTTGGTGATGGAACCGAGACCTTGCTCGGGCCCGGCGATCTTACCGTCCTGCCCCATGGCGATGCGCATTGGGTGTCGAACGGGTCGCCGCGGACTTTCATTGACAGCACCGCCCGCCTCGCCGGCATCTTGCACGGCGAAGGCGGCGTGATGCGCTTCGGCGCGAATGGCGAAATCACGCGGTTCATTTGCGGCTTCTTCGGCTGCGAGCGGTCGGCCGACCGTCTGTTCCTGGCCGGCCTGCCGCGACTCATCCGGCTCAACCTCAGGGAAAATCCGAACAGCGCCTGGCTCGAGACGGCGGTCCGGCATCTGGTGGCGGAAACCGAGATCGATCGGCCAGGGCGCTCGGTTCTCCTGTCGCGGATGGCGGAATCGCTCTTCATCGAGGCGCTGCGTTGCCACATGGAGCAATTGCCCGGCGATCAGACGGGCTGGCTCGCCGCCGCGCGCGATCCGGTCATCGGCGCCGTCCTGGCGCTGTTTCATCGCGATCCGGCCAAGGACTGGACTCTCGACGCGCTGGCCAGCACCGTCGGCGCGTCATCATCGGTCATCGCCAAGCGCTTCAGCCGGTTCATGGGGGTGACGCCGATGGCCTATCTGGCACGCTGGCGGCTGGAACTGGGAGCGCGGCAGTTGCGCGCTTCGGCGCGGCCCGTCCTGCAGATTGCCGCCGAGGTCGGCTATGAATCGGAAGCGGCCTTCAACCGCGCCTTCAAGCGCGCCTTCGGGCTCCCGCCGGCGCAATATCGGCGCCGGGAAATGCCTGCATCGCCGCCTGCCGGTCTTCCGCCGTCACCGAGGTGAAGCGGGCGAGCTTGCGGCCGAACTATCGTGAGGAACGCAAGATGATTTCACCGTTTCACTGTCGGCTTGAGGAGGCGCGTCAGGATTTCGCGCAAGGCCGGCCCCTGATCGATTGGATCAAAATGCGGATCGAGCGCCGCGCGGCCGAAGGCGCCGTCGATCATGGCGGCAATCCAGGTCACGAGCTTGTTCATGTCGAGCGACGCATCGATCTGGCCGCGTGCCGCCGCCTTCTTGAGGAGGTCGATCAAGGCGGCATTGGCCTCTGCGTCGCAGCGTGCTGCAAGCCGGCCGATCGCCGGATTGCGCATCGCCTCGGCGAGGATTTCGATGCCGATCTGGCGATAGATCGGTTCCGCCACTTTGATAAGACGTTCTTCCATGAGCTTGCAGATTTCTTCGAAGAGGTCCTCGGCCTGGCCGGCTTTCTCGTGGAATTCCGCCGTCTCGTGCCGATCCCGCTCGACGATCGCTTCGATAATGGCATTCTTGGTCTTGAAATAATGGAAGAGATTGCCCGGGCTCATTTGGGCCTCGGCGCAGATTTCCGCCGTGGTCGTCTTGTGGAATCCGCTCTTGGCAAAGCAGGTGACGGCGGCATCCAGTATCTGGCGCTTCTTGGCCTCGTATTTCTCGGGATCAACCTTACGCATCCGCCTCGACGAGACATTGATCGATCAGTCGCTCTAGTAATTGCCGAGACAGGCGTCAAGGGCTGCTCGCTGCCGACGCCGGGAAGATGATTTTTGAGCCTGTCTAATAGGCAACCGAAAGCCTTATTGGCAACCGAAGGTCCGCCAACAAGCGAGCGTTCTCCCACGAGAGCGTGAATTCCTGTTCCCACATGCACGTCTCCACACGGAAAATGTCCACATAAGCGTTCTCAACATTTGGCAGCTTATCAAGCGACAAATTTTGCTCTCTCAGAACCTTCAAGAGCGGCTCCACATGTTCCGCCAACACCTGCAGATGATCATTCACCTCCGGAGAGTCGATTTTCACCAGAATCCTCCAGAGGCCACCTTTTCGAATCACGATCTGTCCGCTGGCGGATATGTGCCTGTCATTTTTCCGATGCTGATGGTTTGGTTTCGTGTTCAGAATGTGGGTGATCTGATCTGGATCCAGGTCAGACCCATGTATGTAGAGGCCTACAGATACGAGCGGACCCCTGGATTCCCTTCGCTTGCTGTACCGCTCAGCGCGCTCGGATGGCTCCTCGTTCGGATCGATCATGTAATCGGCTGTGCTGACATACGTCACGGCGACGGGCTCACCCAGCGCCAGCCGTCTGGCCGTCTTGTAATCGGAAACCTCAAAAGTGTTGCGTATCAGCTCCGTTCGATGCGCTGGTCGATCCTCGGTCACATCGAGCGGCGGCTCGTTGGTCACTTTGCGGATTTCCCGGACACCCAGGAACTCCGACATTGCAGGTTGGCCATTTCGTTTCAGTCCTTTGGTATCAGCGGCTTGCTCGGCATTGCCGATGTCGACGGCCATCATTCGGGCCTCGGCCAAATCAGCCGCCTCGATCAGAAAGATCCTTTCATCCACCCGCCCGACGTCCTGTTCACCACCATCCAGAGGGCGCGTCGTCATCATGATATGAGCGCAATACCAGGTCATTGTCTCTGCTATCCAAATTGCCTGGCGCATTCAGGCAACAACGTCTTAACAAGGTCAAGAGATTTGGAGGCCCCTAAAGCTCGGTCCGCACGTCCCACAATTCCGGGAACAGCACGACTTCCAGCATGCGCCGCAGATAGGCGACGCCGGATGTTCCGCCGGTGCCGCGCTTGAAGCCGATGACGCGCTCGACCGTCGTCACATGGTTGAAGCGCCAGCGGCGGAAATAGTCTTCGAAATCGACCAGCTTCTCGGCGAGCTCATAGAGCTCCCAATATTGCGCCGGATCGCGATAGATCCTGGCCCAGGCCGCCTTGACGCTGTCATCGCGCTGATAGGGCTCGGCCTTGTCGCGCGCGAGCACCGCCTTGTCGATGGTGAAACCGCGCCGCGCCAATATGGCGATGGCTTCATCATAGAGGCTGGGCTTGCGCCTGATGCCGTCGAGCCAGTCATAGAGCTCTTGCCGGTGCTCATGCGGCTTCAGCATCGCGACATTCTTGTTGCCGGCGAGATATTCGATGGCGCGATATTGATAGGACTGGAGCCCCGAGGACTGGCCGAGGCTCGAGCGGAAATGCGTATATTCGCTGGGCGTCATGGTGCGCAAGACATCCCAGGCGGAATTGAGCTGCTCCATGATGCGCGCCACGCGCGCCAGCATCTTGAAGGCGGGCTGCAGATCATCGCTGGCAATGGCGCGCGCCGCCGCGCTCAATTCATGGATGGCGAGCTTCATCCACAATTCGGACGTCTGGTGCTGGATGATGAACAGGAGCTCGTCATGCGCCTTCGACAAGGGCTCCTGCGCGTTCAATATCCTGTCGAGCTTGAGATAGTCGCTATAGGACATCCGGCTCGCGAAATCGGTGAGCGCCCCGTCCTTCCTCGGATCGAAGGGCTCATCGCTCATGTGACTTGGGCCTTCTTCTTGAAATCGGCGCGGTCCCACAGGCTTTCGGCCAGCACACGCTCGAGGATGTGAGCCGCGTCCCACACATCGGCGAAGCCGATATAGAGCGGCGTCAGGCCGAAGCGGATGATGTCGGGCGCGCGGAAGTCGCCGATGACGCCATGAGCGATGAGCGCCTGCATCACGGCATAGCCGTCGGCGCAATGGAACGACACCTGGCTGCCGCGCTCTGCCGCATCACGCGGGCTTGCGAGCTTCAGCCCATGGGAAGCGCAGCGGCCCTCGACTTCGGAAATGAAGAGATCGGCCAGGCGGACGGACTTGTCGCGTACCGCCTGCATATCGACGCCTTCCCAGACATCGAGGGCGGAATCGAGCGCGATCATCGACAAGACGCCGGGTGTTCCGGCCCTGAGCCGGTCGATGCCCTTGGCCGGGCGATAATCGAGATCGAAGGCGAAAGGTGCCGCATGCCCCATCCAGCCGGCAAGCGACGGCTCCACTCTGTCCTGGAGATCGGGCCGCACATAGACGAAGGCCGGCGCACCCGGCCCGCCATTGAGATATTTATAGCCGCAGCCGACGGCGAAATCGGTATTGCCATCGTGAAGGTCGACGGGAAAGGCGCCGGCCGAATGGCAGAGATCCCAGATCGCCAGCGCACCCACGTCGTGCGCCTTGGCGATGAGCTTCTTCATGTCGTGCCGGCGTCCGGTGCGGTAATCGACCTCGGTGAGCATGAGCACCGCGAGATCGCTATCGATGGCGTCTTCCACCGCTTCCGGCTCGACGATGCACAGGTCCCATGAACCGCCCAAGGCCTTGATGACGCCTTGCGCGACATAGAGATCGCTCGGGAAATTGCCGCTGTCCGAGAGGATGACGCGGCGCCCGGGCTTCAGCTTGAGCGCCGCGGTCAGCACTTTCACCAGGTTGATCGAGGTCGAATCCGCCGCGATGACGGTGCCGGGCCTGGCACCGACGAGCCTGCCGATCCGGTCGCCGAGCGTGCGCGGCAGGTCGAACCAGCCATGCGCGTTCCAGCCGCGAATGAGGCTCTGGCCCCATTCTTCGCTGATCGCGCCGCCTAAGCGCCTCGCCACATGGCGCGGCAAGGGGCCGAGCGAATTGCCGTCGAGATAGATGGTGTCCTGGGGGATGACGAAGAGCTCGCGCCGCGCGCGCAAGGGGTCAGCTTGGTCCAGCGCCTCGGCTTCCTTGCGGGTGATCATTTGCGCGCCTCTTCTTCCCGGAGCGCGAAGCGCTGCAACTTGCCGGTCTGGGTCTTGGGCAGCGCGTCGCGGAACTCGATGCGGCGCGGATATTTGTAGGGCGCGATTTCGCTTTTCACATGGTCCTGCAATGTCTTCACCATTTGCGCATCCCCCTTGTGACCGGATCTCAGCACGATGAAGGCCTTGGGCACCATGCCGCGCTCCTCATCGGCAACGCCGACGACCGCGCATTCGGCGACCGCCGGATGGGTCAGAAGCGCATTCTCGATCTCGGGTCCGGATATATTGTAGCCGGCCGAGATGATCATGTCGTCGGAGCGGGCCTGGTACCAGAAATAGCCCTCTTCATCCTGGGTGAAGGTGTCGCCGGTGATGTTCCAGCCCTTTTCGACATAGTTGCACTGGCGCGGATCGTCGAGATAGCGGCAGCCGATCGGGCCTTTGACGGCGAGGCGTCCGGGCGTGCCGCGCGGGACCTCGTTCCCCTCGGAATCGATGATCTTCGCCTGATAGCCCGGCACCGGCAGGCCGGTCGAGCCGGCGCGGATCTTTTCTTCCGGCGCGCCGATGAAGATGTGCAGCATCTCGGTGGCGCCGATACCGTCCATGAGCTTGATCCGGGTCGCCTCGTGCCAGGCTTCGTATACCGCCTTGGGCAAGGTTTCGCCGGCCGAGACGCATTTGCGCAACGAGCCGCAGGATCCGGGCTCGAGCTTCGCCAGCATGGCGCGATAGGCGGTCGGCGCGGTGAAGGTGATCGTCGCCTTATGCTGGTCGATGGCGGCGATGAGATCGTCCGGTGTCGCCTTCTCGAGGAGGATGGAGGAGGCCCCGACCCGCATCGGGAAGATGACGAGGCCGCCCAGGCCGAAAGTGAAGGCGAGCGGCGGCGAGCCGATGAACCGGTCGCTGTCTCGGGCCTTGAGCACGTGCTTGCCATAGCCATCGGCGATGAGCAGCACGTCGCGATGGAAATGCATCGTGCCCTTGGGCTCGCCCGTGGTGCCCGAGGTAAAGCCGATCAGGCAGACATCGTCCGCCGCCGTGTCGAAAGCGCTGAAATCGGGCGACGCTTGGCGCATCAAGGCTTCGAGCCCCCGGTCTTCGGGGCTGTTGAAATAGACGATGCGCCGGAGAGCGGACGCCAGCGTTCTCGCCTTCTCCATTTCCTCGGCGAGCCTGAAGTCGCACAGAGCGAGCGCGATCTCGGCCTTGTTGATCGGATAGGCGAGTTCCTTGGCGCGCAGCAACGGCATGGTGGCGACGGCGATGCCGCCCGCCTTCATGACGGCAAGATAGGCGGCGACGAATTGCGGGTTGTTGGCCGAGCGCAAGAGCACACGGCTGCCGCTCTCGAGGCCAAGCTCCTTGACCAGCACATTGGCGATGCGGTTCACGCGCTCCGCAAGCATGCCATAGGTGACGGTCTCGGCTCCGGTGATCAGGCAGGGATGATCCCTTGCGCCCTTGGCGAGCCAGTGGTCGAGGAGCTCGCTCACGCAATTGAGACGGTCGGGATAGCGATAGTCGGGAAGCTCGAAGATCAGATCAGGCCATTGCCCAGCCGGCGGCAGATGATCGCGGGCGAATGTATCGGCATAGGCACTTGGAATCATTGCATCCAATCCTCGCGGGTTTAGTGCGAATAATCGCGGCCGCTTCGATAGTTTAATTCTAAAATAATTGCCTTCAATGTCAATCGCGCTATCATAAACTATAATGAAGATCATGGAGGGAACGACCGATGGCTCGCAGGCCCAACCGCATGTTCGACAAGGACCAGTTTCTCCTGGGCACTTTCGCGTCCAATTGCTCGAGCGGCATGACCGTGACTAAGGTCGAGGAGCGCTGGGACAACAGCTGGAACAACAATCTGAAACTGGCGCGGCTCCTCGATCAGGCGGGGATCGACTTCATGCTGCCGATCGCGCGCTGGATCGGCTATGGCGGCGAGACGAACTTCCATCACAATGTGCTGGAGACGATCACCTGGGCGGCGGGGCTTCTCAGCTCTACGCGCGACATCACGGTCTTCGCCACCATCCACACCGCCGCCAATCACCCGGTGGTCGCCGCCAAGCAGCTCGCCACCATCGATCACATCAGCAACGGCCGCATCGGCCTCAATATCGTGGCGGGCTGGAACAAGCCCGAATATGAAGCGCTCGGCCTCACTCTGCCGGACAAGCATGAGGTGCGCTACGGCTATGCGCAGGAATGGTTCGACATCGTCAAGGCGCTGTGGCGCGAGGACAAGAGTTTTGATTGGGACGGCACCTATTTCCAATTGAAGCAGGTGCTGGGCGCGCCCAAGCCCTTGAGCCCGGTGCCGATCATCAATGCGGCGGGATCGGGCGAAGGACGCAACTTCGCCACCCGCAATGCCAATTTCCTGTTCACGCCCGCCATCGATCTCGCCCGCTCGAAGGACGAGATCGCAGAGCTCAAGGCCATGGGAGAGAGCAACGGCCGCCATATCGAGGTGCTCACCTTCTCGCATGTCGTCTGCCGGCCGCAGGAAGAGGACGCCAAGGACTATCTCGAGCATTTCGGCCGCAAGCACGCCGATTGGGAGGCCGTCGACAATCTGGTGCGCCTGCAATTCGCCCATGCGCAATCCTTCCCGCACGATCTCCTGGCCCTGATCCGCGACCGCATGGCGGCGGGCCATGGCGGCTTCCCGCTCGTCGGCACGCCCGAGCAAGTGGCGGAAGGCATCATCTCGCTCCATGAAGCGGGCTTCAAAGGCACGACCTTGTCCTTCGTCGACTATGTCGAGGAATTTCCCTATTTCCGCGACACGGTCCTGCCGATCTTGGCCGAACGGGGCCTGCGCCACGCGCATCAGGAGGTCGCCGCGGCGTGAGCGTTTGACGGGGCGGAATGGCCGCCATTAGAAATCGCTTTAGACTTGAAATAATTTCCGTCTCGCCCCTACAATCGCCAAAAGCGAGCGATTGCGGATGTCGGAACAGAGAGCACTCGTCACAGGTGGCAGCCGGGGCATTGGCCGCGCCATAGCGTTGGCGCTGACCGCCAAGGGCTATGAGGTGACGATCATGGGCCGCTCGGAAAAAGCCTTGGCCGAAGCGATCGCCGAAGGCGTGGCGCGGAAATCGCGCGCCGTCGATGTCACGGACGAGTCTGCCTTGCGCCAGGCGGTGTCGGAAACCGGCCCCTATCACGTGCTGATCAACAATGCCGGAGCGGCCGAATCGGCGCCGCTCGCGGCAACTGACCTCGCCCTCATCCGCCGCATGATGGCGGTCAATGTCGAGAGCGCTTTCACTGCCTCGCGCGCGGCTCTGCCCGGCATGAAGAAGCTGGGCTCGGGCCGCATCATCAATATCGCGTCGATCGCCGGCCTCAAGGGCTATGCTTATGTCTCGGCCTATTGCGCGGCGAAGCATGCCGTCATCGGGATGACGAAGGCGCTGGCCGCCGAGCTCGTCAAGTCGAACATCACCGTCAACGCCCTTTGTCCGGGCTACACCGACACCGATCTCATCGCCAATGCCGCCGACGCCATAGCCGAGAAGACCGGCCGCGGCACCGCCGAGGCGATCGACCATTTCGCCAAGACCAATCCGTCCGGCCGATTGATCACGCCGGAGGAAGTCGCCAATGCGGCTTTATGGCTCGTCTCCGAGGGCGCCTCCGCCGTGACCGGCCAGGCGATCACCATTGCCGGAGGTGATCCATGACCGACGAGCCCTTGTGGATCGATGCCGAGACGACGGTCTCGGCAAGGCCCGCCGATCACAAGATGGAGCTGCGCCTGTGGCTCAGGCTCTTCTCCTGCTCGCGCCTCATCGAGAACGACATCCGCCGCCATCTCAATGGCGAATTCGAATTCAGCCTGCCGCGCTTCGACATATTGGCGCAACTCGACCGCGCCGATGAGGGCCTGGTGCTGGGCGAAGTGTCGAAACGGCTGATGGTCTCGGCCGGCAATATCACGAGCCTCGTCGACGGCCTGGTGAAATCCGGCCACATCACCCGCACCACATCCAGCGGCGACCGCCGGGCCCAGGTCATCCGCCTCACCGACAAGGGCCGGCGCGAATTCCGCCGCATGGCCAAGGTGCACAGCGATTGGATCGCCGCCTATTTCGAGCACATGTCGCCAAAGGACATCGACAGGCTGATGGAACTTCTGGCGGTGCTGAAGGAGTCGGCGCGCCGCAGCATCATGGCGAAGCAGGATTCATGAACCGCACACATGCGATAGCGCCGCCTTTGCGCGACTACACAGCACGCCATGTGCTGCTCGCCATCGAAGGCGGCATCGCGCATATCACGCTCAACCGGCCGGAGAAGAAGAATCCGCTCACTTTCGACTCCTATGACGAGCTCACGGCGATCTTTTCGGCGGCGCGCAAGGACGACGGCGTCCATGCTTTCGTGATCTCAGGCTCAGGCGGCAATTTCAGCTCCGGCGGCGATGTCTTCGAGATCATCGGGCCTTTGACGCAAATGAATGTGCCACAGTTGCTGCGCTTCACCGAGATGACCGGCGATCTCGTCAAGACGATGCGCGCCTGTCCGCAGCCGATCATTGCCGCGATCGACGGTATTTGCGCCGGCGCCGGCGCCATCATCGCCATGGCCTCCGACATCAGGCTCGGCACCGTTGAGGCGAAGGTGGCCTTCCTGTTCAACCGTGTCGGGTTAGCCGGCTGCGACATGGGCGCTTGCGCCATGCTGCCGCGTCTCATCGGCCAGGGCCGCGCATCCGAGTTGCTCTATACCGGGCGCTCTTTGGGCGGTGCCGAGGCCGAGCGCTGGGGCTTCTTCAACCGGCTCGTGGCACCCTCGGCCCTGCTCGATGAGGCGCTGAAGCTCGCGGGCCAGATCGTCCAGGGCCCGACCTTCGCCAATGGCATGACCAAGCGCATGCTGCAGGCCGAATGGGCGATGAGCATCGACGATGCGGTGGAGGCTGAAGCCATTGCCCAGGCGCTGTGCATGAAGACCGAGGATTTCAAGCGTGCTTACGAGGCATTCGCCCAAAAGCAGAAACCGGTCTTCAAGGGCGATTGAGCGATGACCGACCAAAGCTTTCTCACCTGGCCCTTCTTCGAAAAGCGGCATCGCGACCTGAGAAGCGAGGTGGAGGATTTCGCCAAAAGCGTCGTCCCGCCGCTCATCGACCACCATGATCCGGATGCCTCCTGCCGCAGGCTGGTGGCGGCGCTCGGCAAAAGCGGCCTCTTGCGCCATGCGGTGACCGCACCCCATGGCGGGCTATCGGAAAAATTCGACGTGCGCTCGCTCTGCCTCATCCGCGAGACATTGAGCTACGCCGACGGACTGGCCGATTTCGCTTTCGCCATGCAGGGCTTGGGCACCGGTCCGGTCACTTTGTTCGGCACGGAAGCGCAGAAGCGCCAATGGCTGCCCTCCATTGCCGAGGGGAAGGCGATCTCGGCCTTCGCTCTGTCGGAGCCGGAAGCGGGCTCCGATGTCGCGGCGCTTGCCTGCAGCGCCAAGCCGGACGGCAATGACCATGTCGTCATCGAGGGCGAGAAGACCTGGATCTCCAATGGCGGCATAGCCGATCGCTATGTCGTCTTCTGCCGCACCGGCGAGGCGCCGGGCGCACGCGGCCTCTCGGCTTTCATGGTCGAAGCCGACACGCCCGGCCTCGCCATCGCCGAACGGCTCGAGACCATCTCGCCTCATCCCTTGGCGAGGCTCCGCTTCGAGAATTGTCGCGTGCCCATTGCCAACCGCATTGGCCAGGGCGGCGAAGGCTTCAAGATCGCCATGGCGACGCTCGACATCTTCCGTTCGAGCGTTGGCGCTGCCGCTCTGGGCTTCGCCCGCCGCGCTCTCGATGAGGCCCTCGCCCATGTGACGAGCCGGCGCATGATGGGCGGCGTGCTCGCCGATCTGCAGATGGTGCAGGGCCAGCTTGCCGATATGGCGCTCGATGTCGATCAATCTGCCTTGATGGTCTATCGCGCCGCCTGGACCAAGGACCAGGGGGCGGAGCGCATCACGCGTGAGGCTGCCATGGCGAAATACACCGCGACCGAGGCGGCGCAGCGCGTGATCGACACGGCGGTGCAACTCTTCGGCGGGCTCGGCGTCAAGAGCGGCTCTAGGCCCGAGCAGCTCTATCGCGAGATCCGCGCCTTGCGCATCTATGAAGGCGCGAGCGCCGTGCAGAAGGTCATCATCGCCCGCTCGCTTCTTTCCAGCAAAGCCTGAGATCATGACGACATCCCCCGTATCGCTCAGCTGTGAAGACGGCGTCGCCGTCATCACCATCGACAACCCGCCGGTGAATGCCCTTTCGCAAGCCGTGCGACAGGGCCTCTTCGACGCCGTCCAGGCGGTTGCCGCCGATGCTACGGTCAAAGGTGTCGTCCTCGCCTGCGCCGGCAAGACCTTCGTCGCCGGCGCCGATATCCGTGAATTCGGCAAGCCGCCGGTGCCGCCGATGCTGCGCGACGTGATCGCAGGCTTGGAAGCGCTCGACCGGCCGGTCGTCGCCGCCATCCATGGCACGGCCTTGGGCGGCGGATTTGAATTGGCGCTCGGTTGTCATTATCGCGTGATGGACGCGCGCACCTTTGTCGGCCTGCCCGAAGTGACGCTCGGCATCATTCCGGGCGCCGGCGGAACCCAGCGCCTGCCGCGCCTCGTCGGCATGGCGGCGGCCATCGACATGATCACCTCCGGCCGCCGCGTCGACGCCGCGGAAGCATTGAAGCTCGGCATCGCGGATGCCGTCGCCGAGACCGACCTTCTGTCAGCCGCCAAGGCAAAATTGGCTTTGCCGGTGTCGCGTCTCTCCGGACGCGCACCGCCGGCAGCAACACCCGATGTCTTCGCGCAGGCGCGCAAGCAGATTGCCGCGAGGTCGCGCGGACAGATCAGTCCCTTGCGCGCGCTCGATCTTCTGGAAGAAACAGCCGGGTCGAGCTTCGATGCGGGCATGGCGCGCGAGGCCGAGGTCTTCGCCGAGTTGCGCAACTCGGACCAGGCTCGCGCGCTGCGCTATGCTTTCTTCGCCGAGCGCGAGATCGCGAAAATCCCCGAGGCCGATGCCAAGCCCATGACCGTTGCGCAACTGGGTGTCGTCGGCGGCGGGCTGATGGGCACCGGCATCGCCGCCGCGGCCCTCCTCGCCGGATTGCCGGTCACGCTGGTCGAGCGTGATCAGGCCTCGGCCGATCTTGCCAGGGAACGAGCCCTAGGCTTGCTCAAAGCCTCGGTCGAGCGCGGCAAGCTCAAACCGTCCGACTATGATGCCATCGCGGCTAGCCGGTTCCGCACCGCCGCCGCCTATGCCGATCTCGCCTCTGCCGATCTGGTGATCGAAGCGGCTTTCGAGGACATAACGGTCAAGCAGGCGATCTTCCGCGAGCTCGACAAGGCCGCGAAGCCGGACGCGATCCTCGCCAGCAACACCTCCTATCTCGATGTCGGCGCGATCGCCGAGACGACAACGCGGCCCGGGAAAATCATCGGCCTGCATTTCTTCTCGCCCGCCCATATCATGAAATTGCTGGAAGTGGTCGTGCCTGAAGGTGCTACGCCTGAGACCGTGGCGACGGGCTTCGCCCTGGGCCGCAAGCTCGGCAAGATCGCGGTCAGGGCCCAAGTCTGCGACGGCTTCATCGGCAACCGCATCCTTTCCGCCTATCGCAAGCAGGCCGAATATCTGATGGAGGATGGCGCGGCGCCGGCCGAGATCGATAAGGCCTTCCGGAATTTCGGCCTGCCCATGGGTGTGTTCGAGATGCAGGACATGGCGGGGCTCGATATCGTCTGGGCCAATCGCAAGGCGCTGGCGCCTAGGCGCAATCCCCAGGAGCGCTATGTCCATATCGTCGATCTCATTTGCGAGCGGGGCCGCTTCGGCCGCAAGACCGGCAGCGGCTATTATAACTACGCGACCAAGCCACCGACTCCCGATGAAGAAACCCTCGTCATCATTGCCGAGGAGCGCCGACGCAAAGACATATCACCGCGCAAATTCACGGCCGATGAGATCATGGACCGCATCCTGCTTGCCATGATCAATGAAGGGGCGCGCATCCTTGATGAGGGCATCGCGCTGCGCGCGAGCGACATCGATGTGGTCATGGTCAACGGCTATGGCTTTCCACGCTGGCGCGGCGGGCCGATGTTCATGGCCGACGAGATGGGAACAGCCGAGATCCTGCGTCGCGTTGAAGCTTACGCAAAGGACGATGCTTATTTCTGGAAGCCGTCCGCTCTGCTCGAGCGCCTTGCGCAAACCGGCAGAGATTTTGCCGGCAAAGCAACCACTTGACCAAGAAATAGATGTGTTCCTGGCCGCCTGATTATGCGATACTGAGCTAGCGTCGGAATCATACATTCGCAAGGCATTCGACGACTGAGAGCAGACTTCGCTCCCGCCACAATAAAGGAGCGGAGAGAATGGTAAGCCGCACCGCCAGGGAATCCAAAGCGCAGGTAACCCATGTTGCGGCGATGCGGATCATCGAAGCTGAGAAGATGCAGCAGCTAATGAAGACAGCCCGCTTGCGCAAGCTGCGGCTGGCGCGGCAGGGGGAAGCCGACAAGAAAGACACATCACCAGAAGCAAGCACTGTTTTGAGCAACGGGACTGTCCGAGATTGATGGCCCCTCTCGGAACCTCGCAGGATTGGGGCAGGGATGATTGAACCTATCGCAAGGGATATAGGCCGCGAGGTGCTTTACACTGGCACGCGGGGACGCGATCGCACCGTGAAAGTAGGCGTAATCACCAGCTTCGATCTGCATTGCGTCTATGTGCGCTATGGCCAGCACACCACGTCCGAAGGCAATCGCCGTCAGGATCTCGAATGGGTGAAGACTCGACCGAATTGAATTAGTTCCGGCTGGCGGTTGTTTATGCTTGCACATTCCGGGGAAAGCGCCCATATGGGATGCTTCGAGTTTCGGCCGCATTGATTATCGGTCGCGCGCAGAGGGCAAAAGCCCGGCGCCACTGACGACCTCTCTCCTGAACATCGATCGTTTAAGTGGACGCGATGATGCGTTCCCGCGACGCCTGACCTATGAAAGGTACCATCATGCAGGTAGGAACAGTTAAGTTTTTCAATACCCAAAAGGGCTTCGGCTTCATTCAGCCCGAAGACGGAAGCAAGGACGTTTTCGTCCATATCAGCGCCGTCGAGCGGTCCAATCTGGGTACGCTCAGCGAAGGCCAAACGGTCCGCTTCGAGCTGGTCACCGACCGCCGAACGGGCAAGATCTCCGCCGGCAATCTGGAAAGAGCGGCTTAGCAGTCGCTGTTGGCAGGGCAGACCGCGGATGTACCGGCTGTTCTGCCACTTGCTTCCTTTGTGATTTGATATGGCTCAGGCCGAGAGGTGCGCATGCAGGTGTTCGTACGCGACAACAATGTCGACCAGGCGCTCAGGATCCTGAAGAAGAAAATGCAGCGCGAGGGTCTCTTCCGCGAGATCAAGAAGCGTGCTGCCTATGAGAAGCCGTCCGAGCGGAAGACGCGCGAGAAAGCCGAAGCGATACGACGGATAAGAAAGCTGGCGCGCAAGAAAGCGCAGCGCGAAGGGCTGATACCTCTGCCCAAGCCCAAGGCAAAACCGACGCGGCCGCGCGACATCTTCCGTTCACCCCAACCTGCCAAAACTGTCTCAGTTCCGGGCACGCCGTCCGAGACGGCGACCTGACCTGCGCCACGGCCCGGATCGAGCCGATCCGTACGGTGCTTTACGTTGATCGGGTCAGCCGCAGCCTGGGATCGCTGTGGGATGCGCTTCCCGCAGGCCGCCCTGCTCTATGACGAAAACGCCTATCTGAGCAGTTCATCGGGAACCATGCCTCCTTCGCTATCCGGTCTCGGCTCCAGAGTACCCATTTAGAGAGGAACGACGTTTGGCACCGCTACCCAACTACAGGCAAAACCGGACGGATCGGACACGCGCCAAAAACAGAAAGGCGCAGGAAAAGCAAGCGCGCCGCGATGAGCGGCGCAAATCGCATCAGGCCGAAGAAGAAAAACCGGACGCCAGCGAGAAAACGGGGAAGGAGCCGGAATAATGGGAAAGCGAAGAACGCGTGTCACGAACGACTTCGTACTGTTCGATGTAGTCTATGAGGACGGCACCAGGTCGTCTCGGCGCAAGATACCCGCTGCGCATGTCGGGGGATTTGACGGCGATAAGGCCGTTGGTCCGTTGATCGAAGAGCAGGATCGCAAGATTGCCGAGATGTCGGGGGTGAGGCGCGGTCCGGTCAAATCCTTCGTCAGATCACCCAGCCAGTGATTCTACGAGATTTGCCCAGGAAAGGGACATGACATGTATGATGTGTATCGGCACGCCGTGCGGAAGCAATTCCATCTGACGGTGCTTCAGGGTACTGAGCTGCCGGAAAAGGCATCTGGTGCAAAGTGGCTGCTGCTTGCCAATCGCAAGCTGGTCCCTAAGATCGTCCGTGATGAGATCGGCCGGGTGGGTTACTGCGTCACCAGACCGAAGCAACGGATGGGATAGTTGCCTGAACGACCGATGACAAACCGTGTCAGGCGCTTTCTCTATACTTTTCCGACGCCATTCCAGCTGACCGGCATGAACGAGATTTGTGCCGCCGGCGACTATGAGATTACGACCGAAGATGAGCCGATCGGCGATTTCATCGTACCGGCCTTCCGGCGCATATCAACGACGATTTACATTCCCCTTCCCGTGGGCCGCCCCGGAATAGGACAGGTCATCGAGATCGATCCCGAAGAACTCATGGTCCCGATTCTAATATCCTGACGGCTGCGGCTAACCGCGGCTGCGCAGCGATTCCGGATCGTAAGGAGACTCCGCGATTACCTGCGCCTTGCGCCTTTCTGCAAGGATGGGCACTTCGAGTTCGGTCCCGACCGCGCAAAGCTCGACCGGCAGCAAAGCCAGCGCCACGTCATGACCGAGCGTGTGGGCGAAGCCGCCGGAGGTTACCCGCCCGACCAGCCTGCCCTGATGATAGACACTCTCATGCGTCAGCGTGCTTGCGCCGTTGGTTTCGATCTTGAGCGTCACCAGCCGTCGCGCAACGCCGTTCGACTTTTGCCGGACGAGCGCGTCGCGACCGATGAAGTCGCCCTTGTCGAGGGCAATGAAGCGGTCGAGGCTGCTTTCCCAGGCGGTGATCTCCGGGTTCATGTCGCGATACATGGCCCTGAACGATTTTTCGAGTCTGAGCGATTCGAGCGCATAGAGCCCGACCAGCCGGAGTCCATGCGGTTTCCCGGCGGCCATCAGCTCGTCCAGCAGATGGCGCTGAAAGGCGAGCGGATGATAGAGTTCCCAGCCAAGCTCGCCTTCGTAATTGACGCGCAGGATGCGCACATCGCTGGCAAGTCCGACCGTGCCTGAGCGCAGGCTGAACCAGGGATATGCCTCGTTGGAGAGATCGATTTCCGTCACGGCTTGCAACACTTCGCGGGCCTTGGGTCCGACGATGGTGAAGCAGCCGCGATCATTGGTGACATTACTGAGCTCTACGCCGCCGCCGTCAGGCAGGAGTTTCGACAGGTCGTCAAAATTCCAGCGCTCGGCGCGCGGCGTCGAGATGAGGTAGAATGTCCCATCGGCGAGGCGCGCCACCATATATTCCGCCTGGACGCCGCCGCTCTTCGTCAGTTGATGGCAGAGCTTCGTCCTGCCCACCTTCGGAAGGCGATTGGCGAGAATGCCGTCGAGCCATCTTTCGGCAGCGGGTCCTCTGACCTCGAACTTGGTCATTGGCGTGATGTCGACCAGGCCGACGCCGTTCCTGACCGCATGCACCTCCTCGCCGATATATTTGTCGTAAGGCGTCCAGCGCCAGCTATAGCTGTCGGGCAATTCGACGCCCTTGGGCGCATACCAATTCGCGATCTCCCAGCCATTGAGCACGCCCCATCGGGCGCCGAGCGCCGTGAGGCGGTCATAGGCGGGACCGGTCTTTTGCGGCCGCGCCGCCGGCAGGTATTCGCCAGGATAATGGAGAAGAGCATGTGTGCCCCAGGCTTCGCGCACCTTCTGCCGCGTCCAGTTCTTGTTGGCATGATCGCCGAAGCGGCGCGGATCGAGATCCGATACATCGAGGCTGTTGCCGCCCTCGACGATGCGCTCGGAGAGATAATAACCGAGGGCGCCGCCCCACAGGATTCCGCCCGGCACGCCCTCGGCGAGCCAGACATTCTCGAGGCCCCAGGCCTGCCCCATCAGCGGCAGCTCGTCCGCCGTCATCTGGAAAGGACCGCGGACATTGGCCTTGATGCCGGCCCGGCCGAGAACGGGGAGCAATTCGACGGCGCGCTCCCAGTTCACGGAGACGGCATCGAAATCCTCTTCCAGGAGATCGGCGCCGAACCATTCGGGCACGCCGTCCTCGGCGAAAAGCTTCAGCTTCTCGGTGCGCTCATAGGGCCCGAACATCAGCCCGTCGCCTTCCTGGCGGACATAGCCTTCGACATCCTCGTCCCTGAGGATCGGCATTTCGGGAAGGCCCTTCTGCTTGCGCTCGACGAGCTCGGGGATGGCGTCGGTGATCCAATATTGATGGATGATCGGGATGGCCGGGATATCGAGCCCCAGCATGGCGCCCGTCTGCCGCGCATAGTTGCCGGTGGCGCAGATGACATGCTCGCAAGTTATGTCGCCCTTGTTGGTCTTGATCTTCCACTCGCCGGAGGGCGCCCTTTCGAAGCCACGGACCTCCGTCTCGAGATAGATCTTGGCGCCGCGGTCGCGCGCCCCCTTGGCCATGGCCTGCGTCACATCGGCCGGAGCGATGTGGCCATCGTCGGGATTGTAGAGCGCGGCCAGCATGCGCTCACCTGTGACGAGCGGCCAGAGCTTACGCGCCTCTTCCGGGCTCATGAGCTCGGCCGTGGTCCCTTGCGCCTCGGCGACGCTCATATAGCTCTTGAATTCATCAAGCCTTTCGCGACTATTCGCCAGGCGAAGCTGGCCGCATTTGTGCCAGCCGACGCTCTGCCCCGTATCGGCTTCGAGACCCTCATAGATCTCGATCGTCTTGGCGATCATGCGGCCGATATTGAAATTGCGCGTATAGGACGGCACCAGGCCTGCGGCATGCCAGGTGGAGCCCGCGGTCAGTTGCGTCCGCTCGAGGAGCGTAATGTCCGACCAGCCTCGCCGTGCGAGACCATAGAGGATGCCGGCACCGACACATCCGCCGCCAATGACCACTGCCCTTGCATGTTTCTGCATCGTCATGTCCTCGTTGCCTGTGGTTCCTACAATTTCTGTACATGTATGTCTACGGATGAACCGCCTTGTGACGGGAGGCGTTTCGTGCGAATCAGGTGAACATGCTGAAAAAATCCATGCGGCCGGCGATGCGCAGTACTCTCAAGGCGACCAAGGACGATTGGCTCGGTCAGGCGCTCGCGACTCTGGTCAGCGATGGGGTCGACGCCGTCCTTGTATTGCCGCTCGCCAAGAAACTGAAGGTTTCACGATCCAGTTTCTATTGGTATTTCAAAAACCGCAAGGACCTCCTTGATCATCTCCTCCGGCATTGGATGTCGACCAATACCGCGGCGATCATCGAGCACGCCGGAAGACCCTCCAAGACGCCCGTGCAAGGCGTACTGAATATTTTTGAATGCTGGGTGAGCGAAACGACCTATAATCCTCGCCTCGACATAGCGGTGCGTAATTGGGCAACGAAGTCGAACATCGTGAGGGCTTTGATTGAAAAGGCCGACGATGCCAGGCTTGTCGCAATTAAGCAGATGTATCAGCGTCATGGGTTCGATGACGAAGATGCATTCATTCGTGCCCGTATCCTGTACTACGTGCAGGTCGGCTATTATGCGCTTGAACTCAACGAATCGATGGAATCGCGGCTTTCGCATGTAGAAGCCTATTTGCGGGCGTTCACCGGTCAAGAGCCGACGAAGGCTGATCTGGCTCGCTTTCGCGATTTCGTCCGGAACGCTCTGGCGGGACGCGTCCAACGGAAGCGCTCGCGCGGACGCTGACGGGACCCTCCAATCTCCATGTCTTCGTCGCGTCGATCGCCCCTCGAACGTCACGCTTGATCTGGTCGGCGACTTTCTGTACACATGTGTTCAGAAGACCGAGCTTCTACTCGCGAGGCTATCATGGATATAGCTGGACCCGACCACAAGCGCAGAAGAAGACCCCGCCCCGGCGCCTCCGGTCGCGTGATCGACTACACGCGGCTGGTCAATCCCTTCGAACCGATCCGCGTGTTCAGCGACGACCAGGTCGAAGCCATTCACCAGAACGCCTTGCGCATCCTTGAGGATATTGGGATGCGCGTCCTGCACCAAGACGGCAGGGCGAGATTCAAGGCGGCTGGAGCCGACGTCGACGACGGCTCGATGATCGTGCGCATCGACAGAGGCCTGGTCGAGAGCTCTTTGGCAGCGGCGCCCCGGACGATCGAGCTGATCGGCGGATCGGCGCCGAGGAATGTCACGCTTGGCGGGCGAAACGTGGCGTTTCTCTCGGTAGCCGGCGCTCCCCATGCCACCGACATTGACCGCGGCAAGCGACCGGGCACGCTTGCCGATCTCGAGGATTTCGTGAAGCTGACGCAGAGTTTCCCTATCCTGCACATGCTCGCGGCGGTCATGGAGCCGCAGGATGTCCCGGTGCATCTGCGCCACTATGCGACGATGCGGGCTTCTTTGACCCTCAGCGACAAAGTGCCGTGGGTTTTCTGCCGCGGTGCCGGACAGGTGCGCGACAGTTTCGAGATGATCCGGATAGCACGCGGCCTGTCGCAGGATGAGTTTTCCCGCACGCCTCATTGTTACACGGTGATCAATACGAACTCGCCCCTGCAACTGGATGTCCCGATGACCCAAGGGTTGATCGATTTCGCGGAAGCGGGACAGGCGCTCATCGCGACGCCATTCTGCCTGGCGGGAGCGATGGCGCCCATTACCATTGCAGGAGCGCTGTCCCTGCAGCATGCCGAAGCTCTTGCCGCTATAACATTGTATCAGATCGTTCGCCCGCAGGCTCCCATACTCTATGGCAGCTTCGCATCTAATGTGGACATGCGTTCCGGCTCGCCGGCTTTCGGAACACCCGAGCATGTGAAAACATCATTTGGAGCCGGTCAGCTGGCGCGCCGTATCGGGCTGCCGTGGCGGTCTTCCGCCGGCACGGCATCGAATGCGCCGGATGTGCAGGCAGACTACGAAACGCAGATGAGTGCTTGGGGCGCTGTCATGGCGGGCTGCAATGTCCTGCTTCATGGTGCAGGGTGGTTGGAAGGCGGTCTCACGGCGTCTTTTGAAAAACTGATCACCGATCTTGAGCTCCTGCAATCATTCGCGGAGATGTTCCAGCATATTCCGTGCGATGAACAGGACCTCGCCTTCGAGGCCATTCGCGATGTCGGCCCCGGCGGCCACTTCTTCGCGACCCAACACACCATGGAGCGTTATCAAACTGCGTTCTATGAGCCACTCGTCTCCGACTGGTCGAACTTCGGCCGGTGGACCGAGACCGGAGCCAAGACCGCAACCGAGCGGGCCAACAGTATCTGGAAGCAGAAATTGGCGGACTTTCAGGCACCGGATCTCGACGTCGCTTTGCGTGACGAACTGGATGACTTCATCGCCAGACGAACTCGCCAAGGCGGAGCGCCAATCGATGCGTAGCCGACAAGGCGGGCGGGAACTCAATTCTACGGAATGACCGCTGTCGCCTCGATCTCGACCAGCGCCTTGGGTTCGACCAGACGCGTGACCTCGACGGTCGCCATCGCCGGGTAATATTTGCCGATGATCTCGCGATAGGCGGCGCCCAAGCCTTGCGGATCGGCGAGATATTGCTCGACCGAGGTGACATACCAGGTGAGACGCACCAGATGTTCCGGCCCCGCCCCTGCTTCCTCCAGCACCGCCCTGATATTGAGGAGCGTCTGGCGCACTTGCGGCACGAAGCCTTCCGGGAAGACGCCCACTTCGTTCCAGCCGACGAGGCCCCCGGTGAAGACAAGCCGGCCTTCCGCCAGGATGCCATTGGCATAGCCCTTGGGCCTGGGCCAGCCCGGCGGCTGCAGGATGCGATGCAAGGGCGCTGTGCCCGCATGCTTCTTCACGTCGTTCATGTCACGCGCTCCCTTCATCCAGCGCATGACGT
>Ga0187894_10001821_pt1 | contig 26618 bp, 19 predicted proteins | sample GBC1701081metaG_FD_136650 | JGI IMG/M metagenome (GOLD analysis project Ga0187894, IMG submission 136650) | White microbial mat communities from a lava cave in the Kipuka Kanohina Cave System on the Island of Hawaii, USA - GBC170108-1 metaG ... | reverse complement strand
TCTGACCCGAATTGCCCACCGTCCTGACCCGTGTTACGCAAGGCCCATTGCTCATTGAACTGACTGTCATTAGGAATTACATCATCTTTCGCAATCAGAAAGTTCGGCTCGGCAAACTCAACTTGTCCGCTCAGTAACATTCGCACGGCCGCCGACCGAGCGTCCTGGCCCGCCGGCAGGTCCACCTGCTCAACGCCCGATTCGCCTTTGAGTTCTCTCTTCTTTCGCGCCCCGTGAGTCGCGAAAACCGTCTCTTTGTCACGATTGGAAACCCCTGCGCGAAAGCGCACGAGCAGTTCGCCCTCGCGGTGCGCCGCATTTGCTTTCTCCTGCACTGAACGACTGGAGTTCAGCCGAGAAAATGGCTGTATCGGAGTAGCCAATGGTGAAAACGATGAGACTACAAACAGAAACGTAAGTAGTAGAGCAGTGAACGTGCGACGAAAGGGTGAAGACGACATATTGAGAGACTCCTATCGCACACCGCGGTTGGCGGAGCAGCGCAGTTTATTCGGTTTTGCGTTGCTGCTGAGTGGGGTTGGGGAGGACCAACTCAACATCACGATTGGGGAGGACAACACGTTAGAACAAGTAGACCATTCGTGTCAAACAAATTTTCAAGGCGGCACTCGCTATGAGCGGCTTCCACCGTCCTGCATCGTCAATCTGAGAGTTGGTTGTTTCAGTAAGTCCACGCTCCCTCAGATCATAGAGTTTACTACTGGACCTCGTTTACAGCATCGAATCTTCTCTCACCTTACAAGCAGCGCCACCGTACAGGTCGGATTTCCCTTCTCCTTGGCCCACCACATCGACTCCCATACCAGATCGAGTTCCAGCAAGTAAGAGCCTGGCTCACTTGGCGCCTGGATAGTTAGCTCAGTGGCGAGATTCGAACCCGGCGCGATTGGTGCTTCGAAGTAACTTCTGGGATTATCAAATTTCAAGAGTTCACCACTGCCCGAGAGCAAGTGATAGGAAAGTCCGAATGTTGCTCGACCATGCGGAAAAGGCGTTTCCGATCTGTTTTCGACAGTAACGCGTAAGTTCACCGTTTGCCCAGGCGCTGCTTCCAGCTTCGAGAATCGCGGAGAGAAAGACGCAAGCACCGCAGTTTCCTCTTTGAGTACCAAAGAGTGCACAGATGAATTTGCGAGATCGACAATCGGTAAAAAACTTGACGTGAAGTAGTTTACCGGCTGACCCCAGAGTGTCGCACTCTGAGCTGGCATTCGTTTGAAGGCTGACGAGAATGACAGGTTCAGATCATTTGCGGCGGGCTGTTTCTGAAACAGTACTTTGTTGAAACCAATGGCGATCGGTTTTAGCTTTTCACCTTGCTCGAGATGAAACCTCACTGCGCCTTCACTCACGCCAGGAAATGCCGGATTGAAGTAATCATCCAGGGCCACCAGCCCACTCGGCATCAGGATGCGTGCGCAGAGATCGAGATCCCGGTAAGTCTCTTCGGGCGAGTGTCCGCCATCGATGTGACAAAACGAAAACTGCGATCCCAGTTCTGCTGGTCTCAATTTCGACGAGTGACCGGCAAAGACCTTGAGAAACCCGAGGTCGTCGAAGAAGGTTTGCATGTTTTGCAAAAACGCCTGTCGATTACCCGCGCCCGATCGTGATTGATTGCGGTCCTGCAACTCGTCAAACAGATCCACGGCAACAAAGTGCCTTCCGGCGCCGGCCAATGCCCCAACCGCAATCGCAGACAATCCGTGGTGCACACCTATTTCCAATACGTCGCCCGTAGCTCTGTTGAGCTGGTTGTACGCCATGAACATGAGTGCGGCGTCGAACGTGAAGAATCCCTGGATGGACGGAAACGCATCCAGGTATGACTGGAGAAAACCGGCTTTCATTTAGTCGTGGTGGTGGGAGTGTGCAGGCTGAGACGCGTGCGCATGCGCTGTTGCCACTGACTGCGCTGGCCTTCTACTTCCTCAAATTGCGCCAGGGCGGCACTGAGAGACTCGCCGCCTAACTGTCGCATCTTCAAATACAACAACGCCGGCACAATCGAGATCAGCGGCACCACAAAAACGTTCACGAGTCCCACTACCTGCTGATAGAGCTGGTTACTCAACGATGCCTTCGGTAAGTTGATGCCGACCCTGATCCGGCCCACGAAGAAACTGACGGTCATCGGAATAACAATCTGGAGCACCGAAACGGCAATGATAGTGCGCCACGACCGCGACGCTAGCTCACGCGCGCGCTTCATCGCTGCTTTCCCGGCCAATCCCTCCATGAGCACCACAGGCGCGTAAAGCGAATAACGAATCCAGATGATCATGCCGGGAATAATCAGCAGCAAAGTCCCTAAAAAGATCCGTAGCGTCACCCGAATTACCGTCCGAATAAACGGGCGCCAGCGCTTTTTCAACACGCCAAAGGCGACGCGCAGCTGGACCGGCCGCAAAGGTGCGGCTGTCAGTTGCGTGACGATGATCGCCGTCACACCCGAAATAACCGCACTCGAAACCATGTAAGCAAGTACGTGGACCAAACCGACAATCAACATCCCCACAGCGATCGCGATCCTCACGCCCCGCCCGCCGCCGCGCAGATAGTATTCGGCAACCATCATTGCACACATCAAAATCGTGGTGACGAATACGGGTATGTGAGCAATGACACTCAGTTTGAGAAACTTCGGAAAGTATTCGCTGTAGAGTGAAAATGCCCGGCGATAGAGCGCGCCAACACCTTCCGTTTGTCCACGCAACGAACTCCCAAACGCAAATGCCGTCGCCGGACGCCTGGCCGGGTCCTTCGCCAGTGCCGACATCACGACACCCGCAACTCGCTTTGGAACTTTCGCTGCCCGTTCGCGCAAATGACGCGGCGACTCCTGCCGGTGCGCGCGCATCACCGTGGAAGTGTTGCCGGAGAACGGTGGTTCACCGGCGAGCATTTGATAAGCGATCACGCCGAGACTGTAGATGTCTGAGCGCATATCGACCGTGCCGCCGCCGCATTGTTCCGGCGACATATAAAGCGGCGTACCCATGATCGCGCCTACGCGCGTGAGGGCGGCGCTGGGAACAGTCGTGGCGGTGTGGGAGTTTCCGCCTCCGGTCGTGTCACTAAACAGCAACGTGCCGTCTTCATCGGCGACGCTTTCCTGATGCGTGAGCTGTTTGGTGAGATTAGCGGACTGCATCAGAGTTTTTACTTCGAGATCCGCGTGCGCACGCATCTCGGAGACGCGGTCGATAATTGTCACGGCGGCTGTTGCTTCTTCCTCGGGCGCCGCTTCCGTCGTTGGTCCAAGTTTAGCGATACCGAAATCCAGCACCTTCACGCGATAACCGCCCAGACGATTCGGTTCGAGCCAGATATTGTCAGGCTTCAGATCGCGGTGAATGATGCCTTGCTGGTGTGCTTCGTTAACTGCAGAGCACACCTGTTCCATGATGTCGGCGACCCACTCGAGCGGCAGGCGCTTCTCTTCGGCGAGCACGTCGCCTAGCGTGCAACCGTCGAGATACTCCATCACCAGGTAAGCAACCTGGCCTTCCTTCACTCGCGCGAAACCGAAGTCCGTAACGTCGACCACGTTCGGGTGACGCAAACGACCTGCAGCCCGCGCCTCGCGTTTGAAGCGTTCGACGAATTCAGTATTCCGCATGAACTGCGGCGAGATCAGTTTCAGCGCCACATAACGTTCGGTGCCGAGGTGCGTGGCAAGGTACACCGCGCCCATGCCGCCCTGTCCGAGCAGTTCTTCGAGGCGGTACTTATCGTCGAGCGCCTGGCCGACGTAATGTTCCAGTCCAAGCATGAGGTGGTAATCCTACCATTGATCCATGCCGATAGGCTGGCCGTCAGGCGGGGGTTGTGGGATTGTGAGATTCATCTTCTTCGGATCTTCCTGAAAGCGTTTGATCTGGTCGAAACTGTAGTAAAGAAACGCGCGCTGGTTTTCGTCAGTCGTCAGGCGGCGTTGCGTGTTTAGCCACGTCCTTAACTGTTCGAGTTTCCATGAAGCAATGGCGCGCACCTGATTCGAAGCACGATCGTTCGCGGCGAGTGACATCAGGTTCGTTAACACAACCATGTTAACGGTGTGCTGGATTTCGCCGGCATATCCGCCCGCCGCGGGCGCCTTCCACGTGGCGGCGAGAATGCGATCGATGACCTCGCTCAAACCGGGATTGCGTGGATCGCGCGCGTGAAACTGCACGAGCCGCGCGGCGCGTTCCTGATTGAACAGGAAACCGCTGACGTGGTCGGAGATCGCTTCCGCAGGCGCCAGCGCGTCGAACACCGGCTGCGTGCGGATGCGGAAGTCTTCACGCGTCCGCGGATAACCCGCGGGACGCGGCGGAATCAAGCGCAGCAACGATTCCGGAACCGCAAGCGCTTCTGGTTTGAGTGTGTCGAGTACCGCTGCGAGAGCACGCCGTTGCTCTTCCGGCGCGACGATCTGCGGATTGCGATCGCCTTTGCCCTTCACACTGAACGTGTAGTCCTGACCGCCGATCACTTTCGCTGCCGCTTCGACCTGGTAGCGGTGGTACATGTAGATCGGCGCCAGCACCTCTTCGATCGTCGCGAGCGGCGCGCCTTCGCGAATGTTGTTTTCGCCGAAACGCCGCAAAGCAGCCGCGCGCACTTTCATCACGTTGCCTAACTCGTCGACTGCGTTGCGGCCGTTGTCCCAAAGATGGGCCACCGAACTGGAACTGCCTTCGGCGCGCGCGTCCTGATCGGTGAGATACATCAAACCGCGCGCAAAAGCGGCGCTCAACATGCCGTCGAGCGCTTGTGATTCATTGGCGCCGAACGCGAAGTCCTGATAACCGTAGGCGATCGCGACTTTGTCCCACTCGCCGATGCCTTTCGCATACGCGTCTGAAAGGTCGGGCACGCCGTCAGGTCCGAGCTTGGCCCAGGGCGCGGGATAGTCCATCACCGATGATCGTCCGGCCGGACTCGCGGCGTAGTTGTGTTGCAAACCAAGCGTGTGACCCACCTCGTGCGCCGAAAGTTGCCGCAAACGCGCCAGCACCATCTCCAACAACTTTGGAGACGCAGTGTTTGTGTTGTCGTAAGGAGCCAACAATCCTTCCGCGATTAGCAGATCCTGCCGATCGCGCAACGAGCCGAGCGAAACGCGTCCCTGAATTATTTCGCCGGTGCGCGGATCAATTAGTGAGTTGCCGTACGACCAGCCGCGAGTCGATCGATGCACCCACTGGATCACGTTGTAACGCACGTCCATCGGATCGACGTCGGGCGGCATTACTTCAACGCGAAACGCATCTTTGTAACCGATTGCTTCGAATGCCTGGTTCCACCAACGCGCGCCCTCCAGCAGTGCGGAACGAACCGGCTCCGGCGCGCCACGATCGACGTAGTAGACGATCGGTTCCACCGCCTCGCTCACGGGCGCTGCCCGATCTTTCTTCTGCAAGCGATGACGTGCGATGAAGCGCTTCGTGATCGGATCTTCGATCGGCGTCGCGAAATCCATGTACTCGATACCGTAATAACCGGCGCGCGGATCGAATGCGCGCGGCTTAAAGCCGGGTTCGGGCAACTGTACGAATGAATGGCGTTCGCGAACGGTGACCGCTTCCGGCACCGGCGCGACGCGCCGTAGCAGTTGTCCGGTCGGTTCGCCGGTGAACGTCAGCGTGGCTTCCACTTCCGTGTTGCGGGGAAAGTTTTTCGTGTTGGGCAAATAGAAAGCGCTGCGTGTTTGATCGAGCCGGTAAGTGCCCTGTTGATTGCGTTGCAGCGTGTTGGTGACCTGATGAACGTCTCGCAGATAGAAGTTGGTCGCGTCAACGAGCACACGTCCGCCTTCTTCAGCCGCGACTTCGAAGCCCCAGAGCGTCGACTCGGCAAAGGCGTCTTTCACGGCGAGACGCTCGTCCGCGTTGTTTGACGTCGCGCGGAAAGAATAGTTCGGCGCCACGAGCAGGACGCGTGGGCCAGTGCGATCGAAGCGCACGATCGAACTGTTGCCGAGCTGGCCGCGATCGAGGCCGATGTCGTTTGAGCCGATGCCGGCCGGCAATGATTCGACGTAGAGAAACTCGGTGTTCCACTTGTCAATCTCCAACCAGATCTTGCCAGCCTTCGCATCCCAGTAGAAGGTGAAAAACCCGGGAAACTTCTCCATGCTCTTCACCTTCTCGCTGATAGCTTGTGCGCATAGTGGCGCCGCAATCAGTAGCAACGTTACCGTCGCCAGAACCACACGTCTCATTTGTGTCTCCTGAACAACGCGGTCTGAACGCTGAAAGCGTTCGTTGAACCTTGAAAGCGTTCGCAACTTTCAGCCAGGGTTGGAACAACCCTGGGACCAACAACAATCGAATTTCTCAACGCTGAAAGCGTTGGCAAACGCGCCTTTCGCCAACACCTTCGGCGTTGCCTTGAAAACACCCTCCTCAACCCGGGGTTGAAGCAACCCTGGGCTGAAAACTGGCTAACGCCTTCGGCGTTTTGGCAAGCCGCTACTGATCCTTCCACTCCGGTATGCGTCCCGGGGTCCACGGGGCGCCGGCCGCTTCCAACTGTTTCTCTAAACGCGCCAGATCGACTTCGATCAATTGGCGCAACTGGACCAGCACGCCCTCGAAGTCCTGAGCCGCGGCAGCATATTGGTTCTGCTGCGTCTGTGTCGGACGCGACGTGGACATGCGTTGCGCGCCCACAACGTAACCGACGCGGTCGTTGATCGACGGTGCTGTATTCATGTTTCGCTGTCGCGCGGTTGAATCACCACTCAACGCCCGCAGAATCTCGTTGTTTCGCTTCTCGAGCGCCATCGCGTCTTCGTACAGACGATTCGGCAACGACGGCGTTTCCGCGATCGCTCGCTTGATTGCCGTCAAACGGGGCCGGAGCGCGTTGGCGGCCTGCGTCGCCCCACTCACCGCGCGTTGTAACCGCACCGCTTTCTGCTGAAATTCAACCAGCGCCGTGCGATCCGCCGTTGCCATGCTTTCCTGCCCTTCGACCACAACTTGAAGCTCCTGTGGTGGTCCAAGCGGCGTCAGCACACCATCGACTCGCTTCGCCACAAGCATCTTGTAAGTGCCGGGCATCACGAGCGACCCTGAAGGCGGCTCGAAATCAGGATCGGCATCGGGCGGCGGCGGAGCCGAAAGGTTTGCCGCCGGATAACGCAGGTCCCAACTGAGCCGTTGAATGCCGGCCGTGGCCGGACCAGTCAAACGGCGCACCACTCGATCGCTTGAATCCATGACGGTCACAACGATCGCGGGGGCATCCTCCTCTTCTTCGGCGCGCAGTTGCTCGCGCGTGGGCCAACCAACCGGCGCGCCCTTTCGTTCCGCTTCCTTCTCTGCCTCCTGACGCTTCTCCTTACGCGTCTTGAGGGCGTCTTTCAGATACCACGTCACCGTGGCGCCAAAGGGCGGATTGTCAGCTGTGTAGAAAGCCTCACCCTGAAAACTCTTGCCGCGGCCGCCGAGCGGTTGCGACTGGATGTACATCAGCGCGTCCTTCACCGGAAAGACAGCCGACTCCTGCCGCAACATTTCCGGCTTGAGCAGACGCAGCGGCGTATAGTTGTCGAGCACGTAAATGCCGCGGCCAAACGTGCCGAGAATCAGATCGTTCTCGCGTTTCTGAATATTCAGATCGCGCACCGCAATCGTGGGCAGGCCACCTTTGAGTTGAATCCACTTCTGCCCGCCGTCAATTGAAAAGAACACGCCAAACTCAGTACCCACAAACAAAAGGTTTGGGTTCACGTGATCTTCCGCGATGGACCACACGGGCCCATTCTTCGGCAGGTTCGAGCTCAATGAAGTCCAGGTTCTCCCAGCGTCAGTCGTTTTCAAAATATAAGGCTTGAAGTCGTTATTCTGATGATTGTTGAAGGCAACGTAAGCGGTGTTTGCGTCGTAATTCGAAGTGATGATGCGGCTGACGTAAGCCATGTCGGCCACACCGGAAAACTTGTCGACCTTGCGCCAGTTCTTGCCGCCGTCTTCGGTAACCTGGACCAGACCGTCATCGGTGCCGACGTAGATCAAGCCCTCTTTCTTTTGCGATTCCGCAAGGGCTGAAGCGTTGCCGTAGAACGCGGTCGAAGCGTTCTTCGCCACCGCGTCGATACTCCAAACCTTGCCCATCACGGGCAGCTTGTCGCGATCGAGATCGCGCGAGAGCTGACCGCTGATTTGTGTCCAACTGTCGCCGCGATCGTCGCTGCGAAAGAGTCTGTCCGACGCCATGTAGAGGCGCGTGCGCGAGTGGGGACTGATGATGAATGGCGAATCCCAGTTCCAGCGCAACGGATCCTCATTGCGGCCTGATTGCGGTTGAATACCGATACGCTCACCCGTGCGCTTGTCAAAACGGACGATCACGCCGTGCTGCAACGACGCGTAGATCGTGTTGGGATCTTCCGGGTCAACCTGGGAACGGAAGCCGTCACCGCCGTTCGTTACAAACCAGTCGGAATTTACGATGCCGGAGGCGCTGCGCGTGCGTGACGGACCACCAAAACTGAAGTTGTCCTGCGTGCCGCCGTAAATGTTGTAGAAGGGTTTCGCGTTGTCAGTCGTGATGTCGTAGAACTGCGGCACCGGAAGATTTGCCTTGAACTCCCAATTTGCGCCGCGATCAAAACTCTCGTACACGCCACCGTCACACCCAACAAGGTAATGATCCGTATTTTCCGGATTGATCCAGATATCGTGGTTATCAACGTGCTTCGATCGTTCTCCCAGACGGCGCAACGTGCGGCCGCCGTCGTCGGAAACCATCAAGAACACGTTCATCACGTAGATCCGATCGACTTCTTTCGGATCGGCCACGATGCGCGCGTAGTACATCGCGGTGGAATCAAACTCGTTGCGGCGTTCCCAACTGCCACCGCGATCGGACGAACGAAAGATGCCACCTTTACGATCCGCGGCTTCGACCGTGGCGTAGATCACGTTTGAATCGACCGGCGAGATAGCTAATCCAATTCGGCCCAACTCAACCGTGGGCAATCCCGCGCGCAGTTTATTCCACGTGGCGCCCGCATCGGTGGTTTTGTAGATCGCGCTTTCGGGACCACCGTTGATGAGTGTCCACATGTGCCGGCGGCGTTGATAAGAAGCACAGTAGATCGTGTTTGGATCGTTTGGATCGATCACGACGTCGGTAACGCCCGTGTGCTCGCTGATGTTGAGAATGTTCTTCCACGTTTTGCCGCCGTCTGTGGTTTTGAAGAGACCACGATCGCCGCCCGGTCCCCACAATGGTCCCTGCGACGCGACATACACGACGTTTGAGTCTTTAGGATCAATTGCAATGCGGCCGATGTGTTCGGAAGTCTTCAAGCCGACGTTGCGCCAGGTGCGGCCGCCGTCTTCTGACTTGTAAACACCGTTGCCGTAAGAAACGCTGCGCTGGCTGTTGTTCTCGCCGGTGCCAACCCACACAACTAACGGGTTCTTCGGATCGAGCACGATCGCACCGATCGAGTAGGAAGCTTCGCTGTCAAAGACAGGGGTCCACGTTGTACCCGCGTTTACCGTTTTCCACACACCTCCGGATGCGACGCCGACAAAGTATTTCGCCGGGTTCTTCGGATCCACCGCGAAGCCGATCACGCGGCCTGAAGTGAACGCTGGCCCAATCGAGCGAAACCGGAGTCCGTTGAACGTCGGCGTCGACATTGGATCGCGTGGAGTCGGAGAAGCTTCAGGAGTCGGCGTTGGGCTAGCGCCAGGCGACGGCGATGGGGATGGTGATGAAGCGGGTTGCTGTGCCGAGGCGCTTAAATAAACACCAAGGATCACGGTCACAAACAATAGACGGGTACACGTAGACATAGTCTTTGAGAGTTTCCTTTAGTTGGACTTGGAGACACGGATAAACACAGATCCGTGTTTAGTGCTGCTTACTTCAGGTGCTTTCTGAAAAAATCGATCGTGTGCCGCCAGGCATCGGCGGCGGCCTCGGGAACGTAAACCGTTGGCCGGGTGTCGTTGAAGAAGGCGTGATCGGCGTTGGGATAGATGATCACGTCGATCTTCTTGCCGAGTGATTTCAACTGGCTCTCCAACTTACGAACCGATTCGGGCGTCACAGACTTATCGCGCTCGCCATAAATACCCAGTACGGGCGACTGCAAGTTCGGGAGATCGGGCTTGACGTTTGGATGAATGCCGTAGAAGACGACGCAAGCGCCGACCTTCGGATTCCTGGTCGCAGCGTAGAGAGAAAGCGCGCCGCCCATACAGAAGCCGATAATTCCCACTTTATCGCCGGTGGTTGCTTCGTGATTCAAGAGGTACTGGATTGCGCCGCTGACGTCTTTTTCTGCTTCATCGATGCGCAGCGCCATCATCAATTTGCCCGCTTCGTCCGGCGACTTCGTCGCCTTGCCGTGATAAACGTCGGGTGCCAGCGCGACGAAACCCTCACCGGCAAACCGCTCGCAAACGTCCTTGATGTGATCGACGAGGCCCCACCACTCCTGAATCACGATCACACCGGGACCACCGCCCTGCTGAGGTATTGCCAGATAACCATTGGCTGTTCGACCGTTTGCTTTGAATTCGACTAGTTCTCCCACGGCTCGCACCTATTCCTTTTGTATTGGCGAACGCAGCACGCCGTCCCAGCGATTCATCACGTCGAGGTGAATATCAAACTGATCGATCACGCGCATCGTGATGTGATTGATCATATCATCGAGATTTTGAGGATTGTTGTAGAACGCGGGTACCGGCGGCAGGATCACGACGCCCATCCGCGCCAACTTCAACATGTTTTCGAGATGTATTTCATTGAAGGGCGACTCGCGCACGACGAGCACCAGTTTACGCCGCTCTTTCAGGACCACGTCGGCTGCCCGATGAATCAGATTGTCTCCGAGCCCATGAGCAATCGCGGCGACGGTGCGCATGCTGCACGGCGCGATCACCATGCCGAGCGTTACGAAAGAACCGCTGGAGATCACCGCGCCTTGATCGCCGATGCCGTAGCTGTGCGTGGCCAGGTTTTGCACGTCTTTCAGTGAGTATTGGGTTTCATGCGTGAGCGTGCGCGCCGCCCACCTGCTCACGACGAGATGTGTTTCCACACCGGAACCGTGCAGCATTTGGAGCAGCCGTACGCCAAAGATGGTTCCGGTCGCACCAGTTATACCGACTATCAGTCCAGGGCTTTGCATCCGAGCCTGCATTTTGCCACAAAAAAGGCCGGACGTTGAACACGCCCGGCCTTAAAATCTGTGTAATCCGTGGTTACGCTTTCACGGTGACGTACTTCTCAACCATGCGGGTGATCGACTCTTTACTGGTCGCACCCACCACGCGCTCCACTTCCTTTCCTTCACGGAAAAGGATCAACGTGGGAATTCCCTTGATTCCGTAGCGCTGCGCGGTTGAAGGATTGTCGTCAACATTCAACTTCACCACGCTCGCATTATCGCCATAATGCTCGGCGACGGCCGCCACCGTCGGCGCCAGCATGCGGCAAGGGGCACACCATTCAGCCCAAAAATCCACTAACACGGGCTTATCGGATCCCAATACATCTTTCTCAAACGAACTGTCACTTACGTCTTTTACGAATTCACTCATACATCGTGCTCCTAATCTGCTGTTAATCTCTGAGAAATCTACTAAAACTTACTGCCCCTCGCCTTCGAGGAAGTTCTTCAGTAGCCGCGCACGTGATGGGTGGCGGAGTTTGCGCAGCGCTTTTGCCTCGATCTGGCGAATGCGTTCGCGGGTTACGTTGAAGTTTTGACCAACCTCTTCCAGCGTTCTCTCGTGACCGCCGTTGTCCAAACCAAAGCGCAAACGAATGACTCGTTCTTCGCGCGGGCTCAGGGTTTGCAGGACATCGCCGGCAATCTCACGCAAGTTTGAAGTGATGACGCGGGCGGCCGGGCTCTCGCTCGACTTGTCTTCGATCAGGTCGCCTAGCTGCGAATCGCCATTCTCGCCGATTGGTGTTTCGAGCGAGATCGGATCCTGCATCAGCTTGCGCGCTTTGCGCACCTTGTCGACGGACGTATCCATCTTCTTGGCGATCTCCTCGGTCGTTGGTTCGCGTCCGAGCTCGCGCACCAGCTCACGCGAAGTGTTCTTCAGTTTATTGATCACTTCGATCATGTGGACCGGGATACGAATCGTTCGCGCCTGGTCGGCGATCGCGCGAGTGATTGCCTGGCGAATCCACCACGTTGCGTACGTGGAGAACTTGTAACCACGACGCCAGTCAAACTTGTCGACGCCCTTCATCAAACCGAGATTGCCTTCCTGAATCAAATCCAGAAACTGCAAGCCACGGTTCTGATACTTCTTGGCGATCGAGACGACCAGACGCAGGTTCGCTTCAGTCAACTCGTGCTTCGCCTGGGCCGTCTGCGCTTCGCTGATAGCGATCATCTGGTGCGAGCGTTTGATCTCCAACGACGTCAGGTGATGCTCAGTTTCGATCTCTTTGAGACGTTTCCTCGCGGTCGCAATCTGCTTGCGATACTCCTTCTGCTTGTCGGGCTTTGTTCCCTTCCGCTTCAGTTTCTCGTTAGCTCCTTCGATCTCGCGTTCGAGCGCACGCACTTCCTTGTGCACGACGCCGATGGCGGCGATGAGCCGCTGCCGGGCCGCTTCTTTCAAGTGGAGACCACGGATCTCCTGGGCAATTTCCAACCGAGTACGAGCGAGCTTGCGACGATAGCGCAGCAACTTCTTCGAGCGCTTGCCACGCGAAATCTTGAGCTCCTCCGCAAACTTTTCAAATTCCTTCAACCCGCGCTTGTAAAGCTGACGGATGTTGTTCAACCCCTCGATCGTCCACTGCAAATACTCCTCGCTGCGGTCTTCGTGCTCCTCGGTTTCCATCTGATCCGAGAACGCGACCACGTCGCGAATGTTGAGTAATCCGGCGGCGAGGTCGTCGCCGATTCTGAAGAGCTCGACTACGGCGATTGGCGAACGTGCGATTGCTTTCTCTGCTCGTTTCTGACCTCGTTCGATTCGCTTGGCGATGGACACTTCCTGTTCCCGAGTCAACAAGGGCACTACGCCCATTTCGCGCATGTAGACGCGAATCGGATCGGAAGTCTTGTCCATTTCGCCGGCCGAGAGATCCAACTCGACCTCTTCACTCATTGTTTCGTCTGACTCGACGGCAGACGAAGACTCTTCGATCAAGGGTTCCTCGATCTCTGTTTCGCTGCTGGTGGCTCTTTCCAGCGTTTGTAGAACTTCGTCGATATCTTCTATCGACACGGCATCGTCGGTCAGCTCTTCGCTAAGGTTCGCGAAGTCGCCTTGAACCGAGTTCATGAGCTCGATACCGTTTTGATCTTTTTCAAGCCTGGACAAATTAGCTATTCCTTCCTTTCTCGCTTATGCAGTTCTAAGAACTTTAGCGACTTTCCCATTCGACTTTCCCAGTCTGGGATTCTTCACATTATTGAGAGTTCCGCATGGCTTTAATCGTTGCACGACGTCGTCGATAGTGATGCTTTTCAACACCTGTTCGACCGCTGAGTCAACCTCCTGCAATACCTCTCCCAGCACTGTTTCAATATTGACGCCGACGGGGCAGTCGCGGCTGGGCGGCTGCCGGTGCAATGAGAAGACACCGCCATACTCAAGTGCCTGATAAACGTCCAAAAGGGTCGTCTTGGCAGGGTCGGCCGCCAGCCGGGAACCTCCCAGCGAACCCGTTTGCGACACCACCAGCCCAGCTTGCGCCAAGTCCAGCAACATCCGGCGGATTACCACCGGATTAGTGTTTACGCTTTCCGCAACCTGTTCGGATTTAAGGGGTTCTTCGCCCGACCAGGCCATTAAACTCAAGACGTGCACCGCTACAGCAAAGCGGCTGTTAGTCGACATATCAAAACACGCATCCCAGCTCGGGGGTCAATTTTGTAACCATTATAGTTACAATTTCGATTTTGTCAACTATTTGATTGGGTTAGAGTTTGGGCTTAGGGAGTGGGGAGTTTTAGGTCGTGGATGAGGTCGAAGAGGGCGTCGACGTTGATGGGTTTCGGCATCAGGGCGAGATACCCAACGTTCAGCGCTTTTCGCCGATCTTCCTCGCTCGCGTAACCGGAAATCGCAATAGCCGGGACACCGTCCATTCCGGGAATCTGTTTCAGTTGCTGGAGAAACTCGTAACCGTCGATCTCCGGCATGCCGATGTCGGAAATAATGATGTCGGGAGGGTTCGAACTCGCGGTGTCCAACGCTTCAGCCGCTGAAGAGGCCAGAATCACGTGAGCTCCTGCACGCGAGAACATCGTACTCAGTAACAGGAGCGTATCTTCGGAGTCCTCGACTACCAAAACGTTCAGATCTTTCAAGGAACGAGGTTTCGACTCCGTTTTCTCGGGAGCAATGCTCTCGGCCGCTACCAAACCGATGCGAAACGTGAAACAGGAACCTTTTCCGACTCCATCTGACTGTACCTCTAACCGGCCGCCGTGCATCTTCGCCAACGCATCGGCGATCGCGAGACCGAGTCCGAGTCCGCCATGACGCCGCGAGGTCGATCCGTCTGCCTGGCGAAAACGGTCGAAAACGTGCTGGAGGAAATCCGGTGCGATGCCGACGCCCGTGTCGGAGACAACCAGACGAGCCTCGAGACCGTCGACTTCGGTGGTCACAGTTACCTGCCCGCGCGGTTCGGTAAACTTGATCGCATTCGACACGAGGTTCCAGGCAATCTGTTGCAGTCGCACCGGCTCACCCATGACCACCAGGGTCGACGGCGCCAAACTGATCGCGAGCTCGATGTTGCGTGAAGCGGCCATTGCCCGAACAGTGTCGAGCGCGGCTTGCACGGCGGCGTTCAAGTCTGTCGGCCGCGGTTCGAACTGCAACTTGCCGGTGGCGATGCGCGAAGTGTCGAGTAGATCGTCGATCAGGCGCGCCTGGAGCCAGGCGTTGCGTTCGATTGCGTCGAGCGCCTGCGCGATGCTCTTGGTGTCGAGGTTTCCGCTGCGCAGCAGTTTGATCCAGCCGACGACGGGCGTCAGCGGCGTGCGTAGTTCGTGGGAAAGCGTGGCGAGGAAGACGTCTTTGGCACGGTTTGCTTCGGCGAGTTCGGCATTGAGCCGGGTCAACTCGGCGGTGCGTTCAACAATTCTCTTTTCGAGATCGAGATTCAGTTGTTCAAGATCGGCGCGGGCTTTCTGTTCCGCGAGCATGAGTCGACGGTGTTCTACGCCGCGACGGATCGTGTGTTTCATCGTCTCGATGTCACACGGTTTGACGAGATAGTCGTAGGCGCCTTCCTGCAACGCGGCGATCGCCGATTCGACAGAGGCAAAGCCGGTTAAGACGACGGAAATAGTTAATGGTGCGTTGCGCCGGATCTCGTTCAGCACCATCAATCCCTCGCCGCCCTCCATGTGCAGGTCGGTCAGTACGAGATCGTAATCCGCTTTGGCGAGCAGGGCGACTGCTTCGTTGCCACTGGACGCGACATCGACGGTATAACCCTCCTTTTCGAGGATCGCCGCGGTAGTGATGCGCAGACTCTCTTCGTCATCGACCACCATCAACCGAGCGTGATCCAACAGTGGCGGCGCCGTCGCCTCTTTTACCGAACGATGATTTCCTGAACGATCTATTGAACTGCTCATTGCCTTGTTGCTGCCGCGTCGTTCTTCTGGTCGTCAAGAACTGGAGAGTCAACCTGCAAAACGATGCTGAAAACAGTGCCCCGGCCAGGGTCGCTCGAGACTTCGATGCGCCCGCCGTGTTGGCGGACAATGTCCTGAGTCACCCACAAACCGAGGCCGGTGCCCTTCTTTCCGGTCGAGAAAAATGGATCGAAGATGCGGATAAGATCGTCTTCCGCAATACCTACGCCGCTGTCGCTCAGTTGCACGATGATCGAAGGCTGCAATGCCTGTTCGTAACGTGCCGTCGAAATGTGTATCTCCCCTTCGGCGGAGATCGCGTGCTGCGCGTTCAGGATCAGGTTCAGAAACACCTGTCGCAGTTGATCAGCGCGCGCCCGAATAGGAGGCAGTTCCGGATCGAGGTTTTTCGTGATGCGAATACGCTGCTGGCGCATCTTCTTTTCCAGCAGCACCAGCGTCTCTTCGAGCAACTGGTTGATGTCAACCCAATCGACTTCGCCGGGCCGGCGCGCAAAACCGAGCATCTGGCGAATGATGTGCGAAACGCGTTCGGTCTCCTTGCGCGCGATTTCGAGGAAACGTGAGTTCTGCTCAAAGTCGGAACTCGTCTGCATCAGGTAGAGCGCGTTTTTGATCGCTTCGAGCGGATTGTTGACTTCGTGGGCAATCGACGCCGCCAGACGGCCGACGGCCGCAAGTTTTTCCGACTCGAACAAATGCTGTTCGACGCGCCGGCGTTCCAGTTCACGAATCTCACTCAGGTCGTGAAGAATCGAGACGACCGCGGTCACCTGACCGGCTTCGTCCAAAACCTCGCGGGCGGTGATCTCCATCGGTAAAGCGCGACCGGCCTCCGGATCTATGAGTTCGATCTCGCCTTGCCGCGCGGTTTCGGAAGCTGAAGCGAGCGTGGAGATGAAGGATGTTAGTTTTACGGCATTGGTCCGTACGGCGGTTGCGGCGGCAGAGCCGGAAGTGTTGTTTTCCTGAAACAACAGTTCCGCACGGCGATTGAGCAGGATGTAGTTGCCGGAGGAGTCGCACACCACGATTGGGTGGCCGACGTTTTCGATGATCAGGTCGAGACGATCGCGCTCGCGGCGCGATTCAGCTTCCGCATGTTGGAGCTTGGTAAAGTTGCGCGCCAACTCTTCGTTCGCTTCGCGCAGATCGGTAACGTCGCGAAAGATCGAAACGAGGCCAAGCGGCTCACCACGAGCATTCGCGGCCGGCGTCGAGATGACTTCAAAGTGGATGTCGGAACCTTCGATTGGATCGACCAGCGTGATGTCTCGCTGGATCACTTCGGAAGACGAAACTGTGGCGCTCGAGAGATAGGCTGAGAACAACAGGTCGTTCATCTTCAACGCGCGCCGTTTTCCCTCGCCGGCATTAGCCGAACCGCTGAACAAATCTTCCGCGCGGCGATTCTGAAGCAGGATTTCGTTGTCGAGATCCGTGAGCACGATCGGATCCGCAACGGATTTCATAATCGACTCGATCCACTGTCGCTCTCGCTGGAGTTTGGTGACCGTGGAAACGAGTCGTTCCTGGTGAGTGGCCAGTGAAGCAACGATCCCGATGCGTTCGGCGAATCGTCGCAACAAATCATACGATTCGGTATCGAGACTGTCGCGTTCGGTACCGACGTAAAGCACGCCCAATCGCGAGCCGCGTTCAAATGTCCAGTACTGATCGGGATGTCTCGAGCTTCGTTCGCGTGCGGCTTTCGGCGGCAACTCGGAAATACCAAACAGCGGCAACGCCAAAAGTTCCTGCCGCCAGTTCATCCTGCCGAGGAGCTGGCGCGACGACTCGTCTTCCTCGAGATCGATCCAGAGCGGCTGAGCATCGTAAATGACGCGCACGCACGCAGCACCCGAATCGAGCGGCATTTCCACTTTGTGGTCGCCGTCGAAACCGGTGGCCGCGCGAATGCGCAGCTCTGCTTCTCTTTCGTTAACTATTGCGACTGCCGCCTGCCGGCAGCCGAAGTTATGAACTATGGCTTCGAGCGCGAGCAACAGTCTCTCCTGAAGTCGCGGCGTAGCGAGCATCTGCGTCGTGGTTTCGATAAAGACGTCGAAATGACGCTGTTTGAGCCGCGCTTGCTCCGCTATTGATGGGGCGGCCTGAAGGGTTAACTCTGAGGGAACTTCTCCCATAATGCTGAACTTCTAAACCGAGTTCGGTTTATCCCACGCAACGCTCTGGTTTCACTTCTCGACTTCCACCGACACTCGGCGGCGCGTTTCGGTCTCCACTTCTGCCGGACCGCCTGTCAGCACCGGTCGCGAAACTGCGGGTGTCAAGCCTACCGCTTCAGCGTACTTGAGGTACGTATCGATCGATGCAACTACCACGCGCGCCTCAATTGTAATGAGGTCAATGCCCACCAGTGAAATGCGGACCCACGCGTCGATCACGATGCCCTTATCGAGCACGCGATCGAGAACGTCGATTAAACTAGTACCGCCTGGTGCTCTTTCGACAGCCATTTGCTTCGGTTCCTTTTTCTAAAGTTGAAAACATCCAGCATACTGCTTGCGCGAGGACTTGACGGCGCCCCTTGTTCTCAAAAACCCTGTCCATCATGTAATCCTGTCTAACCGCGACGTTTCGTTTTGGTCTTGCGTGTAGTCCCCCGCATCGTCTTTACCGGCTCCTTGCCGGAGACTGCCGCTGCCGCACTCAGCTTTCGGATTTCCAGTTCGAGTTCGGAGAGTCGTTCGCGAAGCTCGAGGTTCTCGGCCTCAGCACGCTCGGCTCGTGTCGTTAGATTGGTGTCGTACCGCCACCAGTTCAGACCAATTTGCTCGGCCTTGTCGATCGAGCACACAAGTAGCCGGATCTGAAGGGTGAGTAGTTCGACATTCGCGAGCGACACTTTGATGTCGCCGGCTATCACCAACCCTTTGTCAAGAATGCGATCGAGAACATCAACCAGGCCCGGGGGACGGGCCGTTATCAGGGTAGACCGCTCACTGGACACTTTCGCCCTCCACACTCAGGAAGCGGCTTTACTCAAAAAGCATGGATGGCCGCCACCATCAATCATCCTCAAGCCACAAAGACACTTGCGGGTCTGGAAGTGCCTGTTGTGCTTCTTTGTGGCGCAAACTGCTAAATCAGGCGCCCTATCGGACCAAGATCGAGATTGAGGTCTTCGTCCGTTAACCCAAATTGAGTCTTCAGCTCGTGGAGCTTAGCTTCCAACCTCATGAGCGCCAATCCCAACTCTTCAATCTGTTCAGGTGAGAGATCCCCGCCTTCCATTCGGCGCACCGCCTGTTTTTCAAGCAGGCGGCGGATGAACTCAATCAGAGTAAGAACCAGCTTCGCCAGACCCTGTTCGACGCTCTGCGCATCAATATTTATCCGCGATGGTAGAGAGTCAGTAACAACGCGGAGTTGTTCTATAAACTCCTGCGCATGCGAAGTGTCGATTTCCGGCTCAGCCGGACGGGGGTTTTCGGGGGAAAGCTCCATCAGCTTACTCCGAACTGCGTTTTAAACTCAAGGTCTATATCAGCAAAACTGTACGGCGGCCACGGTCCGCTGACAAGAAAGTGGAGTTCCGGGCGCTCAAGTTGGACTTGTTTCAACTTTGCTCGATATTGCTCAACCGTGCTCCATTCCACCAGGTGCGCGGCCGCGAGGATTAATTTGTCTGTGGCATTCGTATTAATCTGGCTTCGCCTGACTGAGTCGCCCAGGCGCTTGCTAAGCCAGTCAGCGGTTGTCTTCGCCTCGCTGACGCGTGCTTCACTCCCGAGAATCTCGCGTCTCTTCTCCCTTAAAAAAGCAGTACCCGGTTTTTGTTCATCCTCGTTTTTAGGCACTGGCGGTTCGGCTGATTCTCGCTCCGAGATAATCTTGACACTCATCTCGACGCAGCCGCGAACCAGCTCTAATTTGGCTTTAAGCGCTTCGGACCGGGAGTTCAAAAAGCTCTCCAGTTCTTGCTCCGTCGCGAGCGTACCAAATCGGAAAGGAAGAGGCGTCGTCTCCGTCAGGATCCTGTTTACAACCGCTGCGTGTTTTAGAACATTGTCTCGCGTAAGCGGTACAGAACTCCCAGCGAAATCGCTGACTAACAGGTTGAAGTCACCCAGACAAAATCTAGTAACCGGGGAGCCGGAGACACCCTCGTTTTCGCCGCTAAAGACCAAACTCTCGGTGGGGGCGTCGTCGCCAATGAGACAGTAGAGGTATAACTTCATTCGGCATTTTTCTCACGGCGGTGTAAAACTTCCTGCGCTGTCTCAACGGAGCTGAGCAGCACATTCAGACCGAGAAAAATGAGATCGATGTCGGCAACGGAGATGGTGATCTCGCCGGCAATAACGAGGCCGCGGTTCAGGACATGATCGAGCGTTTCGAGCAGCGACAACTCGTTCTCATCGAGTTGCTCCGCATTCCCGCTCACGATAATTTGCTCAAAAGACATTCTGTTGGTTCTGCAATCCTGCTTAAGAGAAGTTATAGGCCGGCCACGGACCGGTCAGTTCGAGTCGAATGCCGGCGCTCAGGTGCTCTTCCGCCAGCCGCTCCGCCGCCGCCCGAAACTCTTCAAACTCCGCTCGCTTCACCAAAAAGGCGAACTTCGCTTTCAGTTCGCCGTGCTCAGTCGCTTCGACTTTCAGAATCCGCAAACGTTTCGCGTCATCCGCCTGCTCGCCCAGTGCCTTTTCAACATCATCAATGATGCGGTTCAGCGCGAGACGCGCTTCATCAACCCGCAGGGCGTCGATCTTCTTCTGCATCAGATACGACTGTCCCGGCGATGCGGCTTCCGCCTGCTGGGCCAACTCACGCAACCGCGGGCTCACTGACGTGAGACTCGCCATCAGCTTTGCACGATCGGAATAGACATTGACGCCCCATTCCTCGCGCCCACGCAGACGCTCGATGATCTGGGCCAGTTCTCTTCCCTTTTCGGCCAGCATTCGCTCGACGCGCGCGCGTTCCAGATAGATCGTGCCGAAACGAAGCGGGACTACGCTGACGCGCTTCGCGACGTACTCAACCACCGTCTCATGACGCATCGCGCGCACGGCGGTCCACGTCGCGTCGCCGAGATGCTCCGCGAGGGCTTCCTCGCCGTAGCTGTCGAGCGGCACGGCGCTGGAAAGCGCGGCGAGATCATTAGCCGTCACCCATTCCAGTTTCGCCTCGTCTTCAATGGCAACCGGAAACGATGCGGCGTCCAACTGTTCGGCGGCCACACTTTCCGCAACACAGTAGACGTAATAGCCGATTTTGTTCTGTCCGATTCCGGTCATAGGGACGATATGACCGGCATTATATACAGCGTGGGGTGTTAGTTGGAGAGCGAGTAGCTGGAAAGCGAGGGCTTGCCGTAATAGAAGTTGCCCTGCATCTGCCAATTTCCGAGATTGAACTGCCGTTGGGCTCCGCAATTAACACACGAACGATAGGTTCGCCCACCGCGAGAGAACGGACGGCTGAGTTCCGTGTGCCGGCAACCAAACACTCGCGCCATCAAGTTGCCAATCTTTCCTGTCAAGGATGATGGTTCGATGTGCCCGATGGCCAGGTTCGCGATTGTTAATTCACCAGCTTGCATTATTATCACCTCTTTCAGAATTGCCTTCGTCTGATTAACGCGCAAAGACTTTCCGAATAGGGCCACAAAGAGGCACAAGAAGCACAAAGAAGAAGCAACTGGTGCTTTTTGTGCTTTTTTGTGGCTCTTTCTGTAGAGTTATTTCTGTCTTATACTTACGCCTCGCTGGAGATTAACGATTGAGCAAAAACCCCACTGACAACGTCACTAAACTATTGATCGAGTTGTCGAATGGTGACCGGGCCGCGGTTGATCTTTTACTACCCGTCATCTACGATGAACTGCGCAAGCTTGCAGCGAATTATCTGCGGCGTGAACGCCCCGATCACACCCTGCAACCGACCGCTCTGGTACACGAGGCTTACTTGCGCCTGGTAGATCAGACGCGAGTGAACTGGCAGAACCGAGCCCACTTTTTCGGTGTTGCGGCCCAGATAATGCGACGCCTGCTGGTGGATCATGCGCGCAAACACAATGCAGAGAAGCGCGGGCAGGATTTTAAGAAACTCTCTCTAGACGAAAATATCGATCGCGCCGTCGAACGCAGTGCCGAACTCATCGCACTCGACGACGCGCTCAAGACTCTGGCGACATTCGACATACAAAAAGCACGCATGGTTGAGTTGCGATATTTTGGCGGCCTCTCCATCGAAGAGACAGCAGACGTTTTGGGCGTCACTCCCACGACCATCAAACGTCACTGGCGGGCGGCCAAAGCATGGCTTCATGGTGAAATGCAAAGAAATGTTTGAGGTACGTTGCTCGTCCAGCCGTTCCTGCATCAAAGTTGTCCTTTACTTAATAGCGGTCGAAAAGCGTCCAGTAAGACATGACCCCGGAACGCTGGCAAAAAGTTGAAGAGATATTCCAGGCTGCGGTCGATCTATTACCCGAAGAACGAGCGCGCTACGTCGCACAAGTCTGCGCGAACGACACCACTCTGAGACGGGACGTCGAGTCGCTCCTCTCACAACACGACAGCGCGGGCGAACTTCTGGATCAACCTTTCTATGGCAACACCGAGATGAGCGTGCTCGAGTCGTTTGTCGAAGAGGAAGATCCGATGCTCGGACGCCGCCTCGGCTCGTACCGCATCGAGCGCGAGATCGGACGCGGCGGTATGGGCGCGGTTTACGAGGCCTCACGCGCCGACAACGAGTTCAACAAACGTGCCGCCATCAAACTCGTGAAGCGCGGCATGGATACCGACTTCATCCTGCGCCGCTTCCGCAAGGAACGACAAATTCTCGCCGCTCTCGATCACCCGCACATCGCCGGGTTACTTGATGGCGGTACGACGGACGACGGGCTGCCTTACTTCGTGATGGAGTTCATCGAAGGGCAGCCGCTCTACAGTTATTGCGACGCTCACCAACTCAGCATCACCGAACGTCTCAAATTGTTTCGCTCGGTCTGCGACGCGGTTCACTATGCGCACCAGAAAGAGATCGTGCATCGCGACATCAAGCCTTCAAACGTGCTCGTCACGTCTGAGGGCGTTCCGAAACTGCTCGACTTCGGTATCGCAAAACTACTGAACCCGCAACTCGCAGGCGACATCACGCACGATCCGACCGCGACCGCGATGCGTTTGATGACGCCGGAATACGCGTCGCCGGAACAGGTGCAGGGCGCGCCGACAACGCCGAGCACAGACGTCTACTCACTGGGCGTGCTGCTTTATGAACTTTTGACCGGTCACCGTCCGTATCGGCTCGTCAATCGCGCGCCGCACGAAATCGCGCGCGTCATCTGCGAAGAAGCACCGGCGCCGCCGAGCATAATCATTACGCGCGCGGAAGATCTTTTACCGAGTCTTTACCAGGGCGACGACGCCACGACACTGAAGAATCTTTACGTCTCACGCGGCGGCACACTTGAAACGATCCGGCGCGCACTCACCGGCGATCTCGACAACATCGTCATGCAAGCGCTGCGCAAGGAACCGGAGTGGCGTTATCAAACGGCCGCCGAGCTGCGCGACGACATCACCCGCTATCTCGAAGGACGTCCGGTTACCGATCTTCCTGACCCGCCGAATGCAGCGGCGCTATTGCGGCCTGACGCGTCGAACGAAAACTCGCTGGCCGTGCTGCCGATGAAGTTGTTTGATATCAACCAGCCGGAACCGATTCCCGATTATCTCGGCACGGGACTGGCCGATGCGCTGATCACTCGTCTGAGCGCGATTCGCAGTTTCGCCGTGCGCCCGACCAGCAGTGTGCTGCGCTACGGTTTCGACGCCGATCCGCTGCGCGCCGGTCGCGAGCTGGGTGTGGCGTTTGTGCTGGACGGCCGCATTCGCCGCTCGGCTGAACGCATTCGCGTGACAATTCAGTTACTCAACGTTCGCGACGAAACCACCGCGTGGGCCGAGCAGTTTGACGAACAGTTCACTGACGTTCTCAATCTCGAAGACGTCATCTCTTCGCGCGTCGCCGAAGAAATTCTGCCGCACCTGACGGTCGATCAACGTCTGCGTCTGGCCAAGCGTGGCACCGACAACCCGCAGGCGCACGAGGCCTACCTGCGCGGACGTTTTTACTGGAATACATTTACTGAAGAAGGTTTCGCGCGCGCGATCGTCTGCTATCAACAAGCGATCGCGCTCGATCCGAGGTATGCGCTGGCTCACGCAGGCGTGGCTGCGTATCACAACTGGCTCGGCGTTTTTACCGTGATGCCGTTTGCCGAGTGTGCCGCCGCGGCCTACGAAGCGGCTTCAACCTCAGTAGAACTGGATCCGAATCTGGCTGAAGGTCACACGGCCCTGGGCCAGGCCGTGCTCTGCCGCGACTTCGCCTGGTCCAGCGCAGAACATCATCTCGTTCGCGCCATCGAGCTCGATCCGAACTATTCTCCGGCGCGCATCTGGTACGCGTTACAACTCGCAATGGAAGGACGTTTCAGCGAGTCGTTGCGCCAGGCGCACATCGGCCGCGATCTCGATCCACTTGCGGTGATCTCGCGCTTCGCGGCTGTCTGGTGTTCGTATCATTCGCGCCGCTACGACGAAGCATATCGCTTCGCCAGCGCCACGCTCGAAAACGAGCCGCGCAACTTGATGATGCTCTACGGCGTGAGTTTCGTGCTCAGCCGTTTGAGCCGTCACGCGGAAGCAATCGAAACTGCGGAGAGGTGTGTAGAACTGCTCGGCAAAGCCTCGCACACCCTTGGCCGCCTCGGCGCCGCTTACGCGGCTGCGGGCAACCTGGAACAGGGACAAAGAGTTCTCGACGAGATGGATCAGCTTTCCGCGCGTCGCTTCATCTCGCCTTATCACCTCGCGCTTGTGAATTGCGCGCTTGGCCGCAAGGAAGCATCGCTCGATCTGCTGGAGCTGGCCTACGACACTGGCGACGCGAAAGTGCTGTGGATGGGCGTCGACCCGGAACTCGATCCACTTCACGGTCATCCGCGTTTCAATGATCTGTTGCAGAAGTTGGACCACCGTCTCGCGGCGCTACCACCGCTTGCCGGGCAACTTCGTGAGGAACACGAATCCATTGCCGTGCTTCCCTTCCGCGTGATGAGCCCGACCGGCGAGAACACGGGTGACGAGTTTCTCGGCATCGGACTCACCGACGCGCTGATCACGCGCCTCAGCAACGTGCGGCGTCTGTTGGTGCGGCCGACCAGCAGCGTGCTGCGCTATCGCGGCGCCAACGTCGATCCACTCATGGCCGGACGCGATCTTGGTATCGACTATGTCGTGGACGGCAGTCTTCGCCGCGTCGGCGATCGCCTGCGTGTAACGGCGCAGCTTCTCAGTATCGCCGAAGGCATCACGTGTTGGGCCGAACACTTCGATGAAGACTCAACAGACGTGTTGCAGATCGAGGACTCGATCTCGGAGAAAGTGGCCAGCGCGTTATTGCCGCAGTTGACGGGCGACGAGCAACACCAACTGTCGAAACGCGGCACCGACAACTCCGAAGCGTTTGAAGCTTATCTGCGCGGTCGTTATTACTGGAACTCCTACACCGAAACCGGACTCGCGAAGGCGCTCGATAGCTACCAACGCGCGATCAAACTCGATCCCGATTACGCGCTCGCCTACACCGGCATCGCTGACTACTACAACTGGCTCGGCGTTTTTGGTATCAAGCCTTTTGCGGAAGCTTCCGGCGCTGCAAAGCAAGCAGCAGCAAAAGCCGTCGAACTCGATTCAAGTTCCGCCGAAGCCTACACTGCGCTTGGTTTCGCGACTGCCTGCCATGATTTCGACTGGGCCGTGGCCGAAAGCCAACACCGCCGCGCGCTCGAGATCAATCCCAACTACGCGACCGCGCACAATTGGTACGCCTTTCATCTGGCGATGGAAGGAAGGTTCGAAGAAAGCATCGCGCAAATGTTACGTACGCGCGAACTCGATCCACTTTCACCAGCAGTGCTCCAGGCGCTAGGCTGGTGTTACTACCAGGGGCGATACTTCGAGAAGTCAATCGCTACGTTCCGCGGTCTGTTCGACGCTACACCTGACTTTCCCTACGGCCTGACCACTTTTTCATGGGTCCTGCGGCACGCCGGATCGGCTGATGAAGCAGTGAAGGTAGCCGAGAAAGCATTGGACCTTTCGGGCGGCGGTCAATTTTATATCGCCGCGTTGGGCGCAACGTATGCCGCGGCCGGCAAACAGGAGCAAGCGCGCGCGGTGCTCGAACGTCTCACGCAGATGATGGTCCATGGCTACGTCTCGCCGTATCAGCGCGCATTGATTCACTTGCATCTCGCCGAACGCGAGCGCGCGCTTGAACTGCTGCAGCAGGCCCACTCGATCAGAGACGCCTGGGTCGTCTGGCTCGGCGTCGAACCGCAATGGGATCCATTGCGTGGCGAGCCTGCGTTTGAAGCGATACTGCGCGATCTGCGTCATCCGGCCGCCGGCCGCAAAGTCGCAAAGGCAGCTACAGAAAGTACTCAAAAGCGAAGACGTAGCAGCCACATACCGCCGGTTACGACACAGATCATCAGTCCTGCGCCCGACACGCGTGCAGGCGAGAATGAAGAAGCTCGCCAGCTCCACATCGCCGGCCGTTACTATTCAACACGCCGCACCGCCGAAGGTTTGCACCAGGCAATAGAACGTTTCGAACGCGCTGTTGAGCTCGACCCGCATTATGCGATCGCACACGCGGAACTCGCCGATTGTTACGCACTGCTGAATTGGTACGTCGAACCGCCGCCACCGGAAGCGTGGGAGCGCGCGAAGGAGTCTGCACTGCGCGCGGTTAAAGCAGATCCGGATCTCGCCGAAGGACACGCATCGCTGGGCTTCGTCAGACTGCATTACGATCGCGACTGGGTCGATGCGGAACGCGAACTGCGCAAGGCGATTCAATTGAAGCCGGGTAACCAGGTGGCCCATCGCTGGTACGCTTACAGTCTCTCGGCCATGGGCCGGCACGA
>Ga0187894_10001820_pt1 | contig 26655 bp, 27 predicted proteins | sample GBC1701081metaG_FD_136650 | JGI IMG/M metagenome (GOLD analysis project Ga0187894, IMG submission 136650) | White microbial mat communities from a lava cave in the Kipuka Kanohina Cave System on the Island of Hawaii, USA - GBC170108-1 metaG ... | reverse complement strand
GCGCATCCTCGACGATACCTGGCGCCACGTCGGCTTCCTCGCCGCCGGCTTTCAACCTGACGAGTGCCGCAATTATTTCGCCAACGCCGGCTATGCTTCCGTCAAAACGTGAACCGCTCTAGGGAGCAGCGGAGCACCTGTAATACGGCGCATCTGATCGTGAAACGGCGGGTCACTGGTCAGCGAATTCGCCTGCCCCGGACCCGATGTGGCCTTGTTGACGGCGGGGTCCATCGCCACGCCGTGCGACGTTGTAAAGCGGCGATGGTCACCCAGGACGACCTTCACCTCCTTGTATCGCGGGATGCACCACAGTCCATTTTTCTCCAGCCAAACTGCCGGGCCGGTATCCCTCAGCTGCCGGTAAAGTGGGTATGGATTGTCGATACCCGCACGATCGAACAAGTCGATCCCCGATGACGGCCTGTCGATTGGCATGTCGTTTCCTCACCCCTGCGCCCGCCCGGACACAATCCAACCCGCATCGCAGCTTCGGCAAGGCGGATATTTCTTATTAATGAATAACGACGCTTTATTGGTCGGCCGGCGTGCCGCGCCTAACGCCGGGCACGCAGATGGCGATCGATGAAAGCGTCAAGGTCTTGCAGGAACTGCGCATGGGCCGCCGCGTGATAGCCGTAGTGAGCACCGCAGCAGTTGTTGGGCTTGCTGCGGTTGCCGGCTGCGGCGAGGTAGGTCAGCGGCAGGCCGACGGCATCGAAGCTGTGATAGGCGCCGGCATAGAGTCGGCTCTCGACCTGGGCGCGACTTTGACCGAGCCGGGACAACATCGCCTCGCACTGGCGCACCGGTGTCCAATCATCCAACTCGGCCATCGCCAGGAGCGTGGGCTGTCGTGCTGTCAGGGCGCCAGTGTCGCTGTCGGGCAGCGCACAGTCCGGATAGACGGCAATCACGGCCCGCACGGCAAGCTCTGTCCGCTGCTGCAGCGACCGCATCAGGACAACGCCACCGCCGTAGGAATAGCCCATCACCGCGATCCGGTCCGCGGCGACAAAGGGCTGCGCCTTCAGCCATGCGACGGCGGCGTCGACGTCGCGGGCCCTGTCGCTGGCCTGCGCCACGCTCGGCCAATGACGGGTGCACGCATCCTTGATCCGCCGGGCACCGAAGCTATCCACGAGCAGCGCGGCAATACCCTGACGCGCCAAGCGCTGCGCCATCCGCGTGACGTTGACGCCAATGCCACCGCAACCGTGGAAGATCGCCACCGCCGGCGCAGGTCCGGACATCGACGTCGGCTTGAACAGCGTTGCGGCAAGAGCTGCCGGTGGCTTGCCGTCCACGCTTGGCAGGCGAACCGCCTGCTGCGCCTGCGCCGAGGCCACGGCGGCGACCGCAGCCACGATCGCCATGAGCAGAATCCGGCGCGCCGCGGTGGCTAGCGGCCCCACCGCAGCACCGGCAACCAGCCCATCATGCCGGCGACCGCGACGGTCGCAAACGCCAGCGCCCAATCGTGGGTCGAGTCGTTGCCAACCATGTCGAGCATCACTCCCACGATCCATGGTCCGAGAAACCCGCCGGCAAACCCCAGGGACGTATGCAAGCCCATGGCAGCGCCGGCGCGACCTTCGGGGGCGTTGGCAACCAGGCTCGCGGTCATCGCCGGGGAGTCGATATAGGTCAACCCCAGCAACACGACCAGGAACACCGATACCGCGGTATAGCCAAGACTGCCACCGACCCAGGGCAGGCACAACGTGCCCAGGCAGGACACCGCCATGCCGATCAGCACCAGCCGGCGCCGGCCGATGCGCACCGACAGCTCGCCGCCCAGCAGGGATGCGGGGATCGCGGCAAACGCTGCGATCGTGGCAACGTCTGTCGGCTTGAGCCAGGCGCCCATGCCGCCGGTGTGATTGGCGACATAGGCAAGATAGGCCACCATCCAGGACACCAGGGCCAATGCTTCCCAGGTGTGGCCGCACTGGCCGATGATGTAGGCCATGGCCGGTTTGTGCCGCAGCACGGGCCTGTAGTCGAACAGGTCACGCAGCTTAGGAACGATTGCCGGCGGCTTGCGGCGCCCGGGGATGAACAGGAAATTCATCGCAAACGCCAGGGCCGCCATCGCCGCCACGAATCCGAACGCCAGACGCCAGCCGAAAACAGGCGCGATCTGGCCAGCCACGAGGATCGAAAGGGCAACGCCGGTACTGAACGACACCAGGTACAACGTGGTGGCGCGCGCCTTCAGCTTGGGATCGTCGATGGCTTCGACCAGGGCCCGTAGTCCGGGCATGTATGTTGCAGCAAAGCCGGCACCGTAGAAGCCACGGATCAGCAGGGCGCTGGTGAACCCTTCGGCCCAGTAGGCAAAGGCATAGCACGTGATCAGGACGAGAGCGGACCCGGCCAGGACGACCCGGCGCGGATCAAAACGGTCGGTCAGCGCCGACAGGAACGGGACCGCAAGCATGAAGCCGAAATATTGGCTCCCGGCGATCCAACCCGCCTGGGCGTTGCTCAATTGCCATTCGCTGCGAAACAACGGCAACAGTGTCGTGTAGCCGTTGGCGCCCAGCATGGACAACGTCTGGGCAACGCAAATGACAGCAATCAGGAGACGTTTATCCATCACTCGACAACTAGAACGCGAGTCGATGGCTGCGCCGATGCCGCCCTCGCCAACTATCGCACACTTGCCCTCCCCCGTATCCCTTCCGTGAATCACGCGCCTGCAGTGCGCGAATTGAAGCCACCCCGGCCGGTTTGGCGGCCTTATGATTGAATGTGATTGTCACGCAGTTCCGCCTTCACGCCGCTGCCGCCCGATCCACGCCCTGACGACCCGCGAATCACTCCGCGGACATGCCGAGTCACCCATGTCGGAGTACAACCACCAGAAGCATAAAGTCGGACAGACGGCGCTCCCATACCACGCTTCCGCAGGGCACGCAAAGACATCGTTGCACAACGCGTGCACTCGCGCCTGGCACGAACTGTCGGCTCTTGCACGGTCGGACTCGACGACACGGATGGTCGGATCAATACACCAGAATGGTGCAAATCCTACTTCAGACGCACGCCATCTATGGTAGTACGAATATCATTGGGATAGAGCGGCTGACCTGGCGGCGCACATTGTACGGCGGTGAACACACTGACGTAGCCCTGACCGCGGCGTTCACCCGGCTTGCGCAGCGCCACACAGTTGGCGGCGCCACTCCGAAAAGTCATGAACTCGGCGCCGCCGTAGGTCAGCACCGTCGACCAGTCGGTGCCGGCTTGAGTAGCGGCATTCAGCTGCAATAAGGCCTGTTCGATGGGTGTCGTGATGGCGATGCCCTCCGCGCCGAGAACCTCGTGCATCCACATCTGCGTATGCCAGTCGCCGACGACGCCCCCTGCGGCAAAGCCGCGGTATCGCCTATCCGATCCGACCAATGTGTAGTCGCTGGATACATGGCAGCTGAATCCCGGCGGCGCCCACAGCGGCACGGCAGAACAGGGGGTCGATGTCCACGTGACCTGCGTTGGCGGGTTCGGAGTCGACGGCTGCGACGACATGCCGGCAAGCTTCCGTCGGGCCGCCTCGGCATAGCGGCCGTCGGGATAGCGCTGCAGATAGTCACGCAGCGGCTCCGCCGTCGTCGCGTCCTGAGCCCGTCGCCACAGCGCCTCTTCGTCGCGCGCCCGCGCCTCGCGTTGCTGTGCGGCGGCCAGACGTTGGCGCGCGTCGGTGGCTTGCTGATCATTGGGATATCGGGCCAGGAAGGCTTCATAGCCCGCTGCGGTGTCGGCCTGCACCGCCTGCCGCCACGCCTGGGCCTGTCGCTCGGCGGCCCCGGAATCGAACCACGACCGCACCATCGTCACCGGCTCGAACAAGGCGAAAGCGCCAGCCACCACGGCTGCCGCCACCAGTCCACCCGCCAGCAAGGCCACGCGCAAACCCCGGCCCTGCCGTCTGCTGCCTCTCGCACCAGGCACATCCAGCGCCACAACGTCGCGCATGGACTGCGGTCGGGCATCGGGATCGGGCGCCAGCATGCGCGCCAAGCCAGGCCGCAGCACCGACGGAACCTGTGAAAGGTCGGGCACTTTCTCGCGCGCCCTGATGGCCGCCATCGCCGACGTGCCCATGTCGATGGGGTGGCCAAGGCTCGCCGCCACCAGGACCAGCCCCAGCGTGTAGATGTCGGATCGCGCATCGGCGACGCCGGAAAACATGCCGAACTGCTCGGGTGCCGCGTACTCGATCTTGCCGGCGAAACTCTGACCGATAACGCTGGTTTTGCTGATATCCGTGCGTCGCGCGATGCCGAAATCGATGATCGTCGCGTGGTTCAAGTCACCGCCGCGCAGGATGATGTTGTCCGGCGAGAGATCACGATGCACCACGTTCTGCTCGTGAGCCGCCTGCAAGCCTTCGGCGACCCGACGCCGTAGTGCCTGCACCTGGGCCGGACTCAACGGTCGATGCGCGACGACCTGCGCCAGCGACGGTCCCTCGACGAAATCCATGACGAGATAAAGCCGGCCCGAGGCGTCGGCGCTGGCGCCCTCGTAGGAGACGATGGCCGGGTGGCGAATCTTGCGCAGCGCCGTGGCTTCGCGCAGGAACAGGTCGCGCATATGCCCGTCGTCGACCAGCTCGGGTCTGATAACCTTGACGGCAACCTGATCGCCGGTGTGTACGTTCGTGCCGCGATAGACTTCTCCCATACCGCCGCGACCCAGCATCCGGTCGATGCGATACGTGTTGTTGAGCAACACGCCCGGCTGCAGCGGCGTCATCGACGGAAAAGTGGCGGCAGTATCAGCGAAGGACTGCTGCGAGGCCGCCGGCGGCGTATACGGCGCCGGCGGTGGACGGCTGGCGCCGTGCGCATCGGGCACGACGCGGGTCGCGCTGTCCTCCGGCGACGCCTGCTGCCAGCGCGGCGGCATGCTGCCGCTACCGGGGTGCCCGGTACTCATACACTCCGCCTCTCGCCACCAGGCCGCTCCATGATCGCAGATTATCACAGCGACTTTAGCGTGCTTTCAATGTTCCGATCACCAAGGCGATACGGTCCACAGCCAGCGGCTCGCGGCCGGCAATGCAGTGATAGCCGCGCATGACCCAGGCCAGGCCATCGCCGCGAACCGGACCGGGCTTGGCGAAAGCGAAGCAGGAACGGCCGTCGACCGCCTTGAACGTGGCGTAGAAGCTGTCGGCGTGCGCAGCCAGGACCGACCAGTCGCGGGCATTGTTACGGGTGAAGCTGCTGATCTCCAAAAGAAACTCTGCCTCTTCATCGCGCTTCAGTGGCGCGTGCACCGAGGCGGCATCGACGGCGTCGACCAGCATGACATAGGTCGCCGTTGTCGCGACGTGCGTGCCGGCGGCCCAGCGCCGGAACTTGCCGCGGCCATCAAGACCGTCGTACTCGGCGGAGGCAGAGCAGGTCATGCCCTGTCCCGTCGCGATGCGCGACTGGGCACAGGCGATATCGGACCATGCGAGGCTGCGCGTCAGGTTGACGCGCTTGTGCCGGCGTTCCGCGGCCTCCTGCTCGGCTTGGCGTCGGGCCGCTTCGGCTGCGGCGGCTTGTTGTCTCGCAGCCTCCGCCTCGGCCGTCTTTCGGCGCGCGGCATCGGCATCGGCCGCCTCTTTGCGCGCTGTTTCGGCTTCGGCAGCCTTGCGGCGAGCAGTCGCATCGGCGTCCGTCGCAGGCCCTCCGGCCGTGACCGCGAAAATTCCCCAGGCCACGGCGGCACCGCCCAGCAGACCAGCGACGACGGCCGCGACAACGACAAACCCGCGGGCTTGCTTCTTCTCCGCTGCCACCCGCGGCGTGCCAGGTGTTGCCGATACGTCGGCACGCGCAACCTGCCGGCCGCGCACCCCGGATACGACACGGAACGCCTCGACCGTGCGCACGATATTTTTCATGACCGGCTGGCCCAGCCGCTCGAAACCGTATTCCGGCAGCTTGGCCCGAGCCTGACCTGCGACCTCGCCCGAGACCATGACTCCACCGGGATCGGCCGCAGCCTGCAAGCGGGCCGCGATGTTGACGCCTTCCCCCAGCAAATCACCGTTGTCCTGGACGATCACGTCGTCGAGGTGAACGCCGACGCGAAACAGCATGCGCCGCGCCTCAGGCAGGCTGCCGTTGCGGGCATCGACCCCGCTCTGAAGGTCGAGCGCGCAACGCACCGCTTCGACCGGACTGCCGAACTCGGCCAGCACGCTGTCGCCCGCCGTGTTGGCGATACGTCCGCCATGACGGCGAATCGAGGAATCGATGGCCGTGCGATGCGTGCGCAACACACGCATCGTGCCCTCCTCGTCCGCCCCCATCATCGCCGAGTAGCTCACGACATCGATGGACATGATCGCGGCGAGGCGCCGTTTGACCGGCGAGCCGTTCATGGATCCCGATATCCCCCTGTTGCGGTTTGTACCGACTGTTTGTGTGCCGACAATAATACTACGGGCCGCCGAGGTTCACCACCATCCACCCGGACGATGAGGCAATCCGCACAGCGATGCGGCTGGACGCCGCGCATTGGCAACACGATTGACGCCACCCGCAGCGTCGGATTTGCTGCCGCGCCCAGCGAGCGGAGGAATGGCCATGGCGTACAAAGGCTTCGATCTGACCGGTAAAGTGTCGTTGATCACCGGCGGCAACGGCGGCATCGGCTTCGGCATGGCGGACGCGTTGGCCGAGGCCGGCGCCGGCGTCTGCATCTGGGGCACCAACGCAGCCAAGAACGCGGACGCGGTCGAGAAGCTCAAGCGTCACGGCGGCAAGGTGCATGGGCAGATCGTCGACGTCGCCAATGAAGCGGCGGTCGAGGCGGCGTTCGCCGAGACCCTGAAAGTGATGGGCAAGGTCGACAACTGCGTCGCCAATTCAGGCGTCTCAGGCCGTGGCAACAAGAGCTTCATGGAGATCACGGCCGACGAGTGGCGGCGCGTGCTGTCGGTCAATCTCGACGGCGTGTTCTTCACTTTCCGCGCCGCGGCGCGCCACATGGTCGAGCGCGGCGAAGGTGGCTCCCTGGTGGCGATGGCCAGTACGGCAGCCATCGAGGGTGCTGCACGCAGTGAGCACTACGCCGCCAGCAAGGGCGGCGTCGTCTCCATGGTGCGGGCATTGGCGGTCGAGCTGGCGCGCTACAAGATCACGGCGAATTCGATCCTGCCGGGCTGGATCGAAACGGCAATGACGGCCAACGCCTTCAACAATGAAAAATTCGCGGGCAACGTCAAGCCGCGCATCCCTGTGCGCCGGTGGGGTGTCGAGCAGGACTTCGGTCCGGTCGCCGTCTATCTGGCGAGCGACGCCACGAAGTACACGACCGGCCAGTCCATCGTCATCGACGGCGGCTACACGCTCTTCTAGCCGGATGACTGTGCGCCAACACTAAAAACATGTTGGCGCTCACTCCGAAAAACAGCACGATGACGGCTGGGCGAACCGCCCGACGGGTTGGGGGGCAACCTATGCGTAAGCCGATCGTCACGCTTCTGGCCAGCACGCTGTTTTGCTTGGCTACAGCAACAGCCAGTGCTCAGGACGACCGCTGCGTCGGTGGCCAGACGCCGGGCGGCGTCATCATCGTGCAGTTCGATCGTGGTCAGTCATTACTGACGCCGCGCGGCCAGCGCGACGTTGCCGGCATCGCGCGCCAGGCAATCGCACAGAAGGCAAACCAGCTGTGCCTGGAAGCGTTCGCCGACGCGTACCTGGGCAAGGAGAAGGACATCGAGCTGGCCCGCGCGCGTGCCGAGGCCGTAACCAACGAACTCATCGCCAACGGCTACCCGCGCGAGAAGATCGTCATCCGCCGGATCACCGATCCCAAGCGAGTGTTCGGCCAGAAGGAGACCTCGACCGAACGCAAGGTCGAGATCCGCTACGGTCGCTGACAGGCGCAGTCGTCAGATCGCCGACATGCCGGCATCGATGACCAGCTCGGCGCCGGTCATGTAGCGCGTCTCGTCGGAGATCAGGAACAGGATGCCGTAGCCGATATCTTCGGGCCGGCCCAGTTCCCGCAGCGGGACGCGCTGACGCGCGCGCTCGCGGATCTCTTCGGTCTTGAAGAGAGACTCGCCCATGGACGTCATGATGATGCCGGGATGCACCGAGTTGCAGCGCACTTTGTAGCCCTTGCGCGCGCACTCGATGGCGACGGTCTTGGTGAACTGACGCACCGCGCCTTTGCTGGCGCCGTAGGCCGAGAGCTCCGGCGTACCGAGAAGCGCCGCCAGCGACGACAGGTTCACGATCGAGCCGCCACCAGCGTCGCGGATCGCCGGCACGCCGTGCTTGCAACCCAGGAACACGCCCTCGACGTTGACGGCGAAGATGCGCCGCCACAGCTCGACATCCTCGTTCTCGAAGGTGCTGGGAAAGGGCCCGCTGATGCCGGCGTTGTTGACCAGCCCATCGAGCCTGCCGTGCTGGGCCAGCACGGCAGCGATCACGCGTTTCCACTCCTCGTCCTTGGATACGTCATGCGGCTGGAAGCTCGCGGCGCCACCGATCTGCTGCACAGTCTGCAAGCCGCCCGGCCGATCGACGTCAGTGACCACCACCGTCGCGCCTTCATTTGCCAACAGCGTCGCCGCCGCCCGGCCGATGCCCGAGCCACCGCCCGTCACCAGCACCACCTTTCCCGCTACCCGTCCGGCCACCGTTTCCTCCGTCATTGCTAGGCTCGGCACGCTAGCGAGCGGCGGCGCGCGAGCACAAGCCGAACCCGGCCGCCCGACCGGCCAGCGATACGATGTGGCCGTTGCGCCTTGGCAGCGCCACGATCATGCAGTCTTTGGGCACACGGGTTATCGCCGAGGAACGTCATGTCGACCAGATTGCGCCGCGCGGTTATCGCTGCCATCACCTGCCTGACGGCACTGACGGCCATCGATTCGGCGAGCGCCGAAAAACCCGATGGTCCGCCGGGACAGTCAAAACGCGGCGGTGCACCCGCGGCCGCACCAGGGGCGCCGGTACCCGGACTTCCGACCGTCACGATCACCATCTCGCCGCGCGATCAGGCCACCATCCGTCAGTATTTCGGCCAGCAGTTCGCCTCCGGCCATTGCCCGCCGGGACTGGCCAAGAAGAACAATGGCTGCCTGCCGCCAGGCCAGGCCAAGAAATGGGGGCTGGGACAGCCTCTGCCCGGCGGCCTGCCTTACTATCCGCTGCCTGCAGACCTGCTCGCCCGGTTGCTGCCGCCACCGGCCGGCTACCAGTACATCCGGGTCGCCAGCGACGTGCTGCTGATGGCCGTGGGCTCACGCATGGTCGTCGATGCCGTGCGCGATCTGAGCCGTCTCTGACGCCTTTGCTCTGAGCCGCGAGTCTCAAGAAACACAATAAGTTGTGGTTGAGTCTTGCGGTAAAATACGAAACAGACGATAGTGCCGTTGTCGAGACGCGGTTGGCGCGTACCACCGCCCGACATAGGTGAAGCCCTCCTGTCCCCCGATGGAGGTCGGTTATGAATCTTGGCGCGTTTTTCGCGACCCTGCTGGCGATCGGCCCTGCCGAACCGGCAGCGCCGCCACCCCAGACCGTGGCACAGCCGCCGGCGGTCGAGCGCAGCGCTCCGGTCGCTGCCCCCATCCAGCTGGCCGCCGTGCCGCCCGAATCCGATCCCGAGGCGGCACCGCCGGCACCGCCGTCGGTGACACCCAAGGCGACGCCGCCGCGGCCTGCCGCCAAGGGCACCACGTCGGCGATCAGGGCCGGCAAGACGACGACAACAGCCCGCAAGCCTGCCCAGTCCAAGACACCGGTTGCCACCAAGCCGCGCAGCAACGGCAAAACACCGGTCGCGACCGTTTGCCCTGCCGGCAGCGCCAAGAACCCGACGACGGGACGGTGCGGCCCGCGCACCCCGGCCACGCCACGGGCCTGATCAGCGCACGGCCAGCCGGGTGTAATCCGCCTTCAGGGCCGCGACGATCTCGGCCACGCTTTCCTGCCGGTCGATCAGCTCGATGCCTTGGCCGGCGGAGAAGATGCCTTTCCACGGCTTGGGCTCGTCGCCGATCTGGCCTTTGAACTGGTGGCCGACCCGCGGCTTCAGCGCCGACGGGTCATGGCCGGCATCGATGATGCTGGGCCGCAGCCAGCTCGCGTAGGCGCCGGTGAAGGCGTTGGAGACGATCAGGTCGTCCATGGTGCCGTCGATCACCATGCGCTTGTGCTCGGGATCGGCCAGACTCTCCGGCGTCGGGATGAAGCGCGTGCCGAGATAGGCGAAGTCGGCGCCCAGGGTCTCCGCCGCCCGGATCGCGGCGGCATCGCCAACGGCGCCGCCCAGCACGATGGCGCCCTGCCACCAGCGCCGCACAGCCGGCACGAAGGCAAAGGGCGAGATCGAGCCGGTGTGGCCGCCGGCGCCGGATGCGACCAGCGCCAGGCCGTCGACGCCGCAATCGGCCGCCTTGCGCGCCAGCGTCATGCTGTTGACGTCGGCGAAGACCAGGCCGCCATAAGCGTGAACCGGCTCGACGACGCGTCGCGGGCTACCCAGCGCCGTGATCACGATCGGCGGCCTGTAGCGCAGGACCAGTTCGAGGTCGGCCTCCAGGCGCGGGTTGGTGCGATGCAGGACGAGATTGATCGCCCACGGCGCGATCATAGCGGCACCCGCCTGGCGCAGGTCATCCAGGCGCTGCGTGATCTCCCGCAGCCACGTCTCGAGAGCCTCGGTGGTGCGGCAGTTGGAAGCCGGAAAAGATCCCACGACACCCGCGCGGCACGCTTCCACGACCAGGTCCGGCCCCGAAATCAGGAACATCGGAGCGGCGAACACCGGCAGCGTCAGCGACGCCTTCAAGTCGTCGATTGTGAGAACCGTCACCGTCAGATCTCCAGTACGGCCTTGCCGACGACCTTGCGTTGCTGAATGACGTCCATCGCCTCGACCACGTGCTCGAGCGCAAAGCGATGCGAGATGTGCGGCCGCATCACGCCTTGCGCCGCCAGCCCTGGCAGTTCGCGCTCATAATCGTCGGCGAACGGCCGATGGTGGCGCGCATGCTCGCCGGCGCGCACGCCGATCACCGACAGGCACTTGATCAGGATGTGATTGCTCTTGAGCGCCGATGGATTGCCGGATGTGAAACCGATCACCAGCAGCCGGGCGCCGAAGGCAGCGCAGCGCAGCGAGCGTTCGAAGGTCTCGCCGCCGACCGGATCGTAGATCACGTCGGCACCACGGCCGTCGCTAAGGCTCTTCACCAGCGGCACGAAGTCGGTGGTGCGATAGTTGATGGTGAAATCGGCGCCCTGGGCGCGCACGACCTCGAGCTTCGCATCGTCGCCGCCGGTGGCGATGACCTGGGCGCCCAGATGCTTGCCCAGCTGCACGGCCGCCATGCCGACACCGCCGGTGGCGCCATGCACCAGCAGCACCTCGCGGCGCTTCAATCCGGCGCGATGAACCAGCGCGTTGTAGGCCGTGGTCGCGCCGACGCGAAACGCTGCCCCTTCGCCAAACGACCAGCCCTCGGGCACTTTCATGGAGAGCGCTTCGGCCGGTGCGGCAACGTATTCAGCGAAACAGCCGGGTCGCTTGCCGAAGATCACGCGCTCGCCCACGGCCCAGCCCGTCACGCCGTCGCCCAGAGCCGCGATCTCGCCCGCCGCCTCCATGCCCGGAATGAACGGCAACGCCGGCTTATGCTGATAGCCGCCGGCCACCATCAGCACGTCGGGGAAGTTCAGGGCCGCTGCCCGCACGCGGATGAGAACCTCGCCGGTCTTCGGCGCGGGAACCGGCAGGTCGACGATTTTCAGGACCGATGGATCGCCCAGGGTCTCGCACAGAACCGCACGCATGGATTTCCGCCCGACGTTTGTGCCGACGCTATCGGGCACGCCCAGATGCGTCGAGCCGTATCGCGCTGCATGACATGCAGGGCGAAACACGGGCGGTCGCGCGCTAGTCGAGTTCGAACGTGTCCTTGTAGTCGCGCTTTAGCGCCGGATCCTGCGCTTCCTTGCGCAACACGCAGTTGCCGACCACCAGCAGCTCGATCTCGCTGCCCATGAAGCAGCGGAACGCGTCCTCTGGTGTGCAGACGATCGGCTCGCCGCGCACATTGAAGCTGGTGTTCACGATCACCGGACACCCGGTGCGGCCTTTGAAGGCCGAGATCAGGTCGTAATAGGCCGGGTTGGTCTGGCGGTGCACGGTCTGGATGCGCGCCGAGTAGTCGACATGGGTGACGGCCGGGATGTCGGAGCGCGGCACGTTCAGTTTGTCGATGCCGAACAGCGCCTGCTCGTCGGCCGTCATGGCGCGGCGGCGACGCTCGACCACCGGTGCGACCATCAGCATGTAGGGACTATCGGCCTCGATCTCGAACCAGTCGGCCACGTCCTCGCGCAACACCGACGGTGCGAAGGGCCGGAACGATTCACGGTACTTCACCTTCAGATTGAGCGTCTTCTGCATGGCGGGCGAACGCGGATCGCCGAGGATCGAACGGCCGCCCAGCGCCCGCGGCCCGAACTCCATGCGGCCCTGGAACCAGCCGACCGCCTTCTCCTCGGCCAGCGCCTGCGCCGTCGCGTCGATCATGTCCTGGTAGGACAGGACCTCGAACTTGGCGCCAGCCGCGGTCAGGCGCGCCTCGATGTCGGTCTGCTCGTAGGCCGGGCCCAGGTAGCTGCCGTCCATGCCGTCGAGCTGGGCGTTGAGGTGGCCGTTGACCATGCGCGGCTGGCGGCAGAAGCCATGATAGGCGGCAAAGGCGGCGCCGACCGCACCGCCGGCATCGCCCGCCGCCGGCTGCACCCAGATGTTGTCGAACAGCTTCTCGCGCAGCACCTTGCCGTTGGCGACGCAGTTCAACGCCACGCCGCCGGCCAGGCACAGGTTCTTCACGCCGTCCTCCTTGGCCACCGCGCGAGCCAGCCGCAGCACGATCTCCTCGGTCACCGCCTGGACCGAGGCGGCCAGGTCCATCTCGCGCTGGGTCAGCCGTTCTTCGGCCTTGCGTGGCTTGCCGCCGAACAGCGCATCGAACTTCTCGTTCGTCATGCGCAGGCCGGTGCAGTAGTCGAAATAGTCGAGGTTGAGCCGGAACGAGCCGTCGTCCTTCAGATCGACCAGCTTGTCGAGGATCGTGGCCTTGAAGCGCGGCTCGCCGTAGGGCGCAAGGCCCATCACCTTGTACTCGCCGGAATTGACCTTGAAGCCGGTGTAGTAGGTGAAGGCGGAGTACAGCAGACCCAGCGAGTGCGGGAAGTGCAGCTCGCGCATCATCCGCAACTCGCTGCCCTCGCCGATCGCCAGCGACGTCGTCGCCCATTCGCCGACGCCGTCCATCGTCAGCACCGCCGCCTTTTCGAAGGGCGACGGAAAGAACGCACTGGCGGCGTGGCTCTGGTGGTGCTCGCCGAACAGCAGCTTGTTGTGCCAGTCGAAGTCGGGAACCCAGCGCTTGAACTCGTCGCGCAGCAGCGTCTTCTGCAGCAGCTTCTCCTTGAGCCATACCGGGATGGCCATGCGGAAGGACGCGAAGCCGCGCGGCGCGAACGCCAGGTACGTCTCCAGCAGCCGCTCGAACTTCAGGAACGGCTTGTCGTAGAAGGCGACGTAGTCGATGTCCTTGAAGCCGATGCCGGCATGCTGCAGGCAGTAGTCGACGGCGTGCTGCGGAAAGCGTGCATCGTGCTTCTTGCGCGTGAAGCGCTCTTCCTGCGCCGCCGCTGTCAGCTTGCCGTCCACCAGCAGGGCCGCGGCACTGTCGTGGTAGAAGGCCGAGATGCCGAGAATGCGCACGCTAGGCGTTCCCCGAAGACGATCAGAAGATCGTGTAGATGAAGGGGCCGATCGCAGTCTGGGTCAGCACCAGCAGCGCACCCATCATGACCATCACCACGATGATCGGCAGCAGCCAGAACTTCTTGCGCACGCGCATGAAGCTCCACAGTTCCTTGATGAGCCACATCGTTGCTGTCCTCTTGGCCGTACGGCTCAGTATTGGTTGCGCATGGTGTCGGGCGGCGGGCCGGGCGGCTCGCGCTCGATCCAGTAGCTCGATGCGGCAGGATCGAGCTTCAACCTGAGCAAATCCTTGCCCTTCCAGCGCAGCAGAAGGCCGATCGGCAACATAACGCCATAGAACATGATCCCGAGGATGATCGGGTTCATGACCTTGCTCATCAGCAGGCCGAAGCGCATCCACAGCCGGTTCAGCGGGCCCAGCATGCGCGGCGCCAGCAGGGCCACCGCGCCGAACAGCACAGCCAGCCCGAGCGCATACGGCCACCAGACGCCCGACCGCCACCACGACCAAGCCGCCACGACAACGAAGAAGCCAGCGAAAACCAGTCCGAACGATCTATCCGAGCCGCCGGGCAGGTGTTCGTCGCGGGTAAAATTCTCGTGTGTTTGTATGGCCTTAGCCATGCCTGGACTGCGACGGAACGTAAGCCCGGGAAGGGTACCGGGCGGGTTCCAACTGACTTATTCGCCGCCGAATGTCAACCGAGGTGCGACGGTCGCAGGCCATATGTTGCGCCACCCGATGGCGGAGTCACCACTTCGTATATGCTTGCTGTTCATCTTTTTGAGTGGACCCCTCGCCATGCCGCGCCCGACCTGGAACGCCCTGCTCGCCGTCCCTGAACCCCTGCTGCTGCCGGTGGCCCACGACGCCCTGTCGGCCCGCCTGATCGAGGCCGCCGGCTTCCGCGCCGCCTCGGTCGGCGGGTTCGCGCTGGTGGGTGCGCGCCATGGCATTCCGGACATCGGGCTGGTTGGGCTGAAGGAGATGGCCGATGGCGTGCGCGACATCCTGGGGGCCACCACACTGCCTCTGATGATCGATGGCGATGACGGCTATGGCGACGTCAAGAATGTCACCCGCACCATGCAGACCTACGAGCGCCTGGGCGCCGCGGCCATCTTCATCGAGGACCAGGTGTCGCCCAAGCGCTGCGGCCACATGGCAGGCAAGAGCGTCGTGCCGACCGAAGTGATGGAACGCAAGATCACGGCCGCAGCCGCAGCCCGCGACAGCGAGGACACGTTCCTGCTGGCCCGCACCGACGCGCGGGCGCTCGAAGGACTGGATGGCGCCTTGCGACGGGGCGAACGCTACCTGAGGGCCGGCGCCGACGGGATCTTCATCGAAGCACCAGTCTCGGTCGCCGAACTGGAGCAGATCGGACGCGCGTTCAAGGGCACGCCGCAACTGGCCAACATGCTGGAGGATGGCGCCACACCGCTGATGACGCCGTCAGACCTCTACAGCCTGGGCTTTCAGATGGTGGCCTATCCCGTATCGCTGCTGTTTCGCATCGTACACACGATGCAGCGCGCGCTGACCGACATGCGCGCCGGCACACTACGCCTTCAGGGCGAAGGCGTGAGTTTTGCCGATTTTAAGCGATTGACCGGTTTCGACGACTGGGCTGCGGTCGAAGACCGCTTCAACCGCTGACGGCGGCGGCGCCGGTCGCGCCGCCCTCCGCCGTGTCTTGGCCCGTCAGGCGGCCGCGACCGCCATGCTGCGCGACGTCGCCTGCATCAGGATGGCGCCCACCATCCGCCGCATCGTCGCTGCCGCAGCGTCGAGGTCAAGCCCATAGGTCATCCGCAGGCCGAACCACATCTGCCAGTCCGAGGCCGCCAACAGGGCATCGACGGTCTGCTTGCGTTCGTTCTCCGGCAGGCGCATCAGCTCGGGCGCGAAGGCGCTCTCGGCGCGCTCGCGGGCGAACAGCCGACCGGCTGTCACACCGGCAGCGAGCTTGGGTGAACGCGGCTGATGCAGCGCCACGGCGCGACGGAACGGCAGCAGCGCCTCGTTGACCTGGATCCGCATGCGCATCAGCGCATCCAGACGCTCTTCCCAAGGCAGGCCCGAGTCGATCGGCTTGGCGAGCGGCATCAGCGATTCAACCACCTGTTGCGCAACCGCCGCGAACAGGGCCTCGGTGTCATCGAAATGCTGAAAGATCGACCGTGTCGAAACACCGGCCGTGCGCGCGATATCAATGACCCTCGGCGTGGACTCCCCACCACGGATCAGATCAATCGTGGCATTGACGATGCGCTCCCGCGTCCGAGCTGCACGCAGCACGCGGCCGTCGATCTTGGGCCTCGGGGCCCCCGCGACTCCATCCCGTGGCGTGGCGGCTGTTGCGTCACTCATGTTCCAACTCCGGGTTGTGCCGGCCGTTGAGCGGCCGTGTGTCGGTCCCCCGTTCCCCACAACGGAAAAATTCATTCGAAATATTACTATTCAAGCCTTCGCATGCAGGACGACCCGGAATCGTTAATCGCTCGCCAACCTCACGTTATTTCACACCTCTGCGCCCATCAGCCCTGTGATAATCTTGTGCCAGACTCCCTGCGCATCTTCCGCCGACAGTTCGTGGAAACGGCGCATATTCATCCACAGATCCCAGTCCATGGCCGCCCGCAAGGCGTCCAGCGTCAGTCGCCGGTCAGCCGGCTGCAGGCGATCGAGCTCGGGACGGAACGCGCGCTCAATATGCTGGCGCACCAGCGCGCGTGCGACCTTGGAACGCTCGGCCATCGCCGGCGACGTCGCCTCGACGCATATGGCAGCGAAGCGCACCGGCAACACCCGCTCGCATACCGCCGCGCGACGCGCGACGAAGCTCTCGATACGCGCCGCCAGCGGACCCGTCGGTTCGATCGGCTGCCACTCGTCCTGGGCCTCGGCGACGATCTCGTCGAAGACGACGAGGAACAGCGACTCGACTTCCTGGAAGTGCTGGAACACCGAACGCACCGAAACGCCGGCGCGCAAGGCGATCTCGGCGACCTTGGGCAGTGCGGCGGTCTCCTCGACCAGAGCACGGGTCGCGGCGACAATCTTGCGCCGTGTCTGCTCGGCGCGCAGGTTGCGGCCGTCGATCCTGGTTTCAGTGCCATCGGCGGGGGCGGGAACGGCGAGAGCCAGTGTCGTCATCATAACCTCTTCATCACGAGTGTCGGCCCAGCCCGCGGCACTGCCGCAAGCTGGACATCGGGCGACGGTTCAACGGGCTCAGGCCGACCGTAAAGGCCAACCAGCCGCCGAGTTTTGTCCCCCGTTAACTCGCTCGCTGCGCCCAGATCCAATGGCCGGTCTACGCGACAGCGATCATGTGAAAGCGTCGCCCGCTTTCATCTAGTCTGGTGTACGGACACCATGTGGCTCTATCAAGGCAGCGCTGGTGCGAAAATGGTTCAAGCTGGACGGGACCTGCAGAGGGCGTGAAATATGATTAACGACGTTCAAGCGGTGTTGTGGGACTTTGGTGGCGTGATTCTCAGCAGCCCTTTTGATGCCTTCGCGGCCTATGAACGGGAGGCCGGCCTTCCCGAAAATTTCATTCGCCAGCTTAATTCGCGCAATCCCGATACCAACGCCTGGGCGCGGATGGAACGAAGCGAAATCAGCACCGACGAATTCGCTACCCTGTTCGAGGCCGAGGCGGAGGCCCTGGGACACCGGTTGGATGGCCAGCGGGTGCTGGCGATGCTGAGTGGCACCATCAGACCGGAGATGGTCGAGGCCTTGCGACGGGTGCGCGCGCGCTATCGCGTCGCATGCATCACGAACAATGTGAAGGCCGGCAGCGGCCCCGGCATGGCGCGCGACCCCGAGCGGGCGCGACAGATCGCCGAGGTCATGACCCTGTTCGAGCAGGTGGTCGAGTCGAGCGTGCTGGGCCTGCGCAAGCCCGACCCGCGTATCTATCACCATACCTGCGACCTGCTGGGTGTAAGCCCTGCTCGCTGCATCTATCTCGACGATCTGGGCATCAACCTGAAGCCGGCGCGCGCCATGGGCATGCGCACGATCAAGGTGGTCGACCCGGCGCAGGCCATTGCCGCGCTCGAGGCCATGACCGGCATGGCCCTGCGCTGAGCCTGGGTGGAACGACAGAGACCGCATGAGCACGCCCACGGAGCAGGAGACCAGGAACCGAACGCCACGGCGCCCGGTGAAGCCCATCACCGTGAAGCGCCTGGAGAATGTGGCGGCCGCCTATGTCGCCCGCTATGACGCCTCCTCGGCGCGGCTGCGCGCGGTCTTGATGCGCCGCGTCCACAAGGCGCGCATGGGCGATGCGCCTGTTGTCGCCGATGTCGAGGCGGTGATCGACGCCATCTTGGCGCGCTATACCAAGGCTAGTGTCCTCGACGACGCCCGCTACGCCGAGCGCAAGGCCGGCAGCCTGCACCGGCGCGGAACCTCGGCGCGCCACATCCGCGAAAAGCTGAAGCTGGCCGGCATCGGTCGCGACGACGTCGAGCGCGCCATCGACGTCAATCGCGAGGAGCTGGCCGTCGACAACGCCGGCATGGACCTGCAGGCGGCGCTGGCCTTCGCGCGCCGCCGCCGGCTCGGCCCGTTTCGCGCCGGCGCCGAGCGCGACGCGCGACGCAGCCGCGATCTGGCGGCGCTCGGCCGCGCCGGATTCAGCTTCGACATTGCCCGGCGGGTGATCGACACCGATGATCCCGACGCCCTGATCGGGGATGGATCGTAGCCATGATCGGCCGCATCCGCCTGGGGTCCGGCCTGGTGCTGTTCACCTATGCCACGCTGCATCTGCTGAACCACACGCTGCTGCTGGGACCGCTGCGCCTGGCCAACGATGCCTTGGTGCTGGCGGCGTCGCTGTGGCAGAGCCTGCCCGGCACGGTCCTGCTCTACGGCGCGCTGCTGGTACATGTCTGCCTGGCGCTATGGTCGTTCTTCCGCCGCCGGCGCCTGCGGCTGTCGCGATGGGAGTGGGTCCAGCTCATCCTCGGCGCCGCGATCCTGCCGGTCGGCATGACCCACGTCGTCGTCCACCGCGCCGGCGCCGGACTGTACGACATCCCGCCCAACTACTTCCTGGTCCTGCAGTTGATCAGCGACAGCTGGGCCGGTGCTCTGCAACAGATGGGACTGGCGCTGATCGTCTGGATCCATGGCTGCATCGGGGTCCACGCCTGGTTGCGGCTCAAGCCCGACTACCGGCGCTGGCTGCCACTGCTTTTCGGCTTCGCGGTCGGCCTGCCGGTGCTGGCCCTGGCCGGCGTAACGGCTGGCGCCCGTCAGGTGGCCGAGCTCACCGCCGACCCCGAGCGTGTGGTCGACACGCTGCGTGCGTTGGGCATCACGGCCGAGCGCGTCCGCGACCTCTACCGTCTGAGCGACGTGCTGAAGACCGCTGCCGGCGGACTTCTCGTTGCTGCCATCGTCGCCCGTCCCTTGCGCGAGTGGTGGGAGCGCCGCCGCGGCGTCGTGCGCGCCATCTACAGCGCCGATCGGATCATCGCCGTGCCGGCCGGACCGACGTTGCTGGAGATCAGCCGCGGCGCCGGTATCCCGCATGCCGCTGTCTGCGGTGGTCGCGGCCGCTGCTCGACCTGCCGCACGCGCATTGGCGGCCCCGGTCGCGCCCGCCTGCCCGAACCCAGCCCCGAGGAAGCCAAGGTGCTGGCGCGAATCAGCGCGCCGGTCAACGTGCGGCTGGCCTGCCAGCTGCGGCCGCCGCCAGGCGAATATCAGGTGACGCCGCTGATGGCCCCGACGGTGGGTCCCAGCGAAGCCTGGCGCCGCTCGTCCGGCCACGGCAGCGAGCGGTTCATTTCGGTGCTGTTCGCCGACATCCGCGGCTTCACTGCCCTGTCCGAAGGACAGCTGCCGTTCGACGTGGTCTTCGTGGTCAACCGCTACTTCCGCGCCATGGGCAGCGCCGTCGAGGCGGCCGGCGGCCATGTCGACAAGTTCATCGGGGATGGCGTCATGGCGCTGTTCGGCGTCACGGGTGATCCGGCCCGCGCCGCGCGCCAGGCGCTCGATGCGGCGCGGCGCATGTCGCTGGCGCTGAAGGATCTCAACGCGACGTTGAGCGCCGACCTGGGGCTGCGCCTGCGCATCGGCATCGGCGTGCATGCCGGACCGGCGATCGTCGGCGAAATGGGCTATGGCCAGGCCCTGTCGCTGACCGCCATCGGCGACATGGTCAACACGGCCAGCCGGCTCGAGGGCATGACCAAGGAGCTGGCCTGCGAGCTCGTGGTATCGCACGACCTGGTCGAGCGCGGCGGCATCTCGCTGGACGAGATGCCGCGTCATGAGATCGACGTGCGCGGGCGGCGCGGCAAACTCACGGTGTACGCCATCGCCGATGCGGCGCTGCTGCCCGCCGACGGTGCCTGGCCCGTCCCGCCGACGGCCCCAGCCGGTGCTGCCACCGCGGCACCAGCCTAGCCCGGACCGGCTGATCATCCTACTCTGCCATCGTGCATTGGTGGGGAGGACGCGCATGGCCGGCAAGTCGGCAACAGCCATTACGATCTGGCACAATCCGCGCTGCAGCAAATCGCGCGAGACGCTGGCCCTGCTGCACGAGCATGGCGTCCAACCGAAGGTCCGCGAGTACCTCAAGGAGCCGCCGACCCGCAAAGAGGTCGAGACCCTGCTCGACCTGCTGGGCGGCGAGCCGCGGGCCCTGCTGCGCGACGGCGAGGCCGAGTTCAAGGCCGCCGGCAAGAAGGCCGCCGGCATCTCCCGCAAGGAGATCGTCGACCTGATCGCCGCCCACCCGGTCCTGCTGCAGCGGCCGGTGGTCGTGGCCGGCACCAAGGCCGCCATCGGCCGGCCGCCCGAAGCGGTGCTGACGGTGATCGGCAAGACGTAGTTTTGAATGGAAGGCAAAGCCTTCGGCGGTGTTAAGGCTTCGTGGCTCGACAGGCTGACCATGAAGGCCAGGACCGGCGCATTGATTCTGCATCCGCCCGGACCTAGGGCAAACGGCCGCCGCAAGGCGCGATGGCGTTCGCCGTCCGGCGAACGGGGGGACTAGGAGCGCGCAATGGTGCAGCGCCTGCGGCTGATCTCGGGCATCACGTTGTTCGTCTTCGTGACGATGCATCTGCTGAACCATGCGCTCGGCCTGTTCTCGATCGCCGTCGCCGACCGTGGCCTGACGGTCTTCGCCGCCGTCTGGCGCAACCCGGTGGGCACCGCCGCGCTGTCGCTGGCGATCCTCACCCATTTCGGGCTGGTGCTGTGGTCGCTGTTCCGCCGCCGCCGGCTGCGCCTGTCGCGCTGGGAATGGACCCAGCTGGCGCTGGGCCTGTGCATCCTGCCGATCGGGCTGGGCCATTTCGTCATGGTACGCGGCGCCCACGAGATCAATGGCGTCACCACGGCCTATTTCTGGGTGCTGTGGCCCATGGTGGCCGACCCCTGGAACGCAGCGCGGCAGTTCGGCCTGATCCTGATCGTGTGGATCCATGGCTGCATCGGCCTGCATTTCTGGCTGCGCCTGAAGCCATGGTATCGCCGCTCGATCGCGTTCTTCTATGGCGCCGCGCTGATGGTGCCGACCTTGGCGATCTGCGGCGTCGCCGTGGCCCTGCGCGAGGCCGCCGACATCTTCGACGACACCGACAAGCTGATGGCGCTGGCCCGCGCGCTCAACGCCCCGACCGACCGCGAGGCCGTCGACCGGCTGCGCGAGCTGTCGGACATCCTGATCGTGGCGGTGATCGTCATCGTCGCGCTGGTGCTGGCCGCCCGGCCGCTGCGCGCGCTGTGGGAGCGTCGCAAGGGTCCGGTGCGCCTCGAATATCCGGATGGACGCCTGGTGTCGCTGCCGGCCGGCCTCAGCCTGCTGGAGATGAGCCGGGTCGTCGGCGTGCCGCATGCCTCGGTCTGCGGCGGCCGCGGCCGCTGTTCGACCTGTCGCGTGCGCATCGCCGGCCCCGATGCCGAACGCCTGCCCGCCGCCAGCGTCGAGGAGACGCGCGTGCTGCGCCGGATCGGGGCGCCCGAGGGCGTGCGACTGGCCTGCCAGACGCGACCGGCACCAGGCATTTATACCGTCACGCCCATGCTGCCGGCGAACGCCGACACCCGCGACGTCCTGCGTGGCAACCCGGCGGCGCACGGCGCCGAGCGGGTGATCGCCGTTCTGTTCGCCGACCTGCGGGGGTTCACGGCGATCGCCGAGAAGCGCCTGCCGTTCGATATCGTCTTCATTCTCAACCGTTACTTCCGCTCCATGGGCGATGCGGTGCACGCCGCCGGCGGCCACGTCGACAAGTTCATCGGCGATGGCGTGATGGCGGTCTTCGGCCTGCGTACCGACGGCGCCACGGCGGCCCGCCAGGCGCTCGATGCGGCACGGCGCATGTCCATTGCGCTCGAGATTCTCAACGACTCCCTCACCGGCGAGCTCGACCAGCCGCTGCGCATCGGCCTGGGCGTCCATGCCGGACCCGCCATCGTCGGCGAGATGGGGCATGGCCGCACGGTCAGCCTGACCGCCATCGGCGATACGGTGAACACGGCCAGCCGCCTGGAGAGCCTGTCCAAGGACCTCGGCTGCGAGCTGATCGTCTCGCAGGAGCTGCTCGATATTGCCGGCGTCAACCTGCTGGGCTGGCAGCGCCACGACATCGAGGTGCGCGGCCGCGAGCGGCGCATGGCGGTGCGCGCCGTGGCGCACGCCAACCAGCTGCCGCAGTCGTGGTAAGGCACAAAGCAAAGTTGTACCCGCGTCCATTTCGGAGGTCGTCATGCGCCGTACTGTCGTCCTTGCGCTCAGCATCCTGCTCGCGGCTGGCGGCGGGTTGACCGCACATGCCGCTGGCAGCGATCCGGAGCCGGCAAAACCCAGCAACCCCGACTACATCGCCGGCAAGGCTGCGGCCGAGAAAGGTGACTTCCCCACCGCCATCGCGGCGCTGAAGCGCGCTATCGCCAGCGAGCCCAAGAACGCCAACGCCTTCAACCTGCTGGGCTATGCCACCCGCAAGTCAGGCGATCCGCGCGGCTCGCTGCAGTACTACCAGCAGGCGCTGGCGATCGATCCCAAGCACATCGGCGCCCACGAATATATCGGCGAGGCTTACCTGATGTTGGGCGACGCCGCCCAGGCACAGCAGCACCTCACCCGCCTCGACCAGCTCTGCGTCTTCGGCTGCAAGGAATACCGCATGTTGAAGGACGCCATCGCCGCCTATCAGAAAGGCGCCAAGCCGAAGTGATTTCGGACCGCGGGCGTCCACGCCCGCATCGACGCACAGCGCCGACCAGTTGACAGTCGCCCTCCGCTGTCGCTCCGGGCGAGTGCGCGCGCGGTTCGAAATTTTAGTTTAAAGCGTCACGCCGCCGTCGACGTGGATGGTCTGGCCGGTGATGTAGCCCGCTGCCGGTGAGCACAGGAACGCGATGGCGGCGGCGATCTCGGCCGGTTTCGCGAAGCGGCCGGCCGGAATGGCGCGCTCCAGCTCGGTCTTGCGGCCCGGTGTCAGTGCCGTGTGCGTGCCCGGGTCCTTCTCGACGAAACCCGGCGCGACGCAGTTCACGCTGACGCCGAAGCTGGCCATCTGCACGGCAAACGCCCGCGCCATCGCCTCGATGCCGGCCTTGGCCGCCGCGGTGGCGGGAAACACCGGCAGCCCGCGGCCCATGGCATGCGCCACGAAGGACGACACCGCCACCACCCGGCCGTCGCGCGATTTCTCCAGCCACGGCCGTGCCGCCAGCAGCAGGTCGAAGAAGGCGTTCTGCATCGCCGCCATCGAGGCCTCGTAGCCCGGCCGGTCGAGCTCGCCGATCGGCCGACGGTCGGCGAAGCCGGCGTTGCTGACCAGCACGTCGAGCCGACCGAACCGTTCTGCCGTTGCGGCCACGATCGCCCCTGCCGTACCGGCGACGGAAAGATCGCCCTCGACGACCAACGCCACGCCGCCGGCCGCCTCGATCTCCCGGGCGACCCGGCGCGCGCCCTCCAGGTTCCGGCGGCCATGCACGGCGATGCCGACACCGGACGCCGCCAGCGCCCGACAGGCGGCCGCCCCGATGCCCGACGACGCACCGGTGACCAGACAAACGCGATTCACATCGGGCATGGCATTCCCTTCCGTCGGCGGTTGCTTCTGGTGATCGATTCCCAGAAAATCTTCTTATATTAAATCACAATAGTTTAGACGATCTCTTTGAGATTCCAGAAAATACTAGAAATTACTAGAAAATCGGTCCAGAGACCTGGGCACACAGGCAAAACACCATTTTCAATCTGATGCAGATATTTCATGACACCACCCTCAATACTTGAGCACGCCTTGCATCGTCTTTGCCGGAACGAAGACAACGCAGTGCCTGGATCATGGATACATCAACACCACCGCCAGATATAGCGGAACGAATCCGTATTTTTTTGCCGCAGGGTCAGTTCGCGAGCGTGACTCACTCCGCCGGGAGCGCGCCACTCCAGTGGCGCGTTGGCTGAGCGGCAGCGAAGCCAAACGGCCACGCCGACTGCCACCCTTCGCGATCGCTGCGGGTGGAGCGCCGCTGGAGTGGCGCGCTCCCGGCGAAGTGGGGCCTTGACCTTTCTCGCCGGCCCTCTATATTGAGCAATTACTCATTTTTGTGAGCATCTGCTCGCTCGCGGCTCTGGCAGGACTGTCCTTGGTTACGCTGTATTCCCTCAAGCCGCGATTCCAGGCGCTGTTGCGGCCGCTGGCTGGCACCCTGGTGCGGGCCGGCATCACGGCCAACCAGGTGACGCTGGCGGCCGCGCTGGGCTCGATCGTGGTCGGCGTCATCATCGCGCTGTGCGCCCCGGCGCGCTGGCCCTTCCTGCTGCTGCCGATCTGGCTTTTCCTGCGCATGGCGCTCAATGCGCTCGATGGCATGCTGGCGCGCGAGTTCGGCCAGAAGAGCGCGCTGGGCGCCTATCTCAACGAGATCTGCGACGTCGTCTCCGACGCGGCGCTGTACCTGCCGGTTGCCGTCATCGCGCCGTTCACCCTGCCGATGGCGGCGCTGGTCGTCTTCCTGGCGGCGCTTAGCGAGTTTGCCGGCGTGCTGGGCGTCATGGTCGGCGCCTCGCGGCGCTACGACGGTCCGATGGGCAAGAGCGACCGCGCCCTGGTCTTCGGCGCGCTGGGATTGTGGATCGGCATCGGTGGCGCCTTGCCGCCGTGGCTGGCATGGTTGCTGCCGCTGGTGGCGGCGCTGATCGCGCTCAACATCGTCAACCGCGTACGTCGCGGTCTGGCCGAAACGAAATCATAACGCCCAGCGGCGACGGGGACTTCATGCGGACTGCCGAAGAGAAGAGTTTCACCACCCACGACGGTGAGGAGCTGTTCTATCGCTACTGGCCCGCGACCGGCGTGGCGCGCGGCGCGGTCGTGCTGTTCCACCGCGGTCACGAGCACTCCGGCCGCATAGCGCACCTGGTCGACGAGCTCGACCTGCCCGATTTCGCCTTCTTCGCCTGGGACGCGCGCGGCCACGGACGCTCCCCCGGCGTGCGCGGCTTCAGCCCCAGCTTCGGCACCTCGGTGCGCGACGTGCAGACCTTCATCGACCATATCGCCGCCACCTACGGCGTCGCGCCACAGGATATGGCGGTGGTGGCACAGAGCGTCGGCGCCGTGCTGATCGCGACCTGGGCCCACGACTACGCTCCCAAGGTGCGCTGCCTGGTGCTGGCGTCGCCGGCCTTCAAGGTGAAGCTCTATGTGCCGTTCGCGCGGCCGGGACTGGCGTTGCTCGAACGCTTCAAGCCCGGCCAGTTCGTCAACAGCTACGTCAAGGCGAAGTTCCTGACGCACGACCCGGAACGCATCGCCTCGTTCGAAGCCGATCCGCTGATCACGCGCGCCATCTCGGTCAATATCCTGACCGCCCTGTACGATGCTGCCGACCGCGTGGTGGCCGACGCGCGCGCCATCACCGTCCCCACGCAGGTCTTGATCTCGGGCGCCGACTGGGTAGTGCACCACGCACCGCAGCACCTGTTCTATGAACGGCTGGGCACGCCCTTCAAGGAACGCCACGTGCTGCCGGGCTTCTATCACGACACCCTGGGCGAGCTGGGCCGTCCGGTGGCGGTGTCGCACGCGCGGCGGTTCATCACCGAACGCTTCGCCGAGCCGCTGCAGCGCCCGTCGCTGCTGGACGCGCATCGCTGGGGCTACACGCGCGACGAGGCCGATGCGCTCACGACGCCGCTGCCGCGCTTCTCGCAGCGCGGTCTCTACTGGTCGATGACGCGCGCCTCGATGAAGATCGGCGGCTGGCTGTCACGCGGCATCGGGCTTGGCCACAAGACCGGCTTCGATTCGGGCTCCACCCTGGACTATGTCTACCGCAACACTGCCGAGGGCGTCGGGCCGGTCGGGCGCCTGATCGACCGCGCCTATCTCGAGTCGATCGGCTGGCGCGGCATCCGACAGCGCAAGATCCATGTCGAGGAGCTGATCCGCAGCGCCATGGCGCACCTGCGCGATGGTGGTCAAAAGGTCCGCATCATGGACATCGCCGCCGGTCACGGTCGCTATGTGCTCGAGGCGCTGAAGGCGGACGGCGTGGCGCGGCCCGACTCGATCCTGTTGCGCGACTACAGCGACCTCAATGTCGAAAGCGGCGCCCGCCTGATCGTCGAGAAGGACCTGATCGACATTGCCCGCTTCGTGAAGGGCGATGCCTTCGACCGCGACGATCTGGCCAAGGTCGAGCCGCGGCCGACGCTGGGCATCGTGTCAGGCCTCTACGAGCTGTTCCCCGACAACGCCATGGTGCGCCGCTCGCTCGACGGCATGGCAGCTGCCGTGCAGCCGGGCGGCTATCTCGTCTACACCGGCCAGCCCTGGCATCCGCAGCTCGAG
>Ga0187894_10001819_pt1 | contig 26661 bp, 23 predicted proteins | sample GBC1701081metaG_FD_136650 | JGI IMG/M metagenome (GOLD analysis project Ga0187894, IMG submission 136650) | White microbial mat communities from a lava cave in the Kipuka Kanohina Cave System on the Island of Hawaii, USA - GBC170108-1 metaG ... | reverse complement strand
GCCCTCGCGTGCCGGTTCGACTCCCTCACGACCCGCCGGCATCCTCGCGCCGGGCACGATCTGCCGGTCAGCCATCCCGCCTGGTGCGTCGACCTGTTCCGCTAGCGGGCGGTCGCCGCGGCGCAAGAAACCTGCGCTCTGGACACGTCGCCGCCGTTTCGGGCACTCAGGGTTCTCGAAGAACACTGATGTGCTGGACCCGTGGGCACCGTGCGTAGAGAAGTTGCATCAGGCGTTGCGAAGGTTCTACGCCGAACTGGTCGAGCGACAAGGCACGGAATCGCTCGTAGGCTCTGACTGCCTCGATCAGGTTGTCTTCCGCAAGATGCACAGCGATTACCACGCGATGTGCGCTTTCCCGCAACGGTTCCGCGCGCACGACCTCTAGCGCGACCTCAAGAGCCGCCGAATAGCTGCCGCGAGCTGCGAGTTGGACCGCGGCTGCCTCGAGCGCATGAAGGCGCAGCTGCCGGAGCCGCTCCCGCTCGAACAGCACCCAGTCCTCGTACCATCCCGGCAGCAGCTCACCAGTTCTCAGTCGAGGCACCGAGGTGCCTTGACTGCCATCGAGTACGAGGGCAACCAGATCGGCGAGCTCGACCACGTCGACCCGAACAGAATTCGCGAGTGCCAGCTGGCTCTGCCGAACCGAGACGAGCCCGGCGACCGTGCGGTTGACCCGCCATATCGTCGTCCGCAGGCTGGCGAGCGCCTGGCACTCCGGGACACCTCCCCACAGTGTCCCCGCGGCGACCGCCCTGACCACCGGCCCCTGCAAGGCGAGGAATGCCAGCAGACGTTGCGCGCTGGCGAGCGGGTCGACCCGGATGCCGTTCACCTCGAGGCGGAAACCGTCGAGTAGTTCCAACCGGATAGTCCTGTTGGGTTCCTCTGCACGGGAGATATTCGACACCACGAACGCCACCCCCTGTTAGCCCACTCCCTCAGGATAAGGACTCGCAATCCCCGGTCAACGAAGTTCGGAGGACTGGCCAGCCCTGGGCGGGCAGCGTCAAGCGAGGCCAGGTACTGGTGACAGCGCGGTGACGAGCTCGTGACGGGCTCGCCGTAGCGTCAGCCGCAGCCAGGCTGGCTCGGAAAGAGGACGCCATGAGCACCATCACGACCTACCCCGGTGTCTACGTGGTCGAGGTCCCTTCTGGGGTACGGGCGATCACGGGGGGCGCGACCTCGATCACGGCGTTCGTCGGCCGGACCCGCCGCGGCCCGGTCAACCGGGCCACGATCGTCAACGGGTTCGCCGACTACGAACGCATCTTCGGCGGGCTCTGGCGGGACGCCAATGGCGAGAGCACGGTGGGCTTCGCCGTGCGTGACTTCTTCACCAACGGCGGCGGCCAGGCCGTCGTCGTGCGCCTGCATCCCAACGCCACTGCCGCGACCTTCGCCGTGAACGATCTGCTGTTGAGGGCGGCGGACGAGGGCTCGTGGAGCAACACCCTACGGGTCACCGTGGAGCACGGGGACGCCGCCGCGTTGGCTGACGTGGCGCTACGCCTCGGCGTGGCCGCAGCTGAGCTGTTCAACTTGATCGTCACCGACTCGCTAACCAATGAGCGGGAGACATTCCGCAACGTCACGGTTGTGGCTAGCGCCCGTCAGGTGGACGCCGTCCTCGAGGCCGAGTCCCGGACGATCCGGGCGCGCACCCCGCTGCCCGCGGCGCGCCCAGCCGCGGTGGCCGACGTGGCTCCGGATAAAGATGGCGACGACGGCGACGCGCTCACCGAGGCGAGCTACGTGGGTGCCAACCTGCAGGCGGCGCACGAGGGGCTGTGGGCGCTCGACGGCGCCGACCTGTTCAACCTGCTGTGCATCCCCCCACCGGCCAGCGACGGGAACCTCCCCGCTGCCGTCTATCGGCAGGCACTGGCCTACTGCGTTGACCGCCGAGCGATGCTCATCGTCGACCCGCCGACCGCGATGACCGTCGCAAACGCGACCGCTGTGCTTGGTAGGCTGGGTCTGACCGGCACCGCCGCCCGCAACGCGGCGATCTACTTTCCCCGCATCCGGCAGGCGGACCCGACCGCCGAGGGGCGGCTCGGCACGTTCGTCGGCTGTGGCGCCATCGCTGGTGTGATGGCTCGCACCGACGCGGCACGCGGTGTCTGGAAGGCACCCGCCGGCATCGACGCCGCGCTCGCAGGTGTCGCGGATCTCGCGGTCAACCTCACCGATGACGAAAACGGGCAGCTCAACCCGATCGGGGTCAACTGCCTGCGCTCGTTCCCGATCGTGGGCCGTGTCGTGTGGGGAGCGCGCACTATGCGAGGCGCGGACCTGCTGGCCGACGAGTACCGCTACGTCCCGGTACGCCGGCTTGCGCTGTTCATCGAGGAGAGCCTGTTCCGGGCGACCCAGTGGGTGGTGTTCGAGCCCAACGACGAGCCGCTGTGGGCGCAGATCCGCCTTAATCTCGGCGCCTTCATGCAGGGGCTCTTCCGCCAAGGCGCCTTTCAGGGAACCACCCCCCGCGAGGCGTACTTCGTCAAGTGCGACCGCGAGACCACGACGCCCAACGACGTGAATCTCGGTCGCGTCAACATCCTGGTCGGCTTCGCACCCTTGCGGCCGGCCGAGTTCGTGATCCTGCAGATTCAGCAGATCGCCCAGGCACAGGCCTAGAGCCAGGAGACAAGCCAGGAGCGGACGATGGCGCAGTTCAGTGTCAACGCGCAGCGGTTCGACCCGTACAAGAACTTTAAGTTCCGGGTGAAGTGGGACGGCCGATACGTCGCGGGCGTCAGTAAGGTCGGAATGCTCAAGCGCACCACCGAGGTCGTCAGTCACCGGGACGGTGGCGATCCGAGCACCAGCCGGAAGTCGCCGGGCCGGAGCGAGTACGACGCGGTCACGCTGGAACGTGGGGTGACCCACGACGTGGACTTCGAGCAGTGGGCGAACAAGGTCTGGAACTTCGGCTCTGGGCTCGGCTCCGAGGTCTCGCTCCGGGATTTTCGCAAGGACGTGATCATCGAGGTCTACAACGAGGCAGGCCAGCTCGCTCTGGCATACAAGCTGTTCCGCTGCTGGGTGTCGGAGTTCCAGTCGCTGCCGGACCTCGACGCCAACGCCAACGCGGTCGCGATCCAGACCATCAAGCTGGAGAACGAAGGTTGGGAGCGTGATTATGAGGTGCCGGAGCCGACCGAGCCGAGCTTCGTCGAGCCAGGCGCGTAACCCATGCGCGGGCTGGGCCCTGTCCTGCTGCTCGCGACCTGGGAGCGCGGGATACACGAGGGAGCGCTGGACCGGGCCCTGACGCTGCTCGCCGCGGCAACCGGGCGATCGCGCGAGGACGCCGCCTCGATCGACGTGGGAACCCGCGACGCCGCCCTGAGCGCGCTGCTCAGGGTGACAGCCGGCGAGGTCGTCTGGGGCTGGGTGCCGTGCGCGGGGTGCGGTGAGCGGCTCGACGTCCCGGTCGATCTTGCGACCCTGCCGCGGTCACCTGTGCGCGAGCCCGGAGAGGTGCTCGGCGTCGAGGTCGGCGGCGTCCTAGTGTCGTTCCGCCTGCCGAGCACCGAGGACCTGCGGATGCTGTCTGGCCTCGCCCCCGCCGGGGGGCGGGCGCTACTGCTCCGCCGCTGCGTGTTCCCGGCCGGTGAGAACGTGCCGGAGCATGTCGCCGAGGCGGTAGAGGCGGCGATGGAGGCGGCGTCTGGAGGCGGCGCGGTCGAGCTCACGGTCGCCTGCCCAGGGTGCGGGACGGCGACCGCAGCCGCCCTCGACGTCCAGCTGCTGCTCTGGGCCGATATAGAGGCGCGGGCGGTAGCCCTGCTGCACGACGTGCACACGCTCGCCACGGCCTACGGTTGGACCGAGCCGGACATCCTGGCGCTCAGCCCCACGAGGCGAGCGGCGTACCTAGAGCTGGCGGGCGGATGAGCGGCTACCTCACACATCTCGTGGAGCGCACGCTCGGGTTGGTGCCGCTCCTGGAGCCGAGACAGCGGTCGCGCTTCGAGCCCACACCTGAGTCGCCTGTCGACCAGGCGTTGGACATGGTCGAAGACGCGCCGCCCGCCCCGGCCCGGCGGCTCCCTGCGGCCGACCGCTACCCGACCGCGGCTGCGGTGCCCACACCTGGCGAACAGGCCTCCGCGGCGACCGTGCGGCGGGTTCGACCCCGACAGCCGCAACGAGCGGAGGCCACCAGCAGCCACGCGTCCCATGCGGTGGAGCGCCCGATTGCTCTGGCAGACGACCCGCGCTCGACAGGCGGTGGGAGCGCGAACGGGGGAGCGACTGAGCGTCCCCTCGAGCTCGAACGGACTTGGTCGGACACGGCCGGCGTGCCTTTGCGCGCCAGCGGCCTGGAAGCGCCGCGAGCGCCGCAGCGCGCCGCCGAACCTGCAGGCCCTCATCCGCCCCCTGAGCCCGCCCACCCCGCCCGCCCCGGCTGGCCTCAGGCGCCCGGCGGTGCTCAGTCTGGGATCGCACCCAGCGAGCACCAAATGGGCACGTCGTCCCGCAGCGGAACGGCGGCCCCACCCGGCGCCCATCTCCGTGAGCTGGCGGCCACCAGCTCGGGTTCCCTAGCCACGCAGACCAGCCTGGTCCCCGATGCGTCGACAGCATCGAGGCCGGACGCGTCGACAGCGTCCTGGCCCGGATCCGCAGCTCCTGCTGGGAGCCCCCGCGGAGCGGACGACGCCGACGTGGCCGTCCACGAGCTGCGACGCACCGTCCGGGATGCGGTCCGCGCCGTGCTGCCGCCACCGGCGCAGCGGGACGCGCTGCCGCGGGTGACGGTCACGATCGGCCGCGTCGTGGTGCGCGAGCCGCCCCCGCCACTGCTCCCACTCCCTGAACCGGCACCGGCACCCGCACCAGGACGGAAGCCGCTGTCGCTCGACGAGTACCTCTCGCGCCGCGAGGGCGGGTCACCGTGAGCAACTCGCTCGCGGTCGCGATGGTCACCGCCGCGCTCGACCAGACGCTGAGCGAAGCCCTCGCCGGGGGGATCGCCGGAGGTGTGGAGAACGCGTCCGTCTCCACGCTGCGACCTGATATGTTGGCGGACGCCGACGGGGACGCCCGCGGCATCAACGTGTTCCTCTACCAAGTGGTTCCGAACGGCGCCTGGACCGGCGCCGACTTGCCGACACGGAGGCCGGGCGGAGAGCTGCTCACGCGTCCGCAGCAGGCGCTCGACTTGCATTACCTGCTGACTTTCTCGGGCGACGAGAGCGCGCTCGAGCCGCAGCGGCTGCTCGGGCTCGCGGTGAGCACGCTCGTCGCCCGGCCGGTGCTCAGCCGCGAGTTGGTGAGGGCCGCGATCACGCACGCCGTCCGCGAGGACCCGACCACGTGGCAGCAGTATTCCGATCTGGCCGCGCAGATCGACGTCGTGCGTTTCACCCTGCTGTCGTTGAGCCTGGAGGAGCTGTCACAGCTGTGGTCGACGTTCTTTCAGGCGCCGTACCGCTTGTCGGTCGCCTATCAGGCGACCGTGGTCCTGCTCGACACCGACCTGGCGCCAGAGCCGGCGCTGCCCGTGCGTAGCCGGCTCATCGACGTGTCGCCGTTCCACGTACCGTCGATCACGCGCGTGGTCGCGGCGTCTGCGCCCACCGACCCGGTCACGCCAGGCACGATGGTACGTATCGAGGGGCAGCAGCTGCGCGGGGGCTTCGTCACCAGGGTGCGGTTCGCCGGCGTCGAGGTCACGCCTCCCGCTTCCCAGGTGACCGACACCGCGATCACCGTGGTGCTGCCGCCGGGCGTGCCCGCCGGTGTCCAGGGTGTCCAGGTGCTGCACCCGCGCATGGTCGGTGACCCACCCGAGGAGCGCGCCGACGCGGAGTCCGACGTCGCACCGTTGATCGTGCGCCCGGTCGTGGACGGGCCGGTCACGACCGGCCCCGGGGCCGCGGCGGAGATCGTCGACGTCACCGTCCCGCTGGACCCGCCGGTGGGCAAGCGCCAGCGCGTGGCCTTGGCGCTCAACGAGCTGGGCCCGGCGGCGGGACAGGCGGCCCGGGCCTATCGCTTCGTCGCGGCGCCGTTCGACCCGGAGGGACCGGACACGCTGGACGAGGTAACGGTCCCGGTGCGCGGCGTCAAGGCCGGTGACTACTTGGTGCGCGTCCAAGTCGGTGGTGCGGAGAGCGTGCTCGGCGTCGCCGCGGACGGTCGCTATGACAGACCGAAGGTGACCATCCCGTGACCGCGATCGAGGAGGTGGCGACCGGCTGGGTCGAGGCGAACCAGCGGTACCTCGTCGCTGCGCTCGCGGTGCTGGGTCAGCGCATACGGGCCAAGGAAGGCGGTGCGATCGACGAGCAAGCCGCTCCCCGCCAGGACGAGGTGCGGCTCGCGATGGCGGTCCCCCCCGCGTTGGACAGGGTCGCGGCGGTGTTCGGGCTCTCCGACTTCGAGCGGGATGTGTTGCTGCTATGTGCTGGGGTCGAGCTGGACGCCGCATTCGCACACGCCTGCGCGGCCGCCCAAGGCGACGCCGAGCGAACCTATGCCACGTTCAGCCTGGCGATGGCGGCACTGGCCGACTCGCACTGGAGCGCGCTCAACCCCGCCGCACCGCTGCGGCGGTGGCACCTCGTCGAGCTCGCGCATCCGGAGGTGCCGACGACGTGCCCGCTGCGCATCGACGAGCGGGTGCTCCACGCGCTCGCGGGCCTTTCCTACCTCGACCCCAGGCTCGCCACGATGGCGGAGACGGTGTCACAGCCCATCGCGCTGCCGTCCCACCTGCGCCAGGCGGCGAGCCAGGTGGCGGCGTCTTGGTCCTCCTTGCCTGGCTCATCGGGAGTTCACCTGCACGGCCGGCAGCGCCCGGACCTCCGCGCGGTCGGCGCAGCGGCATGCTCCCTGTCGGGCCTGCGACCGGTGTGCCTGCGGGCGGCCGACCTGCCCGGTGCGCCTGCGGACCGCGAGCTGCTCGCCCGGCTTTGCGAGCGGGAGAGCGCCCTCGAACGGACCGCCTGGATCCTCGATGTGGACGATCACGTGCCCGGCAGCGGGCGCCTCGCCCTCGACCTGGCGAGCCGCATCCAGGCTCCTGTAGTCGTCGTCAGCCGCGAGCAGGTGGCCGGCTCGTCCGAGCTGCTGAGGCAGGTACCTGTCTCGCCCACGGGCGCCAGCGACGCGCGAGTGCTGTGGCGGACCGCCCTCGGCGCCTCGGCGGCACTGCTTGACGGCTGGCTCGACCGCGTCGCCGGCCAGTTCGACCTCGACCTCGCCTCCGTCGAGGCCGCGGTCGGCATGGTGCGGCCGTTGCTCGACGCGGCCGACTGTCCGGAGCCCGATGACCTGGGGGCACGGCTGTGGGACGCGTGCCGTCAGCAGGCTCGCCCGGCGCTCGACGACCTGACCCAGCGGATCGAGCCGCGCGCGACCTGGGAGGATCTCGTGTTGCCCGCCCCACAGACCCGCATCCTTCGCGAGATCGCGGTGCACGTGAAGCATCGGCTCCGGGTGTTGGAGGACTGGGGGTTCGCGGCGCGCACGGGTCGCGGCCTCGGCATCGCCGCGCTCTTCGCCGGGCCGAGCGGGACCGGCAAGACGCTGGCGGCCGAGGTGCTCGCCGGCGCGTTGGCGCTCGACCTCTATCGGGTCGACCTTAGCCAGGTGGTCAGCAAGTACATCGGGGAGACGGAGAAGAACTTGCGCCGCATCTTCGACGCCGCCGAGGCCGGCGGCGCTGTCCTGCTGTTCGACGAGGCGGACGCGTTGTTCGGCAAGCGCAGCGAGGTCAAGGACAGTCACGACCGCTACGCCAACATCGAGGTCAGCTACCTGCTGCAGCGGATGGAGACCTACCGCGGGCTCGCGATCCTCACCACGAACCTGAAGAGCGCGCTCGACACGGCATTCCTGCGGCGGCTGCGCTTCGTCGTCCAGTTCCCGTTCCCCGACGCCGCCCTGCGCGCGGAGATCTGGCGGCGCGTCTTCCCCGCGCAGGCGCCAACCGAGAGTCTGGACCCGGCGAAACTCGCCCGGCTGACCGTGGCCGGCGGCACGATCCGCAATATCGCCCTGTCCGCCGCTTTCCTCGCCGCCGACGCCAGCGTCCCGGTGCGCATGGAGCACATCTTGCGGGCCGCCCGCACCGAGTACGCCAAACTGGAACGACCCCTGACCGACGCCGAGGTAGCCGAATGGACAACGTGATCCTGCATATCGAGGAGCTTGTTGTCGAAGGGCTTCCCGCCGAAGGCGCGATCGTCGCCGCGATCAAAGCACAGGCGGACGCCCGCGGCTCGCTTGACGATTCCACGTCAGCCGAGATCGGCGGTGCCGTGGTGGACGCGGTCCGAGCGATGTACCCCTCGAAGCAGCTATGAAGACGAGCGCGCGAGTCGAGGTCATCAGTGAGGTCCGGACAGGCGTATCGGGGACGCGTATCCAGCGGTGCGGGCAGTCCGGCTGCCCGTGTGCCGAGCATGAAGGGTACGAGGTCCAACGATCGGGCGCCGGGTCAGCGGGCACTGTCGGTGATGCCGTGCGAGACGTATTCCGCGAGCCCGGCCAGCCACTCGACGGCGACACTCGAGGCCGGTTTCAGCAGTCACTCGGCCACGACTTCGGCGACGTGCGCGTTCACACCGGAGGTCTGGCCGCACGCTCCACGGCGCTCCTCACCGCCAACGCCTGGACCGCGGGAACACATATCGTGTTCGCTCCAGGGCGGTACGAGCCCGGCACGGAGGCTGGCCGCAGACTGCTCACCCACGAGCTCACCCACGTGGTCCAACAGCGCCAATCTGGGCCGCGGCCCGCCGGTGTCACGATCGACGACAGCCCCGCCGCTGAGAAGGAAGCGCAGCGGGCAGCCGAGGAGTTCGACACCGATCGCATCCCCACACCGCCTACAGCAATTGGTGGCGGCATCCAACGACAGATCGACCCTTCCCGGTTCCAGCTACTGCCAGACGCACAGCTACAGGCCCCCCCACCATTGCGACCTGGATCGATTCCCGAGGCGTACGTCATCGCGCCACAGGGCGCGCCTGCCGAAGTCCGCCTCGACCCACCATCAGCCCTGTCGCCGCCCCAACCGAGAAGCCTCTTCCCCGATCTGCAGCTGCAGCTCCCGCCGCTGCCCACGATGATCCTCTTCGTACCGCGTTGCGTACCTGACCGCCCGCTCATCTGGGTGGACTTCGGGGGTTCGCCCTCGGGTTCTGCCCAGTTCGCCGCGAAGACGGTTAGCCGGGTCAGCGAGCTGTCGGTGCCAGGCAATCCCATGTTCCAGGCCCGCTTAGATGGGGCGGCTTCCTGGGTCAGGCCGCGGTTCGCCAACCCGACCGACCGGACGAGGAACGGCTGCCAAAGTCACGTGAACCGATGCAGCCAGTTCCTGCGGCAAGCGCAGCCCGGCTCGTTCTGGGAATTCGGCGGCCAGCCGGACCTGCAATGCCCCGCAGCGGTGGTGCCAGCACAAGTCCGCGCGAATACCGTTGCCGAATGTGACTCGGTCGGTGCCGAGTGCGATCGGGCGATGGGTGCCGATTCGGCGCGTCTTCTGCGGCATGAGCAGGGCCACTTCGATGTCACCTGCCGTTTGGTTCACAAGGCCAACGACGCGCTTCGTGCGGGCGCCACTCTGGACGTCGTTCGGGCGGCGCTCAACGCTAATACTCAACCCATACATAACCGATACGACAGTGATACCAACCACGGCTGCGGCGCGGCGCGGCAGAGCACATGGGATACAGATATCGCCAACGGGCTCCCGGGAGTCACCATCCCATGAGCCGCCACGTACCCGTCCTAGAGCCGTCGGTGACAACCAGATCCCGGCAGACTGGAGCGTTAAACCTGCGGCGGGTCAGAACCCAGAGCGGCTCGGCAGCGCGGACCGACAGCCCAGGGCATCGACTCGGTGACGTGTCCGTCTTACCGCTGCGCATTCAGCGTCAGCCCACTCAACCGGAGGCCGCCAACCCGCTGGCCACAGCTCAGGATGTGGGAAATCTGCCGTTCGGGCTCTACGCCGACCGTTACGAAGCCGTTTACTACGATATCGATTACCGGTCCGAGGGCGGCAATCTGTCGAAGTACCTCACGGCGATCTACAGCGACGGGACGGTCATCGACGTCCGCCTCGACCGGATCGAGACCGGCGCGGTCCCTGCCGAGCAGATGCTCTCTCTCATGCGGAACGCGACCGTGGGCGACGGTGGCCGGATCTTTCCGCAGGCGATGAACGCGTCGACCACGCCGCGCCTCGCCGCTGCCAAGCGCAGCGCGATCCAGACGATGGAGGAATACAACTTCCAGCTCATGCAGCTGACGGTCCCTGCGGTCCTTTTCGTGATCACGATGCCCTTCGCCGCGATGTCGCCTACAGCAACCGCTACGAGAACCCCGGTCACCCGACTACCCTTCCGTATTCCGGCAGGCGCTGCAGGCGACGTCTTCGAGCAGACGCTGAAGGCCGGGCTCCGACCGAACACCATCAGGCATATCTTCGGCAAGGCCGAGCACGGACTGGCTCCATCTGGTGTGGTGCAGCAACTCGGTGGTGAGCAGCAGGTCATCCAGGCAGCGGTCACCAGCCTACGCGGGGTCAGCGGCGCGTTGCCCATGGCTGGTCGCTATGAGGTCGTGGTGATGATCGCAGGCAGGAGCGTCACGATACGAGGCGCGGTTGTGAATGGCGTTCCCAGGATCTCCACGATGTTCATCCGTCCCGGAGGATGACGTGGGATACGCCGACCCGCAGGTGGAAGCTCACACCGCCTGGCTATCAGGCCGAGTTGCAGAGGGGCATGCGTCAACGTCCGAAGCGGTCGAACTTGCGCTCCTGCTGGCCGAGCCGTGCCACTGTGAGCTTGACGCTGTCGACGTCCTCCAAACGACTGTCACCCGCGACCCCGGAGACGGTGAAGCAGCACTACGGCTGATGTGAAGCGGGTCGTCAAGGGGACAGGTGAGGTCGGGTGCGGGGCGTGATGGGCCAGGCCCCGGGTCGTGTCGGGGGCGCGTGGCGGTGGGATGGTGAGGGGTGCCCCTCATGGTTTGCGGTGGTCGGTGAGCGCCCTCCTTTGGGAAACGCGCGACGCGTGGGGATCTGGTGGATCGGCACTCCGCCAACGCTGATGTACGCGGGTTGGGTACCAGCACGTGAGGGTTCGCAGGGGTTGCCCTTAGACTTGCCGCGCTCGTGCCGGCCGGGGCCGGCGGTGCGTGCCATGGGACGGGGATCGGTCCTGCAGCGGCGGCGTCCCCACGCGTCGCGCGGGTCGGGTGGTCTTGCCGGCCGCGGCGCTGGTCGTGGGCGGCTTGTGGCGGGCGGTCAGGACGCGCCAGCGTCGGCACAACCGCTGCTGAGCCGACCAGGACCGTGCGAGGGTCTGGGGTGTGCAGCCGTGTTGGCGGCGGTCCAGCTCGACGCTGATGGCCGGCCGGTGACGGTAGGCCCAGGCGGACTCGATCAGTTGCGTGCGCACGTGTTCGTTACCGGCCTTGGTCAGCCGGCCGCGCGTGGTGCAGCCGCCGGAGGAATACTCCGAGGGGACCAGCCCGACGAAGCCCATGAACCGGCCCGCGGTCGGGAACCGTCGCCAGTCACCGACCTCGGTGGCGATGGTCAGCGCGCCGATGTGGGCGATCCCGCGGTAGGCGATCAGACGGCTGATGTGGTCGTTGAACGGCGGGCGATCGGCCCAGGGGCGCAGCTGGGCGTTGATCGCGCTCACGGCTGCCTCGCGGGCCACGACGTCGGCGTGGTAGTGATCGAACGTGGTTTGCAACGCCGGTTGATCGAAGGTGTGAGCGGCCAGCCAGCTGCGGTGGGCTTGGGTCCAGTTGCTGCCTGCCCGCCAGACGCGGCCGTGGCGCAACAGCAGCGCGACCAGGCGGCGGCGGGCGCGGTCACGGTCGGCCACCAGCTTGCCGCGGGCGCGGCACAGGTCCCGCACGGCCTCCTCGTCGCGGCTGGGATGCGGATCGGGGTCAGCTCGCCGGCGCGGTACAGCCGCGCCAACCGGCGGGCGTCGCGCCGGTCGGTTTTGATCCGCGCTCCCGCTGCGACGGGGATCAGCGAGGGGGCGATGACCTCACACGGCACGCGCATCGAGGTCAGCAGCCGGGCCAGCTCATAGCCGGTGGAGCCGGCTTCGTAGCACACTCGCAGCCGGGTCGGGTCGGGGAAATGGGCGATCAGTCGTCGTACGGACGGCTCGTCGTGGAAGATCTTGTCCACCACCGGGATCTCTCGTCCCGGCTCGAGGATCCCGACGGAAATCGAGTCCTTGCTCACGTCCAACCCGAGATAGGTCGCCTCGGGGTAGGTCGCCTCGGGGTAGGGGATACTGGTCACGGCCGGCTCCTTTCGTTCTGCATGTGGCTCCGTCCGCGCATCGTGGACGACCCACGACACATTCGGCAGACCGGAGCCGGCCGCTTCATTCTCACTTGCCTACCTGCTCCACCATGAGGTCATGACCCCGTCAGCGCTTCAACTCTCGGCCAAGCTGCTGAAAGCGTTGCGACTGCGGGAATCACCTATTGCCGCAGCCGCCTGCCTGCTCTTGGCAGAAGTCCTCGACGAGGGAGGGAACGCGTGGCCTGGGGAGCGCGCTAGGCTGCTGGAGGAATCTGTCCGGCTGGAACCAGGCTGGGTGAACAACCACGAGAGCCTGGCCTGGGCGTACCTCGACGCAGGTCGCTAGGACGAGGCGATCAAGGAGTTCACGAGGGCTAGGACGAACATCATCGCCCCCCTCGAAGCCTGGGATCTGCGACGTACCAGGTTCGAAGAGCTCATCACCGGTCGCATCGGCCACGACGCCGCCGGCCGTATCGAACGCGCACTCGCCCGCACCCGCTGAGCGGAACGACCAGGAAATCTCTTGTGGGCGCAGCGCTCACAGTCTGATCGCTTCGCCGAAGCCGCCGAGCGCCGACGTTTCTTCCACATGGTCCTCCATGGTCAGGACGCCGTCGAATTGCTCGCCCGCGTCGATCCGCTCGCGAGCTGCCGCGGCTGGGTCGGGCGCGGTGATGACTTCGATCTGGATATCGAGCTCGCTGAGGGAGTCGCGCAGCACCGAGGTCGCGTCGGCGAGGCGCTCGTCGGCGATGAGAACGACGCGCCGGTCGGGGCGGTCGCGGAAGGCGCGGTCGGCGGCGCGGCGGGCGGCGTCCGGGTCGGGCTCCACGCCGGGCGCCATGTGCACCTCGGCGGGCAAGCGAGCGCGCAGCTCATCGCGGGGCAGCGCCAGGGTGAACGCGTCCCGGAGGGATTTCATGCGGAGCAGTCCTTCGCGCCTCGGCACGATGATCAGCGGGTTCAGGATCCGCACCAGCCAGAACCACATGGTGAAGTCGGCGGCGTGGACGTCGTCCACGGTCGGTAGCACCATGTCGGTCCCGCCGTCTGGCCGCAGCCGGCCGAGGGCGAGCCCGTTGACGTGCAACCGCTGTTCCCGGTCCGCGATCGCGCGCCCGGCCAGCGTAAGGTGGCAGAGCACCCGGTCACCTCGCCCGAACTCGATGAGATTGGCAAACAGCCGATTCATCAGCCACGCGCGGACCGCAGGAGTGGGCGACCAGACGATCGCCTGTTCTTGTGGGGACACCGGTCCGGCGAGGGTCAATGGCTGCGTGCCGACGACGTCGAAACCCCACAATTCCAGGTCATCCTGCGAGAACGGGAAGGGTAGGTCCAAGGTTAAGGTCAGCACCGGCTTGCCCCTGACCATGGCGGGGTCCGGGACGCCGTCGAGCACGACGACGACGCCCTCCAAAAGCTGTCCCGGCGTGATGAACGAGTCGTTGAGCAACGGCGCATTGCCGACTAACAGGAACACGTCCACGACGTGCAGCCCGGGATGAGCGTCGCGGCCGCGTGACACGAGGTTGGCGGTGAACGCGAGGGTCGCCGGCTGCTCGACCGGCACACCGTCGGGTATGAGATCGGCCACCAGCACCTGAACCGGAGGCGCGTCGCCGAGCCGCCAGAAACACCGGGCGACGCCGTCGTTGCCAGTCTCTACGTCGACCGAGGTCGCGCCTGCACCGAGGTCTCCCAGCGCATCTGCCACTGCGCCGGACTGGACCGTGCACCGCACCACAGCCCTGCGCACCGGCCCGCAGTCGGTGCGGACGAGCACTTCGACCGGGTGCGGTAAGCCGGCGCCGGGAGCACCGTCCTGGCCGTCGCCCCCCACCGCGACCAGCGATCGGGCGGCCACCAGCCGGTCGAGCGCTTCCTGCACCGTGCGGACCCCGTCGAGGTCGAGCGCATCACACGCCCCGGGGTCGAACCACACCTGGTCGGCGATGCTCAGGCTCGCTGCGAAGTCGACCGGTGCGCCGGGCGGCGCGCCGCCCGGCGCGAGCAGGCGGGCCCTCACGCGCTGGCTCGGCCGGGCTACGTCGGGCGCGAGCCGCCAGAAGCAGCGCGTCAGGCCCTCGGCGTCCGTTACCGCCTCGATCGTTGACACCGCCGACCCGGGGAGATCGGCCGCTGTCGCCGCCAGCCGGCCGTCGGCGTCTTCGGTGGTGAAGCGCACCCTCGCGCCCTCGACCGGGGCGGTGCCGTTGGATACCGACACCTCGAGCGGCTGGGGGAGCGGGTCGCCGGGCATGGCCTCCTGGCCGTCGCCGCCCGCGTGCTCGACGTCGGTCATCTCGGTGAGCGGCGGGAACAGCCGCCGGCAGTCCGACGCGAGCGTCCAAGCGTCGGACTCCAGGTCCATCAGTGCCACGGCGGCAATGTGATGTTCGATGCCGGCCCGGAGTTGGAACAGCGGGCCGCTCGCGTCCCGGGGCCACTCCACGTCGCCGGCGAGGTCCGGGTCGATGTCGATGCGTTGCAGGTTGGCGGTCCGAGCGGGGATCAACCAGAAGTCGCCCGTGTGGAACCGGCCGCCGGCCTCGAACTCGATCTGCACACCGTCCTCGAGATCGACCCAGCCGGCGGCCACCGCCACCGCACCGGCGGAGTCCCAGCGCCGGACGACCGTGATCTCGCCCAGGTCAGCCGCAACCGGCGCCACACCGCCTACCCACTCGGCCACGGTCAACTCGGTCCCGACCGCGTCGTCCAGGCGGCCGAGGTACCCGTGCTCGCCGCGCCGCGCCCGTTCGAGGTCAACCACCTCGACCCAAGCGTTTTTCGCAAAGCTCAGCCGCTCGTCGCGTCCGGGCGCGTCGATCTCCAGGGTGTTCCCGTCGATACCGACCAACCGCGCGGCGACCGTGCCGTTGTCGCGCGACCAGACGTACGTCGGGCCATCGGGAGCGTCGCTGTGTCCATGGATCTCGACCCGGTAGAGCTGGTTCTCCAGCCGGCGGTACCCCGCGGTCGCAGGAACGACGCACGGGTCGGTGCTTCCGGCTGGTGCCTGCGCCCGCGCCCGCAACCTGCCGGTGCTCTCGCTCCCGTCCGGCACCCACGGCGGTGCGACGTCGGCGCAGTCTGCCTCGGTATCGACGGGAGCAAGACGGACCTGCCAGATCGTGCGGCTCCGGGTCGCGGTGTCAGGGCCGCCCAGCGCGACCTCACGCAGCTCCGGCCGCTCCAAGGCGGTGACGTGTTCCCGCCAGACGTCGAGGTAGGCGACGTAGCGGCCGTCGTCCTCGGGGAGGGGGACGCCCGGCAGGTCGGGTTGGCTGCCCAGCGGCATGGGCTCGTCGTTCTCGCAGAGGATGCCGTCGACGTAGTAGCGACCGGCGGACAGCCGCAGGTCCCCCCCGGGGCACCCCGTGGGCACGTCGCCACCCTCACAGATCAACGCGAAGCCCGCGTTGTGCAGGGGACCACCGTGCGATCCGACGGTGTCGCGCGTCGTCGTTTCGTCGAGGTGTGCCTGGATGTCGAGCTGCTCGTTCCAGTCCGCGTCGAGCTGGACGCGTCCCTGCTGGAGCAGGACGCCCTGGTAGTGGTTCCGGGCCCGGAATGTCACTCGGGTGAAGTCGGCACGCATCGTGCGCCTCCTCAGGTTGCGAAGAAGACACCGGCCTCGAGGCCGAAGCGGAGATAGTGGTCCAGCTGCGAGCGCAGGTTCGTCACCCGCCGGTGCTGTTGGAGGAAGTGGAACGCGCCCATCTCCCCTTCGTCGTCGGCACCGGTGACGATCTCGGCCGGGCAGTCGGGCGCGAGCTGACAGAACCCAGGGTCAGCCGGCCGGATCGAGGTGAACCGTGGTGCCACGGACCGTGCTGCCTCTGCGTCGGCCGGCTGGCAGCGGTAGCGGCGAGGCGCCCGTGAGGCGAAGGGCAGGTAACTGAACCGGCTGCACCCCTGCTGGCGCCGAGCGACCTCGACTACGCCGCGCAGGATCGCGTTGCTGGCCGCCAGGCTCCGCGCGACCGTCTGGCCGAGGATCGTGGCGGCCTCGATCTCCACGTGCGCGGAGTTGGCTCCCACCGCAATGGCGTCGCTCTCCCCGTGCGCGTGGACGATGCTGTCGGTGAGTCCCAGCCCGGGGACGCCGTCCACTTGGACGGCCGCGCAGATCGTTCGGACCAGCCGTATGGTCAGGTGCGGATTGTCGGACGCCGCGACCAGCCCACCATTGGCCAGCGTGCCATCGCGGTCGTCGCCTACCGTGCAGTTGGCGAGCACGAGACTTGCCAGGTCACCGAGTCTGACCGTCACCTGACCCTCTATCGACAGGCCGCTCATGACGAGCTCGCTGCCCGCCGCTGCTGGCCCCGGCAAGGCTTCCACCTCGAGCGAGCCGACCAGGTGCGGGCGCAACCCGGTAGCCACGAACGTGCCCCGGTCGCGCACCTGGACGCCCGCGTGCTCCGGGTCTTCACGCGACGGCCAGGCCGCGGCGACGAGCAGCAGCCGGTTGCCGGGCGGGATAACGACCCGGGAATCGCCGGTGAGGCTCTCCTCGTATGTCGCGCTGTCTATGACTGCGATCACGCCCACCTGGCCGGGTTGGACGCGGGCCCGGTCGTTCCACGCGTCCACGGCCTCGGCGAGGCTGCCAACGATCACGCCAGGCACCGGGTCGAGGTCGCGGCTCACCCCGAGCTGCCAGTCGACCTCCCTCGGCCATGTCATCCCGGCGGCCGCGAGCGCGTCCGCGAGCGTCGCTTGCCGGTCGTACGGTCCGGCGCCGACGTCACCGGAAAAGCCGTACGCGAAGCCGACGCGCACCCGGCCGGGCGCGACGCCGGCCGGGAAGGTCAACCGGCCAAGTAGGGGGTCGAAGGCCACGGTGCCCGGGTCTGGCCGGTGCCAGCCGGTGAGGTCACAGCACACCAGCTGCGCCGTCGGGATCGGATCGTCCTCGCCAAGGAGCTGGAGCCGCAGCGCGGGTGTGGGCTCGGCGAGAAAGACGGGCGTGCGACCGGACTCGTGGAGTGCGGTCAGCTCGTTGTGCAGTGCCCGCCGACGCAGCGGAGCCGGAACGTTGACCTCTTCGGCGAGGTGCGTCACCTCGGTTTCGGTGCGCGGGCGGTTGAAAAGCGTGAGGTCGCGGCCGGCTGGGTCGAAGGTCCACCGACCCTGGGACGCGTCGATCGGCCGCGCGTCGATGTCGAGGAGCGCGTACGCCGTGAGACGCCACAGGTGCAAGCCGACGTGGGCGATGTTGTGCCGGCCCCGCCGAACGTCGATGTGCCGGACGTCAGCGGTATGGGCGATGGTGTCGAATGGCGTCTCGAGGAGCTCGAGCCGACCGGCGTCGCGCAGGTCGGGGGTCCGCACGTTGCCGAGCCGTACATGGTCGACGTGCTGGCTGGTGCCAAGCAGCTGGAAGTACTCCACCGCCCTGGCTGGCCAGCCAGTGACGTCCCTGGCCAGCTGCTCGAGCATCGCGGCGGTGCCCTTGCGGCGCCGGTAGCTGATCGTGTTGGCGACCAGCGCCCGCTGTGTCGCTCCCGCACCAGGGATCGCCGCCAAACCCTGGACGCCGAGCAGGTCACCAATATAGGAAACCACCCACTCCGCGCAGGTCTCGACGAACCAGTCGTCGTAGAGCCCGTCGACGTCTTCTCGGAGCCGCTGAAGCTCGTCCTCGACGACCTCGAGCAGCGCGCGCAGGGAATAGTTCTCTGCGGTGTCGCGGATGCGGTGGACAGCGGGCAGCAGGTCGTAGACGGGACGCTCTTGGTTCACGGGGCCATCTCCGTCACCATCACGGCGCCGGGATCGACGAGGAGCAGCTCTGCGGGAGTGACGCCCGTGGCGTCGACTCGCGCCTCGTGCGCGACGATCACCTCTTCCACCCCGGGCAAGGTTCCCACCGGATGCAATGCGACGAGGTTGGCTGCGACCACGCCCCGCACACCCTGCACCGCGGTGAGCACCTCCACGGCGGTCACGGGTTGCGCAAAACCGCGCCGGTCGAACGCGTAGGCCGTGCGCAGCGCATCGCCGACGTCGCGGCGCACGGTTTCGGCGACGAACGCGCCGTCCGCCAGGACCGCCACCGCGACACCGAACGCCGCCGGCACGTAGCTCTCGATCCGAACGTCGTGCGTGCGGTCGCGCGCCTCGTCGAGAGCAACCCGCAGCCTGCCCAGGGTGGCCGCGTCGACCTCGGCGCCCTCGGGCGCCGCGACGGTAACGTGTACGAAGAAGGCCGCGCCACCCCACAGGGCGGTAGCGCGGGCCTTCGCGATGCCACCGAACGCGCGTGCGAAGTCCTCGTGGTCGCGGAGGGACACGACGCGGTCGAGCGTTGAGACGGTGAGCGGCGCGTTGCCGCGGGCGTCTTCGAGCTGCTCTGATGCGGTGCCGCCCGCGGCGGGGAGCGGGTTGCTGACCGCGCCGATGCCGAGGGGTCGCTGCTGGAGGAGGGACAGCGCTCCCGCCTCGACGTTGCCTTCCGGGCCGATGCCGCTGCGGTAGACCGCACGGATGTTCTCTTGCCTGCTCGGCAGCCGTGCGCCGCGCTCTCCGTCCCCGAAGACCACGGTTGCCCGGCCGCCGTCGTCGATGCGGACGACATAGGAGGCGTCGTGCGGGCCGGCCAGGAACAACGACGGGGTCTGGACCCAAGCGACGTCGTCGAGCCGCACCACCAACGTGCTCACGACTCCGCGGGGCGAGGTTGCCGACACGTGCGTGAGGTCCGGTTTGGCCAGCGTGAAGCGCCGGTGCGTCGCCGAGCCGTCGCCGCTGCCGAGCACCTCCTCGGTGGCCTCGCCGTGGGTCGCGGCGACGACGTTCCCGAGGATCCGCACCGACTCAGTGTCGAGCGGGCGCGAGAGGCGAGACTCCAGGGTGACGGCAGTCGCCGTTCCGCCGTCGGTGACATCCGCGATCCGTACCACCTCCGTGACCGTGTGCTTGTCTTCGGTGGTGCCGGTGACGATGAGCGGCCGGCCCTTGTCCAGCGGCACCGTGCGGTCGAGAGCGAGTCGCGGCCCAGCGACGGGATCCGTGATGGGCTCGTCGGCGAGCTCCAACTGCTCGGTCTGGGCGTAGACGGCGGTGGCGCGGATGCCGAACCACGACAGGTGTTTCTCCGCGTCCAACCGCAGCCGCGTCGTCTTGCCGGTGATCCCGAAGTCTTCCCGCGCGGCGAGGTCGGCGCGCGTGACCCGGTACAGCTCCTTGTAGCCGGGCCGTTGAAGCACCAGCCATGAGCCGGGCATGATCGCGGCATACGCCGCATCCAAGTCGATCACCGGGTCCTGGCCCGGCCCGGGCAGCTCGAAGCTGGGCCATTCGGTGACGTTCTCGTGATCTTCCCCGGCGTAGCGCGCGCGGATGTTGTCGGGCATCGTCCTCCACGCCGGCGCGTTGTGGCCGAACAACGCCGCCCGCAGCCGGAACGCGTAGACCTGGACGTTCTGCGTGGCTGGCTGCGCCGGCCGCTGGCGGGCCATGCCCAGCCCGATGTCCCACGTGACGAGGGTGGTGGACGGCTCGTCGGGGCTGCTCGACGGCAGCGGCTCGACCGAGCGCAGCAGGCGGAAGTCCCAGCGCTCGCTGCCGGGTTGGTCGCGGCGCTCGTCACCGACGACGAGGATGGCGTCGCCGGGGCGCAATCCCGTATCCACGCCTCGGAGATAGAGCCGCTCTAGCCCCCGCGTAATGATTTGCGGGCGGTGGCGGCGAAGGCGCAGCTCGTTGCGTTCGGCGAGCGCGGTGATCTCCTCGCTGGTCTCGAACGTCTGCGGGCGCTGGTTCTGCCCGGGGATGCTCCGGACCTTGGTGCCGCGTGCGACGATGGCGCTGGCCGGCGCGCCCGGCGCGGTCTCGACGGTGAACGCCAGGTAGGTCGACGCCGCCACTCCCGGGTGCAGCTCGTAACCGATCGCGCGGGCCAGCTCAAGCACGGAGCGACGTTCGGTCGCCGTCCGGAGAAAGCCCTCGTTCGCGATCCGCTCTTGGTAGAACGTGACGATGTCGGCGACCACGGCCCATGCATCGAGCAACGCGATACCCGCATCGTCGGTGGTCCGTACGGTGAGCGGGCGGCTCGGTAAGGCGGCGAGCATCCGGGCCAGCACCTCGCCGTGGGTGCCGCTCCGGTACGCCAGCGCGGGCAGGCCGGGAGGGTTGGCTCGGGCGGCCGACTCGCCGCCTGGCCCGCAGCAACCACAGTTGTCGAGCTGATCATGCGGAGCGCTCACAGGCCGCCTTCCATCACGAACTCGATCCGGCCGTTCTCCGGCTCGTTGGGGTCGGTATCGCAGCGCGCGACCTCGAGCCGCCCCATCGGGATCCGACCCCCCGCTCGCTCGCCATCAGCGGTGCGCCCCCAGCGCTGGAAGCGGTTCGGCTTGGGTGGGGTGTCGTCGGTGTCCACCCAGGCGACGCCGTCGACCGACATCGCTGCCGCCACGACCTGGCTGAGGTAGACAGGCTGGGCGAATGTGAAGTTGTCCGGGTGGAAGAAGCCACGCCGCCCGTCCGGCAGGGTCCGGGCGGCGAAGACGTCGAGCAGGGCACGCTTGACGTTGTCGCGGAAGTAGCCGGGCTCGACGCAGATGGTGAGCACGATGTCGAGGGGCACGAAGACCGGGGCGTCGACCTCGATGTCGTAACCGGCCATCCGGTAGCGCTCGAGGAAGCCGGTGATCTCGTCCCGGAAGCCGCGGTCGACGGCAATGCCCCCGCGCCGGTCGACAGTGATGAACTCGGTGTACCAGGATCCGGTCCAGCGCCGGGTCGCCGCGGCCTGTTGCACCTGTGGGTGCCGCTCGGTGACCGCGGCATAGTCGGCGTCGGTGACCGCCCGCTGCTGCTGCCGGAACGCCTGCGGCGCCCACTGCCGCACCTGCTCGACGGGCTCTGGGTCGGCGCCGCCCTGCGCTGGCATGGGGTTACGGACTCTCACGTCGGGGGCGGGCACGTGAAGCTGGGTGAGCGCGTCACGGCCGACGTTTCCCGCCCGGCCGCTGCCTACCCGATAGGTGACGAGGAACGCCGTCCCGGCAGCCGGCCGGCGGCCGAGCACGTCGTCGCCGAACCGCAGGTGCGCCTGGCCGTCATCCTCCATCTCGACGATGTACTCGGGAGCGAACCGGTCGCTTCCTAGCAGGTCCGGGACGACGGACCAGGGCGACCGGCCGTCGCTGAGCGCGACGACGTCCGCCAGCGCCTTCTCCGGTCGGACCGCGAGGGCCTCCACGGCGGGGCGCTGCCGCGCCACCTCGTCCTCGTACCGCGCGGCGTGCGCTAGACCGCGGCGGCGCAGCCTGGGCCGGTAACGGCCACGCGGCGGCACCTCGCCGGGTACCAGCGGCTCGGGGCCGACCACCGTGCCGTGCTGCGCCAGGACCACGTTGCCGCGCGCGACCGCGGCGCCGACCGTTGCGCCGTCTCGCGCGGGGAACCGCCGCAGGCACAGCGGGAAGGGCAACGCGTCGCCGTCGCTCCAGCGAATGTCGACAACCTCAGTGCCAGTCAGGGGGTCGGTGCGGTCGACTGGTGCCGCGGTCAGCCGCACCGCCCAACGGTGCGTCGGGTCGGCGTCGGGCTCCTCCCCGCTCGCGCCCCGCACCTCCTCGAAGACCAGGACGTCGCCCGCGTGTAGCCCTAGCTCGGCCGCGGTGGCGACGAGGGTGGCGCGCGTCGCGCCCCGCGGCAGGCAGCAGCGCAGGTCACCCCAGGTGTAGAAGTCGATCGCGCTGCGAGCCCTAAGCCCGGTGACCGGGTGCAGGGTGTGGAAGACCACGGGAGGACCAGCAATGCTGGCGCCACCGGCGGAGGCGACCACCTCACGCCCCTCCTCCAGCACCGTGCCGTCCGCCGCCGGGTCAACGTCCAAGACCAGCCAGGTCCGGGCCGCCGCGCCGTCGTGCATGGGATAGTCGAGGAGCCGGGCATGCCGGCGCACCGACACCCGGCGTCGCGCGGTGCCGAGGTACGCCTCGGTGGCGACCGCGTCCTGCGCATACGCCAGGTGATCGCCGAGATAGGCGAAGAGCTCGACGAGCGTCACGCCTAGGTCGGCGGGGTTGCGGTCGGCCCACGTGGGCAGCAGCAGCGACAGCCGGTCGAGCAGCAGCCGGCGCAGGCCGTCGTAGTCCCGAGCGAGATAGTCGATCGGCGGCGCCGGCCGGAGGACTGGGGGGCACACCTCAGGCACGCGGCAGTCGAAGTCGCTCGGGCAGTCGACCTTGAAGGTAAACGGCACCTCGACGAGCCGTGGGTCGAAGTTGTGCGTCTGTGGGTCCGCGATCACGAAGCGGTACGTCGAGAAGTCGCCCGCCGAGCTGGCGCGGACGACGAGCACCCGGTCGGGCTGATCTAGGCCACCGAAGACGTCGACGTCTTGCTGGCTGACCAGGTCAGGGTTGGCCGCGCGCGCCGCATCCAGGGCACTGGCGGGGAAGGCCCACAGCACGCGGACCGGGTTGATCTGGGGATCGGCGCGCACACCGCCCGCGATCCGCACGCCGGGGGCGCCAAGCCCCGCCGGGATGGGGAGCAGGCATCGTACGAGCAGCGTGTGTTGGCGCGGGATGCCCGGGGGATGGCCTGGGTCCACCTCAAGCACGTCGATGCCGTTGAGCGTCCCGGCGTCCCGCGTTTCTTCCAGCCGCCGTTCCGCGTCCTCGCAGACGTACTGGTCGGCCATCACCCCGGCCTCGTGAAGACGACGGTCTGCGTGGCCCCGGCCCGGCGCGTCCGGTAGCGGACGGCGACCCGCAACCTGGAATCGTCGGTCGTGACCTCGACGGCTTGCACCTCGACGACACCAGCGAGCCACTGCTGGAGCGCGCTGTGCACGAGGAACTCGGTGGCGGTAGCAAGCTCGTCGCTGTTCGGCTCGAAGACGAGCTGGCCTACCCCGCTGCCGAACGTCGGCCGGTTGACCCGCTCGCCCGGCGTGGTGAACAACACCTGCTCGACGAGGTCGCGGACGTACGCCTCGTCGGTCGCGGCCGCTGTCCGGCCGCGGTGGTCGACGTGGAACGGGAAGTCGATGTGTGTCACGCCCTCATCACATCCCCTTGACCCTGACCTGCGTCACCGTGACCGTCAGCGGCGTGCCGGTCGGTGTGCACATTGCCTGGCTGTCCTGCAGCAAGACGGGTACGCCGCTGGCAAGCACCCGGGTCGCGCCGGTGATCCACTGGGCGCTGACGCAAGGCCCGTTCCCGGGTGGTGGCGCGAACGGGCAGCCAGTCACGACGTACGGCGTGGCTTGCGTGACGACCGGCTGGCCGCCGACCATGACCCGCGGGTTCGGCTGGGTCGGCTGGGCTTGGCCGGCGTGGGCGCACATGACCGTGGCGCCAGCGTGCAGGAGGAAGCCGGGCATCAGATCACCTCCAGCGCGCCGTTGTTGAGCGACACCGACGCGGGACTCAGCTTGATGCTGGCCGAGCCGTTCGACAGTTCGATGCCCGACGAGGACAGGACAATCTTGAGCGGCGTCGAGACGGCCGGTGGCGACACCTCGAGCGTCACACCTCCGGCGCCGGGAACATCGTTGATCACCAGGGAGACGCCGTCGGTCTTGAGGACCTTCGTCTGCGGGATGGCAGGCGCGGCAGGGACTTGCCCGACGTCCCAGAAGCAGCCGCTCCAGATGGGACGGTCGGGGTTGCCAGCCTCGAACTCGACCCATACGTTGGCGTCGTTCGGCGGTATGGCGAAGAAGCCCACGCCCGAGCCGGCGTACGGCACGCTCGGCATCGCCCAGCTCATCGTGCCGTCGCCCAGGACGGCGGGGCAGCTCACCTGTATCTTGCCAAGCTGCTTGGGATCGACGTTGTTCACGACCTTCCCGCGGTACTTGCCGAAGAACTGGGTCACGGCCTCACCACCGGTGTCGTGGCGCCGACGCCTTCGCGCGCCAGCGTGAAGGATTGGGTGTATTCGCCACGGGCGATCGCGTGGGTGACCTGCTTCACGTAGTACAGCCCGTCGTGCTGCCAACCGGCGCCGCGTAGGCCGACGAGGCCTCGAGCCATGAGGAGGTGGCCGTAGCGCAAGGCGTCCAACCGCCCGGTGGCAGTCAGCGAGTCGATCGCCGTATCGGCCGTGCCCTGCGCCCGCGCGAGCGCCTGCATCGTGTTGACACCGCTCTCGCGGAACTGGATACGCCGGACATTCGGCTGGTTGACGAGCCAGTCCGGCATCGCCGCCAGCGGTGGCCGCAAGGTACCGACGCTGCGCACCGGCACCGACTGATTGGTGAGCCGGTCCTGGACGCTGCCGACGACCTCAGTGGGCCCGAGCCCGTCGTGCCGGAACGTCACGTCGATCACGTTGCTCTCGGGTCCCATGTCGATCGACAGCGCCCGCTGCACGAGGCCGACCCGGACGGGCGGCCCCCAATAGGCGGTGTTGACCAGCGGCGCGGGACCCGGGCTGACGTAGAAGACGTACCCGAACCGTTGCGCCATCTGCACCAGGTACGCTAGGTCGGTGGCCTGCTGGACCGGCACTCGTTCGATCGGGATCGGCGGGTCGAGCACCGGCGGTGGGATCACCAACGGGATCAGGCCGTACTGTGCATACGCGAGGACGATCAGGTTGGCGATGACCGTCTCGTCTTGCGCCGGGTGCTCCGCCGACTTTTCCTCAAGATCCATCATCACGCTGACGTCTTCCCCGGTCACTGTGAGCTTGGTCGCACCCGGGCCTCCGCCGGGGGTCAGCTCCCGGTGCGTGATGACGCCGTCCATCAGAACCTTCGGCACACCGCCGAATGCCACGATCAGCACGACCCGGCTGAATGGGCGCAGCAGCGGGAGGGTGAGGAGCGGGAAGTCGAGGAGGTCGGTCGGGCCGGAACGCCCTGCGGCGAACACCAGTTGGAAGCCCGACCGGGCGGCGTCTGACGTCCGCACCTCGACGCGCTCGAGGTTCTCCACCAGCAGTGGGGGCGCCGGCACCGGGATCGTCGGCCCGATCAAGACCGTGAGCGTCGTCCCGAGCAGCGCCATCGTCGCTGCCGTCAGGCCTGGGGGACGGGAATGCGGACGTGCTCACCGATGCGATCGGCGGCGGTGAGCACGTCCGGATGTACCGCGAGATTGGCGTCGCAGACGCGCCAGAACTGCGTCGGGTCACCGAGATAGGTCGCGGTCACGAGATCGATCCGGTCGCCTCCTGCGACCGGGTGCTCTGCCAGCGTCTGCAACGTGTCCGGCGAAGGAAGGAAGCGGCGGCGCAGGTAGCGCACCTCCCGCTGGCCGCCAAAGCCGTCCGGCACCGCGATCGTCGCGACCTCGACAGACGCGTACCTGCTCGCCGGGTCCACCACGTCAGTTCCCCGCCGGCAACGAGAACGACCCGGCCACGCCGACACCGGTGGTGGCGATCGCGGTCGCGCCGCCGATGGTGGCCATGACCTCTTTGGTGACCTGGTGCGCCAGGAAGACGTAGTAGCCGGGATTGGTGACGGACAGATCGCTGTAGGACAGCACCCGCAGCCCCAGCGTGACCCGCGCCCGGATCGGGTTCAGGCCCGTGTCGTAGGCCTGCTCGGCGATCGAGAGCTGGGTGAGGCGCACGGGCACGACCCGCTTGATGCCCCAGATGAGCAACGTGAGTGGCGCCTCCGGCGGCACCAGCTCGATCGTGCCGGATATCGCGAGCAGGGTGTTCGCGATCACGAGCGCGCTCTTGGGGTACAGCAGCATCTCCAGTGACGACAATTGCGGGTAGATGCCGAGTGTCTCGGCAACCGGGTCCGCGCCTTCGAGCTGGTCGGTCGCGTCGATCTCGACGTTCAACGTGATGGTCTCGATCGGAGCGCCCGAGAGCCGGAGGGCTTCATTGCGCGCATTGCCGGTCCACACTCCGTCGCCCGCCATCCTCGCTTGGAGGTTTCGGGTCATCTCATCCGGGTTGTACTGGAATATGACGATACTGGCGAGCGGGCTTAGCGGGTCGATACCAACCAGCGCACCTCGTAGGGCGCGGGGCGAGCCGGGGAACCCGGTCACCGGCTCGACATCCCAGCCATTCGCATACCGGAAGGCTGGCCCATCCCCGTCACTCCGACGTCACAGCCACGTCAATCTAGCCTGAGCCAGCGCTCGCGGTGCGTTGCTCTACGCGGCTGAACAGCCAAGTGAGCAAGAGCAACGTGAGTGTCAGCGCCGCGAGCCAGAGGGGGCGCACCCACACCAGACAAGCGTCTGTCGGGACCGCAGGCCTTAGCCTCGATGTTTCGTGCGCCCAGTGAGCTGGAGGTGATGCGTTGAGCTGAGCTTGCGGCAACAAGCTCGTCGTCGCCTGCCGGTGAAAGTCCGGTCCGGGTAGCTGCCAGGAGGCCCGGT
>Ga0187894_10001818_pt1 | contig 26665 bp, 22 predicted proteins | sample GBC1701081metaG_FD_136650 | JGI IMG/M metagenome (GOLD analysis project Ga0187894, IMG submission 136650) | White microbial mat communities from a lava cave in the Kipuka Kanohina Cave System on the Island of Hawaii, USA - GBC170108-1 metaG ... | reverse complement strand
GCGTGCCGTGTCGCTCGGCCAGCTCGAGGTCTTCATCCTCGACGAGGCCGATCGCATGCTCGACATGGGCTTCATCCACGACGTGCGCCGCATCGTGCGGCTGCTGCCGGCCGAGCGCCAGACAGCGCTGCTGTCGGCCACGATGCCGGGCGATATCGCCTCGCTCGCGCGCGACCTGTTGCGCGATCCGATGAAGATCGAAGTGACGCCGCCGGCCACCACGGTCGAGCGCATCACGCAGCAGGTGCTGTTCGTCGACACCGCCAAGAAGCGCGAGTTGCTGATCCACATGCTGCAGGATCAGTCGATCCGGCGCGCCCTGGTCTTCACCCGCACCAAGAACAATGCCAACAAGGTCTCCGACGCGCTCTACAAGGCGGAGATTCCGTCGTCGGCCATTCACGGCAACAAGTCGCAGGGCGCCCGTCAGAAGGCGCTGGCGCAGTTCAAGGATGGCCGCCTGCGCGTGCTGGTGGCGACCGACATCGCCGCGCGCGGCATCGACATCGACGACGTGACTCACGTCTTCAACTTCGACCTGCCCAATGAGCCCGAGAGCTACGTGCATCGCATCGGTCGCACGGCACGCGCCGGTGCGGATGGCGCCGCGATCGCCTTCTGCGACGCCGGCGAGAGAGGCTATCTGCGCGACATCGAGCGCACCACGCGCCAGAAGATCCCGGTGCTGGAGGCGCATCCGTTCCACCATGACGGTATCGCCAACGGCACCGTAACAGCGCCGCCGCCGGCGAGCCTGCAGGGTCGGCGCACCCATGGCGGCGGTGGCCATGGCGGGCGGCGCGGTGAGCATCCCAGTGGTGGTCACGGTGGGCGGCGCGCCGAGCAATCCGGCCACGGCCGTGGGCAACGCGCCCACGGCGGCGGTGGGCGCGGGGAAGCACCGCGACACGAAGACCGGCCATCGCGTCCCGCCCATCGCGCCAATGACGGTGCGCGCGGCGGCGATCAGATGGGCCGCAGTCATCCCAAACGGGAACGTCCAGCCGATGGTGGCGGTCGGCGCGAGGGTGCCCGGCATAACGACGATGCGGCGCGCTCACATGCACCGCGCGGCGAGCGACGCCCCGGCCATGGCAAGAACCACGGCAAAGGGCATCAGGGTGCCGATGGTGCGCCGCGGGCACCCAGATCCTCTCGCGGCCCGTCGCGGTCGCATGGCGGTTCCTGGATGCGATCCCTGAGCGGCCATCGGGGCGGCGGGGCCGCGGACTGAAACACCTTCCAGGCTGATGCTGGCGTGCGCCGGCGTGACGGCGGCTATGGCGACACCTCAACCCACGGTTTGAACCTGGCAACCAGGCGACGCCCCGCCTCGATCTGAGCATCGGTCATCTGACTCATCGTGCGCGTGCGCGTCTGGGCAATCTGGTCGCGCAGCGCCTCGTCATTGGCAGCCGCCCGGGAGGCGGCGGCCAACTCCAGCCATTTGTACGCTTGAACGAAATCCTGCGCGACACCACGACCATCGGCGTATGCTCTGCCGATGTTGTGCTGGGCGATTGCGTCACCCTGAAGAGCGGCGCGGTTGTACCAATAGGCCGCAGCTTCATAGTCTGGCTTCATGCCAGTGCCGTTTGCGAGCATCCAGGCCAGTCGAACCTGCGCCCGTGCGTAGCCCTGCTCCGCAGCCCGGCGATACCACCCCATGGCGGCGACATCGTTATGATGTCTATCCTGGTAGACACGGCCGAGCCGGTACTGGGCTTCGGCGTAGTGCTGGTCGGCAGCCTTGCGGTACCAGTTCGTAGCGATCGCTTCGTTACGCTCAACGCCACTGCCGGACTCGTAGAGCGTGCCCAGATAGTGCTGGGCTTTCGCATAGCCTTGTTCGGCCGCCAGGCGCAGCCAACGAGCACCCTCGCCCGCGTCCCTGGGTATGCCCTGACCGCCAGCATGCATGTTGCCGAGCCAAAATTGGCCTTCCGCAGACCCCTGGTCGGCCGCTTTGCGGTACCACATCGCCGCCAAAACCGTGTCCAGGGGCACGCCGCGGCCGCGGTGGTACAAGAAACCAAGTTCAACCTGCGCGCGGGCGTCGCCCTGATCAGCGGCCCTGCGGAACCAGTCGGCCGCCTGCGCTTCGTCCAATGGAACCCCCCGCCCGCGAAGATGGGCCGTTGCGATCCAGATCTGGGCGTCGATGACGCCCCGTTCCGCCAACGGCAGCAGAAGGTCCATGGCAGTCACGTTGTCATCGTTGAGAAAAGCCAGGATCGCGCCGTCCATGCCGGACTGTGACGACGGCAAGAGCGGCCGCTGCGCAGGCTTCGCATGGGCCAGCATGCGCGCGACGGCGAGTTCCGCCGGGTTCATCGCATGGGCGGCAATGCTGCGGGCTCGCAGCGCCACGCCGCGACGCTGCGGGTCCAGTGTCAATTGCCGTGCGGCTTTCTCAAACCACATGTAGGCCCGCACAAGATCACGCGGCAACCCACGCCCGGTTCCGTAGAGCGTGCCGAGATTGAACTGAGCAGCGGCTTTGCCTTGGTCGGCTGCCTTGCGAAGCCATATCGCCGCCTCGATGAAATCCGGCGGCTCGTCGACCCGGTTCGCATAGATGAACCCGAGCATCTCCTGCGCACCAGCGTGGCCTTGCTCGGCTGCGCGGCGGTACCATCTGGCTGCTTCCGCAGTATCTTTCTTGACGCCGCGCCCGTCGTAGTACGTCTCGGCGATGGTGTACTGCGCCTGCGCGTCACCTTGTTCCGCCAGCAGCCGAAGGCGCTGGTCGCGGCCATCGCCCTGTCCATTGGCTGCAGTCCCGTCTTCAAGCGGCCCGGCGACGGCTTGCGGTACCAGACCCGACAGTATGGCGGCCAAAACACAGACAATCACGATCGGCACGACGCGATCGTACCGCTCGTGCACACGATACCATTTCGGTTGACGGATCATCGCACCCTGCCACTTCAGCGTGGATGTTCTCATCATAGTAGATTGATGTTTAACTTATACTAATCAATGGTTGCAATCTGACAACCACGAACCGCCTGGATACGCCGGTCGACTTGCTCCGGCGCAATGGCTATAGCTGCCGCGGTTGGTTTTTCGAGGATGGCGCGGTGAGTGGCGATATCGACGAGTTCCGGCAGCTCTTGGCCAAGGTCGGCACGGGCGCCGGCCTGACACGGCCGGAGGCCGAACGCGCTTTCGACATCATGACGGCGGGCAACGCTACCCCGGCGCAGATGGGCGCCTTCCTGATGGCACTGCGCGTGCGCGGCGAAACGGCGGACGAGCTGGCCGGCGCCGCTGCCGTCATGCGCGCCAAGGTCCTCAAGGTGGCGGCCCCGCCCAACGCCATCGACATTGTCGGCACCGGCGGCGATCATCACGGCACCTACAACGTATCGAGCGCTTCGGCCCTGGTCGTCGCCGGATGCGGCGTTCCGGTGGCCAAGCACGGCAATCGCGCCTTCACCTCCAAGTCCGGCGCCGGCGATGTCCTGGGCGCCCTGGGCGTCGGTCTCGAACTGCCGGTGGAGACGCTGGAACACTCGCTGCGCGACGCCGGGATCTGCTTCCTGATGGCGCCGCGCCATCACAGCGCCATGCGCAACGTGGCCGGTCCCCGCGTCGAACTGGCACCGACGCGCACCATCTTCAACCTGCTGGGGCCGCTCTCGAACCCAGCGCTGGTGCGCCGCCAGCTCGTGGGCGTGTACGACCGCAAGTGGGTGCGCCCGGTCGCCGAGGCGCTCGGGCAACTCGGCCTGGAGCGCGCGCTGGTCGTCCACGGCGCCGACGGCATGGACGAGATCACGACCACCACGACGACCTACGCGGCCGAGATGGTGGCGGGCGACGGTGGCCAGATCTCCGTGCGCGAGTTCGAAATCGTGCCGGAAGACGCCGATCTGCCGCGCTCGACGCTTGATCAGCTCAAGGGCCGCGATCCCGCCTACAATGCCGCCGCCATCCGCAGCGTGCTGGCGGGCGAACGCAGCGCTTTCCGCGATATCGTTCTGCTGAACGCCGGCGCGGCGCTGACCGTGGCCGGCAAGGTCGTGACCCTGAAGGAAGGCGCCGCCATGGCCGCGCAAGCCATCGCCGCGGGCAAGGCCATGGCCGCCCTCGACAAGCTGGTCGCGATCTGCGGCACCAAGGCGTGAGGAGGACGCACCATGGCCGATGCGCGCACCCTCGACATGATCGCTGGCTTCGCCGCTACGGGCACGGCGCTCGATCGCATCAACGCTGACAAGGCCGCGCTGGTCGCGAAGCGCAAGGCGGCGCGGCCGCTGGCCGCGGTAGAGGCCGATGCCCGACGGGCCGACGCGCCACGTGGCTTCACGGCCGCGCTGCAGGCGGCTGTTGCGGCAGGCCGCTATGGCCTGATCGCGGAGGTGAAGAAGGCCTCACCGTCCAAGGGACTGATCCGCGCCGACTTCGATCCTCCAAGCCTGGCGACGGCCTATGCCGCGGGCGGCGCCACCTGCCTTTCAGTGCTGACGGACACGCCCTATTTCCAAGGCGACGATACGCACCTGGTTGCCGCGCGGACGGCGGCGCCGGCGTTGCCGGCGCTGCGCAAGGATTTCATGATCGATCCGTACCAGATCATCGAAAGCCGGGCGCTGGGCGCCGACTGCATCCTGCTGATCCTGGCGTGCCTCGACGATGCGCAGGCCACCGAGCTATGCACGCTGGCGCGGCGCTGGGGCATGGACGTGCTGGCCGAAGTGCACGACGGCGCCGAACTGGAACGGGCGCTGAAGCTCGACACCCCGCTGATCGGCATCAACAATCGTAATCTCAAGACCCTGCAGGTCGATCTCGGCACGACCGAAGCGCTGGCGCGTACCGTCCCGCGCGACCGCCTGTTGATCTGCGAGAGCGGCCTGGACAGCAGCGCCGATCTTGCCCGTATGGCGCACGTGGGCGCCCGTTGCTTCCTGATCGGCGAGAGCTTCATGCGCAAACCGGACGTCGCGGCGGCTGTGCGCACGATGCTGGCCGATCCGCTGCCGAAAGCCGCCGGCTAAGGGCGCCCCATGGCCGATCTGACCCATTTCGATGCCGAAGGCAATGCGCGCATGGTCGATGTCGGCGACAAGGCCGAAACCGAGCGCATCGCCGTTGCCCGCGCCACCGTCATCATGCGCCCGCAGACGTTGCAACGGATCCAGGACAAAGCCGTGAAGAAAGGCGACGTGCTGGCCGTTGCACAGCTCGCCGGCATCATGGCCGCCAAGCGCACGCCGGATCTGATCCCGCTCTGTCATCCGCTGGGCCTCACGTCGGTGCAGGTGAGATTGAGCTGCGATCCGGCACGCCATGCCGTGGACATCGAGGCGACCTGCAAGCTTACCGGCAAGACCGGCGTCGAGATGGAAGCCCTGACGGCAGCCTCGGTCGCGGCGCTGACCGTCTACGACATGTGCAAGGCCGTCGATCGCGGCATGACCATCAGCGACGTGCGCCTGGTGCGCAAGTCGGGCGGCAAATCCGGCACCTACGAAGCACCGTAGTACGAGGTTCGTCATGCTGACCGTAGACGCGGCACTGGCTCGGATCGTGGCACGGCACGCGCCCTTGCCGGCCGAGACGGTGTCGATCGCCGATGCCGCCGGACGTGTGCTGGCGGCCGCCGTCGTCGCCCGCCTCGACCAGCCGTTCGCCGATCTGTCGGCCATGGATGGCTACGCCGTCCGCGCTGGTGACTGCGGGACCCTGCCTGTGACGCTGAAGGTCGTGGGCCAAGCGCCCGCCGGCGGCGCCTACGCTGACGCATTGGGCGCCGGCGAGGCCGTACGCATTTTCACCGGCGGCCCCCTGCCCGCCGGCGCCGACACGATCGTCATCCAGGAAAACACCAAGGTCGCAACGGCCGGCACGGTCACCATCGTCGAGGGCGTGCAGCGCGGCCGGCATATCCGTCGGCGCGGTCTCGATTTCGCCGCCGGTGCGATCGGCCTCGACGCCGGCCGGCGACTGGCCCCGCGCGATGTCGCCTTGGCGGCGGCCATGAACGTACCGTGGCTATCGGTACACCGCCGGCCGCGCGTTGCCATTCTGGCAACCGGCGATGAACTGGTGATGCCGGGCGAGCCGGTCGGCCCCAATCAGATCCTTTCCTCATCAGCCCTCGCCGTGGCGGCGCTGGTGCGCGCCTGGGGCGGCGAGCCGACCTTGCTGGGCATCGCGCGTGATACGCATGAGGATATTGGCGCGCGTATCGGTGCCGGCTTGTCCGCGGAGTTGCTCGTCACATTGGGCGGCGCCTCGGTCGGTGAGCACGACCTGGTGCAAGAAGCCCTCAAGGCTCAAGGCTTCACGCTCGACTTCTGGCGGATCGCCATGCGCCCCGGCAAACCGCTGATGTTCGCCGAGCGTGGCGCGCAGACGGCGCTCGGATTGCCCGGCAACCCGGTGTCGACCATGGTTTGCGCGCTCTTGTTCCTGAAGCCGGCGCTGGAGCGTCTATCGGGCCTGCCCGGCCATCCCGTCGCAACGCGTCGCGCCATACTGGGCACCGACGTCGGCGCCAACGACAACCGGCAGGACTTCGTGCGCAGCCGGTTGGAGCGCCGCGGCAGCGAGCCGCCAATCGTGACACCGTTTGGTGTGCAGGACAGCTCGATGCTGTCGTTCCTGGCCCGTGCCGATGGGTTGATGGTGCGGCCTGCACATGACCAGCCTCGCCAGGCCGGCGCTTCGATCGACGTGATCGATTTCACTGATCTTGGCTGCACGTTCTGAGATTCACTGCAAAAAGGCAGGATATTTCAACGTCTGCAGCCCCTTAGCCTGGTGCCGGATCGCCGACGCCGGCGCATGGTTTATTTCGGCCCTTGATATTTTTCGTGAACCAAACTAGAACATGTGTGCCTGTTCTGGTTTTATTCCAGATGAGGTGGTTCATCAGGAGTGAGGGCCAACGTGCTGACCCGCAAACAGTATGAGTTGCTCGTCTTTATCAACAAGCGGCTCAATGAGGATGGCGTCTCGCCTTCATTCGACGAAATGAAAGAGGCGCTGCGGCTGCGCTCCAAGTCCGGCATCCATCGCCTGATCACCGGCCTTGAGGAGCGCGGTTTCTTGCGCCGCCTGGCGCACCGGGCCCGCGCGCTGCAGGTCATCAAGCTGCCGGAGGCGGCGGCCGTGCCGCATCTGCCGGATCCTGGCTTCCAGCCGACCGCCGGTCGCGCTGCGGCCAATATCGGCCTGCGCGAACCCGGTTCAACCTTCGTTCCCCAAGTCATCAAGGGCGATTTCCGCCCCAACCTGCCAGGTGTGCTCGTTCCGGCAAACGAAGCCGCCGCGCTGGCGCTGCCGCTCTACGGCAAGATCGCGGCCGGTACACCAATCGAGGCACTGCGCGACAACACCACGACCATCGACGTGCCGGTGTCGCTGCTCGGCCAAGGCGCCCACTACTGCCTCCAGGTCGAAGGCGATTCGATGATCGAGGCCGGCATCAACGATGGCGATGTCGCCATCATCAAGAGCGGCGATACCGCCGAGAACGGCAGCGTGGTCGTTGCCTTGATCGACGATGCCGAGGCGACGCTCAAGCGCCTACGGCGCAAGGGCGCCTCGATCGCGCTCGAGCCAGCCAATGCACGCTATGAGACGCGGATCTTCGGGCCCGATCGCGTGAAGGTCCAAGGCCGGCTGGTCGGGCTGTACCGCAAGTTCTGAGGCTGGCCATGCCCTAAGGTGACCGCGTCTCGGTCACACGGGGCCGCGTTTCCGGCTTGGGTACCCAGGGGCGGTCGCCGCGCGCCTGACGCGTGTTTTCGATCCGCACGTCACCTCCATCGTCCACCCAGATGGCGTAGGCGCCGTTACGCCAGATATCAAACCGGTCGACGACCTGCCGGACGGCGGGGCATCGCCGCCGCACAGGCACCAGCGACACCAACATATCGACAGCACCACAGTCGTCGACCAGGGCATCGACCTTGCTGACGATGGCGATGCGCCCACCAGTCCGGCGATAGACGCAGCCGAGCGCATCGCAGCGCAAACGTCCGTCGGCGCTCTCCGTGCCGATCGGCCACAGGCCGGCCTGTTCGGCGCCGGCCCGCCGGACCCAGCTGTCACCGGTAAAACGCTCGATGCGCCCCGACGACAGCAGCATGCCGCCGTCGGCCGTGCGAACACCGACCAGGCGGGCGTCGCCACTGACCAGGATGTCGGGAGGACGCTGCAGCGGGCCCAGCATCAGAGCGATCACCGCCGGCGCCAGGCCCCACCAACGCCAGGGCGTGCGCCATAGACACAGCCATAGCCCGCCCAAGGTCAGCAGCCACAGCGAGACGCCCGGCAGCGCCGGCGTGACCGTCGCGGCGGCCGGCCACGATGCTGCCTCGCGTGCCACCCAGATAATCGCCTCGATACCCCATCCCATCGGCACCAGCGCGACGGCCTCACCGCCGAGGGGCAGCAACAGAAGTGCCAACAGCCCCCACGGCATGACCCAGACACCGGTCAACGGCACGGCGATGAGATTGGCGAACACGCCCACCAGGCTGAGACGGTTGAAGTGATAGGCGGAGAAGCCCGCCGTGGCGATGCTGGCGACGAGAGTGGTAAACAACGAGGCGGCGACGTGGGCGAGGATCCGGCGGGACAAAGTCGGCGCTTGATCGGCACGGCGAACCTGCCAGGGCCGCCATGCTTCCCATGCGGCGACCAACGCGATGACGGCCGCGAACGAGAGTTGGAAGCTGGCACCGGCCAGGCTCTCCGGCAGCACGAGCAGGATCACAAGCGCCGCCCAGCACACCAGCCGCATCGTCAGCGCCGTGCGGTCGGCCAGAATGGCCAGCAGCACGATCGCCAACATCAGAAATGACCGTTGGGCCGGCACGGGCGCACCAGCCAGCAAGGTATAGAACAAGGCGCTCAGCACACCGGCCACGGCGGCCCATTTCTTGATCGGGAAGCGCAGCGCCAGTGGTGGAAAGGCCGCCAGGCCATAACGCACCAGCCCCATGACCAGCAGCGCCGCGAAACTGATATGCAAGCCGGAAATCGACAGCAGATGCGCCAGGCCCGAGTCGCGCATCGCCTGCATCGCGTCCTTGGAAATGCCGCTTTGATCGCCGGCGATGAGCGCCGCAGCCAGGGCGCCTGCATCACCGGGCAGCGCGGCAACCAGGCGCGCCGACAAGCGCCGCCGCAGTTCGTCGACCCACATGACGACGCCCGACGGCTGCCCCGCCGCGACGACGGTCGGGGCGCCGGTGGCGTAACCGACCGCACCCAGCCGCGCGAACCAGGCGAAGCGCTGAAAATCGAAAGCGCCCGGCGCCGCCGGCCCTGGCGGCGGCGACAAGGAGGCGACGACCGAGATGCGATCGCCGGTGGCCAGGCGATCGGCGGCTGCGCTCTTGAGCGATACACGTACGCGCGCCGGCGTCGCTTCGGGCCGCAGGCCGCGCAGGACGACCTCATCCAGGACGAGGCGGCGGCCCTCGGGCAGCAGCGTCACCTCCACCACGCGCCCTTCCACCACGGCCGGACCGTAAGCGCGCGCCAAGACGGGTGCAGCAACCTGGGCGGTGCGCCAAGTCGCACCACCGAGGCCGGCGCCAACCGCGATGACGGCAAACGCCAGCGGCCGAACCGGTACGCCCGCCACGCTCACCCCGAACAGAAGAAGGCCGGCGCCGATGACGGCGAACCCGACCCACAGCGGCGGCTCGGCCGGTAGCTCGAAATAGAGCGCGATACCGGCGCCCAGCGCCACGGGCAGCCACAAGGCCCACCGATCCCGCTCTGCTTCCAGGCGTCGGACCAGGCCGGCGGCAGCACGCAGCACGAGGCCGGTGACGTGCCTCCGGGAAGACGGCGCTGCGATGTCGATAGTCCCCACGATCCGCCCCGGCCGTGGCTGTGCCTGCGGGTTGACAGCCACGGCTCTTATGCTACGCCCCCCTTTGTGACCAAAGCGGGGCCGATGTGACGGCTAGCCGGCCTGGCCTCTCGCACCGACCTGGACCCATGACTGTCGTTACTCGTTTCGCCCCCTCGCCCACGGGCTTCCTGCATATCGGCGGCGCCCGCACGGCGCTGTTCAACTGGCTCTACGCCCGTCACCACGGCGGCACCTATTTGCTGCGGATCGAGGACACCGATCGGCAACGATCGACCAAGGAGGCGATCGACAAGATCCTGAGTGACCTTGCCTGGCTTGGCCTCGACTGGGACGGCGACGCGGTCTATCAGTTCACGCGCGCCGAACGACACGCGGAGGTGGCCCGCCAGCTGCTCGCCGAGGACAAGGCGTACTACTGCTACGCCTCGCCGCAAGAACTCGAGCAGATGCGCGAACAAGCACGCAGCGAGGGGCGGCCGATGCGCTACGACGGCCGTTGGCGCGATCGCGATCCCAAGGAGGCGCCGGCTGACGTGAAGCCCGTCATTCGCTTGAAGGCGCCCCAGACCGGCGAAACGACGATCGTCGATCGGGTGCTGGGCTCGGTCACTCTCCAGAACAGCCAACTCGACGACATGGTCCTGCTGCGCTCCGATGGCACGCCGGTCTACATGCTGTCGGTGGTCGTCGATGACCACGACATGGGCATCACTCACGTGATCCGCGGCGCCGACCATCACACCAACACTTTCCGCCAGGTCCAGCTCTACGAGGCGATGGGCTGGCCGGTGCCGACGTTCGCGCATATCCCCCTGATCCACGGCCCCGATGGCGCCAAGTTGTCCAAGCGCCATGGCGCGCTGGGCGTCGACGCCTACCGCGACATGGGCTTCCTGCCCGCCGCGCTGCGCAACTACTTGCTGCGGTTGGGCTGGAGCCACGGCGACGATGAAATCATTTCTACCGAACAGGCGATCGCCTGGTTCGACCTGGAGCATGTCGGGCAGTCGCCTGCCCGCTTCGATGTCACGAAGCTGACGAGCCTCAACGCGCATTACCTGCGCGAGACACCGGATTCCGAGCTGCTGCCGCTGGTCATGCCTGCCATCGAGAAAGCGACCGGCAGCCCCCTTTCCGATACCTCATGCGATCGCATCGCGCGTGGCATCAACGGCGTCAAGCAGCGCACGCGGACCGTGGTCGAACTCGCCGCCGGGCTTGCCTTCTACGCGCGCACGGGCATGCCGACCCCGGATGCGAAGGCCTCGTCGATCCTGACCACGGACGCCAAGGCCGTGCTGACCGGCGCAGCGGCCGCTCTGGAGCCCGCAACCTGGACTGAATCCGACCTCGAAGGCGCGATCAAGTCGTTTGCCGAGGCGCGTGATATGAAACTCGGTCAGATCGCCCAGCCGTTGCGGGTGGCGCTGACTGGATCGACCGTCTCCCCGGGCATATTCGAGGTCCTGGCCATCCTGGGCCGCGAGGAATCGTTGTCGCGGCTGCGGGCTGCGGCGGCCTGACGCGGCTTATCGTGTCAGCACGCCTGACAGAATTGCGCCCGTCGAAGGGGCTTGTTAGGGTGCCCTCGATTTCCGTCGCGGCGCGTGGAAGCGGATGCGATCCGACAGTGTTCGGAGAGGCCGCCCCATGTGTTGTGTCAAGGCCGGCATTCCACAGCAGGTGACGCCATGAGCAGCAACAGGTCCGTTACACTTACCGACGACTCGAACGGCAAAAGCTGGAAGTTCCCGGTATTGGCCGGCTCGACCGGCCCGGACGTCATCGACGTGCGCAAGCTCTACGGCGACACCAATATGTTCACCTACGACCCCGGCTTTACCTCGACTGGGTCATGCGAATCGAAGATCACCTACATCGACGGCGACCAGGGCATCCTGCTGCATCGTGGCTACAACATCGCCGAGCTGGCCGAGCGCAGCGACTTCATGGAAGTCGCCTATCTGCTGCTGAACGGCGAGCTGCCGACGGCCGAAGAGAAGGCCAATTTCATCCACACGATCAGCCGGCACACGATGCTGCACGAGCAGATCACGACGTTCTACCGCGGCTTCCGCCGCGACGCGCATCCGATGGCGGTCTGTTGTGGCGTGGTCGGCGCGCTGTCGGCCTTCTATCACGACTCGCTTGATATCAACGACCCGCAACAGCGGATGATCTCGGCGCACCGGCTGATCGCCAAGATGCCGACTATCGCGGCCATGGCCTACAAGTACTCGGCCGGCCAGCCCTTCATGTATCCGCAGAACAACCTCAGCTATGCCGGCAATTTCCTGCGCATGCTCTTCGGCGTGCCGGCCGAGGAATACGTGATGAACCCGGTCATCGAAAAGGCGATGGACCGGATCCTGATGCTGCATGCCGACCACGAACAGAACGCATCGACCTCGACCGTACGTCTTGCCGGCTCGTCCGGCGCCAACCCGTTCGCCTGCATCGCGGCCGGCATTGCCTCGCTGTGGGGTCCGAGCCACGGCGGCGCCAACGAGGCCGTGCTCAACATGCTGCAGCACATCGGCGACCGGAAGAACATCCCGTCCTTTCTGTCGCGGGTGAAGGACAAGAACGATCACACCCGGCTGATGGGCTTCGGACACCGCGTCTACAAGAACTACGATCCGCGGGCCACGGTGATGCGCAAGACCTGTCATGAGGTGTTGGCGTCGCTGGGCATCAAGGACGACCCGCTGCTCGATCTCGCCATGGACATGGAGCAGATCGCGCTGAAGGATGACTATTTCGTCTCCAAGAAGCTCTACCCGAATGTCGACTTCTATTCCGGCATCATCTTCCGGGCCATCGGCATTCCCGTTTCGATGTTCACCGTTCTGTTTGCCGTTGCGCGCACGACGGGCTGGATCGCCCAGTGGCGCGAGATGATCGAGGATCCGCAGTCCAAGATCGGTCGCCCGCGGCAGCTCTACACCGGCCAGACTGAGCGTCCCTACGTGCCCATCCATGCCCGCAAATAACGGCCACGCTGAAGCACGGCTGGCCGCCATGACGGCACACAAACCTCGATCACTGGGCCCGGCGGGCGGCGACGGCCGCCGCGTGATCGGCCCGGGCAGATCGGGGGTTGTGCGTGTCGCGGCCCCGGCGAACGATAATGGACCGGGCTATGCGCGCGTCGCGCGCTGGCTCGTGCGCCTGCTCGGCGTGCTGGCTGTGATCGGTATCCTGGCGGCTTTGATCCGCTAGGCGCGCCGGGTTCAGACCCCGCGGATCATTGCGGCGAACGTCGCCTCGGCGGCGACGTTGCCGTCGACAATCGCCTTGCCGGAGAATTTCCACACGTTCTGCCGGCTCTGCAGTTTCTTGACGTGCACTTCGATTCGATCGCCTGGCACCACCGGCCGGCGGAACCGCGCACCGTCGATCGACATGAAATAGACGAGCTTGCCCTCGGCCTCTGGTCCCATGGTCGCGACCACGAGAATACCCGCCGTCTGCGCCATGGATTCGACGATCAGCACGCCGGGCATGACCGGCGAAGCCGGGAAATGGCCCTGGAAAAACGGCTCGTTGATCGAGACGTTCTTGATCCCGATCGCGCTTTCACCCAGGCGCAGGTCGATCATCCGATCCACCAGCAGCATCGGATACCGGTGCGGGATCATCTCCATGATGCGGCGGATGTCGAGTGAGTCGATGACCTCACGCGAGGCCGTGGTTGTCGTTTCTGTTGCGCTCATCGTCGGTGTCCACAGACTCGGCCTGACGCGGCTACAGTCGCGTGCCGAAGCTAAACCGGAATTTCTCCGTCTTGTCGAATTTCTCCTTCTGGATCGGCAAGGCGTAGTCGATCCGGATCGGCCCGAACGGCGACACCCACTGCAGGCCGATGCCCGCCGAGGCACGGATTGCGCTCGAATCCCGCACGCTGGCATCCTTCTCCTCCGCGCCCCACAGGCTACCGGCATCGACAAAGGCCTTGCCGAGGATTCCAAGCTCACGCGGCAGACCGATGGGGAAGCTGAGTTCGGCCGAGGCAACGTAGTAGTACTTGCCGCCCAGCGCATCGCCACCACTGTGAGGACCGACGCCGCCGGTTCGGAAGCCGCGGAAATTGTCGCCGCCCAGGAAGAAGCGATTGGCGATCTTCAAATCGTCCTTGATCGGCTTGACGACACCACCCTGGGCTGACAGCGAGAACACAACCTCCTCGAAGATCTCATAGTACCATTGGGCCTCGAGCCGGTTGCGATAGAAGTGCTCGGTGCCGCCCAGACCGCCGAGGTCCAGCGAGTACCGCAGCACCCAGCCCTTGGTCGGATTCAGGCGGTTGTCGCGCGTGTCCCAGGCGACAACCTGACCGATTTCCGAGGTCCATGTCCTGCCGGCCTGGGCCTTGATCAGCGGCGAGGCATTGTCGCCGACGTTCTTGATGACGTCGCGCTTCAGCGAGTACTTCACCGTCTGCCGCGTGTTCTCCGAGATGCTCCAGCCCGCGCGCAGGGCAAAACCAAGCTCGCTCTCGTCATACGAGCTCGTTCTCTGGTTGTCGCGGGTGATGCGGAAGATGTCGAAGCCCGCCGATACATTGCGATCGAGGAAATAGGGCTCAGTGAAGCCGAGGTCTATCTGCGTGCTGCGCGTGCCCAGAGAGAGGCCGACGCGCAAGTCCTGGCCGCGCCCCAACAGATTGCGTTCGCGCACCGAGATGTCGCCCAGAACGCCGGATGACGTCGAATAGCCGGCACCGACCGAGATTTCACCCGTGCTCTGCTCGACGACGTTCACTTCGATGATGGTCTTGTCCGGCGCCGTTCCCGGCGTGTTGGAGACGTCGACCTTCTCGAAGAACCCGAGATTCTGCAGCCGCTGCTGCGAGCGGCGCAGCTTGGCCGTGTTGAACGCATCGCCCTCGCCAAGGCGGAATTCGCGGCGAATCACCTTGTCCAGGGTTCGCGTATTGCCCGTAATGTTGATGCGCTCGACGTAGACCCGCGGACCTTCCTGGATGTCGTATTCGACATCGATCGTCAGCGTGTCCTTGTTGCGCTTGATGTTGGGCCGCACGTCGACAAAGGCATAGCCCAGCGTGCCGACCGCCTCGGCCATGGCGGTGATCGTCTTCTCGACCTGATCGGCGTTGTACCAGTCACCCTCGCGCGTGGTGACCAGCGCCTTGGCCGCCTCCACGTTGAGACCTTCGAAACGCGTGGTCACATCGACCTTGCCGAACTTGTAACGGTCACCCTCCGAGATGGTGAATGTCACGAAGAAGCCATCGCGATCGGGCGACAGCTCGGCAACAGCCGACAGGACGCGGAAATCGGCATAGCCTTCCGACAGATAGAACTTGCGCAGCAGTTCCTTGTCGAAGTTCACCCGATCGGGATCGTAACGGTCGTCGGACGAGAAGACGCGGAACCAGGCGGACTCGGTGGTGCGAATCTTCTCACGCAGCTTGCCGTCGCTGAAATGCTCGTTGCCGACAAAGGAGATGCGGCGAATGCCCGTCGTGTCGCCTTCGTTGATCTCGAAGACCAGATCGACGCGGTTCTGATCAAGCCGGATGGTCTTGGGCTCGATCCTGGCGTTGAACTTGCCGGCGCGGCGATAGACCTCGACCAGGCGACTGACGTCGGACTGCACCTTGGCCTGAGTGAAGACCGTCCGCGGCTTGGTCTGGATCTCCTGCTTCAGCTGATCGTCGTCGAGCTTCTTGTTTCCCTCGAAAGCGACCCGGTTGATGATCGGGTTCTCGACCACCTTGACGATCAGCCGGGGGCCATCCTGCTGGACGGTCACATCGGCGAACAGCCCGGTCGCGACCAGCGCTTTCAGCGATCTGTCGATCGCTTCCGGATCGGCCGCCTGTCCTTCCCGGACGGCGATGTAGGAGCGAATGGTCTCCAGCTCAACGCGGCTGTTGCCCTGGATGACGATGGTCGAGATCACACCGCCCCGCTGCGCCGCAGCCGGCGGAGGCGTCATGATCACGCACGAGAGACAAAGGGCCGTGATGCCCAGAACGCGTTTCAGACGCTGCAAAGCTCCCCCTGCCCTGTCGGGGTTGTTATTCGGCTGACAGATTTCCTGTTTAACCGACAGTGGACTCTCATGCCACCCTCTATTCCTACTATTCATAGCGGCAGGATACGGCCGATCAACAACGAGATGTCGTTGAAGGTGGCAAACACCATGAGGCTGCCCATCGCCGCCAGCCCGATCCTGAACCCGATATCCTGGGCCCGCGCCGATAGCGGCCGGCCGCGGACCCATTCGATGGCGTAAAACAGCAGGTGGCCGCCGTCGAGCATCGGAATCGGCAGCAGATTGAAGACGCCCAGCGTTACCGACAGTCCGATGACGAAATAGAGCACGGCGCTCCAGCCGATCTGCGAGACCTCACCGGCTGTCTTGGCGATGCGGATCGGCCCGCCGATTTCGTTGGCCGGGCGCAGGCCCAGCACGATCTGCCGGATCACCGTGTAGATGGTGCCCGACATGCGCCAGACCTGGGCCGTCGCCTCAACCGCGGCGTCCACAGGCCCCATAGTGCGCACCACGGACGCCGAACTGCTCATGAAGCCGAGCCGGCCCTCGAACCGCGATTTACCATCCGTACCGGTTACTTCTTCAGCTGCCGGAGTGGCCAAAAGATCGATCGCAGCACCATCCCGCTCGATCTTGATGCGCGTCGGCTGATTAGGTCGCTCGCGCACGATTCTGGGAATTTGACCGAAATGGTCAATCGGCGTGCCTTCGATCTCAAGGATCCGATCGCCCGCCCGCAGTCCCACCCCTTCGGCGACGCTGCCAGGCAGTACCCGGCCGATCACCGGCAGCGCATTGATGCTTGCGACGCCCAGGTCACCCAAACGATGAACATTGCCGAAGCGATCATTGTAGTCGTGGGGGGCCGGCGTCACCATCATCGACTGTGTCTGGCCATCACGCGTGAGCGTGACGGGCAAGGCGACGCCAGGGTTGATCTGCACGACTGACAGCACGGCCTCGAAGCTGTCCACCGAGCGACCACCGATCGACACGATCGTATCACCCGTGCGCAGCCCCGCCTTGGCAGCTGCACCTTGTGGTTCGATGACGACAACGGTGGGCGGAGTATAGGGCTGGCCCAGTGTCATCAGCAGGGCCGCCATCAGCACGACAGCGAAGATGAGATTGGCAGCGGGCCCCGCGACGACGACCGCCGCTCGCACGCCCAGCGACTGCGTGTGGAAGGCACGCTTGCGCTGCTCTGCCGTCAGACTGTCGTCGGCCGCACCCGCACTGGTCGGGTTGCTGTCACCGAGGAACTTGACGTAACCACCTAACGGTAGAGCTGAAAGGCGCCAACGGGTGCCGGTCTTGGGGCTGGTCCATCCCCACACTTCCGGCCCGAAGCCGATCGAGAAGACCTCCGCATGCACGCCGTTACGCACGCCGATCCAGTAGTGCCCCCACTCGTGCACGAACACCAGAACGGTGATGATCAGCAGCGTGAGGATGATGTTGTTGGTGATGAAACCGACGAAGTCCATGGAAGACACTCTCCGTTCTGTCCATCACCGCGCGCGGGCACACATCAGTCGTGCCTCGGCACGGGCCTGCGCGTCGAATGCGTGGATATCATCGAAACTTGACGGCACGTCGCTGGCGCGGGCGCGGCCACTCATCCGTTCCATCACGCCTTGCACAACCCGCGCTATATCGAGAAACCGAATCTGAGATGCGAGATAAGATTCAACCGCTATCTCATTGGCGGCATTCAGAATTATGGGGAAGTAGCCAGCCAACTGCAAAGCCTCCCGCGCGAGCCGCAACGCCGGAAAGCGTTCCAGATCCGGTGGCTCGAATGTGAGCGCCGACAATTTGGCGAAGTCGAGGCGCGCGGCGTGGGTTTTCATGCGTCGTGGCCAAGCCAGCGCGTGAGCGATGGGCACCCGCATATCCTGGTCACCGAGTTGGGCGACCACCGAGCCGTCGGTGTATTCGACCATCGAATGGATCACCGATTGCGGGTGAACGACGACGTCGATGCGCTCGTCGGGCATGTCGAACAGATGGTGCGCCTCGATCAGCTCCAGCCCCTTGTTCATCATGGTGGCCGAGTCGACGGAGATCTTGGCCCCCATGTCCCAGTTGGGATGCGCAACGGCCTGAGCCGGCGTCGCGTGCAGCATCTGCTCCAGGGTCCAGGTGCGGAACGGACCGCCCGATGCCGTCAGGATAAGCCGCTCCACGGAGTCGCGGTTGGTTTCGTCCAGGCACTGGAAGATGGCATTGTGCTCGCTGTCAACGGGCAGCAGCCGGCCACCGCCGCTGCGCGCGGCATCCAGCAACACGTCGCCGGCGCACACCAGCGCTTCCTTATTGGCGAGTGCAATCGTGGCGCCGCGCCGCGCCGCTGCCAGAGTCGGTGGTAACCCGGCGAACCCGACGATCGCGGCCATCACCCAGTCAGCCGGGCGTTCGCCGGCTTCGATCAGCCCCGTTTCGCCCGCCGCCGCCTCGATTCCGCTGCCGGCGAGTGCCTGCTTGAGGGCGCCGTAGCAGGACTCATCTGCAACGACGGCAAGGCGAGCACCCAGTCGTCGCGCTTGCTCGGCCAGCAGGTCGACATTGCGATGGGCCGTCAGCACTTCGACGGCGAACCTGTCGGGAGCATGTGCGATCAGATCGACCGTGTTGCACCCCACCGACCCCGTCGATCCCAGGACCGTCACGCGGCGAACACCGCTGGCCGCCACGGGTCTTGTCAGTTCCATGCTCAATTCCATGGCACCGCTCCGCTACCCAGCAAGCGCACCGCGGCGAGAAACAAAAGCGCCGCGAGCAAGCCATCCACCCGATCGAGAATACCACCATGTCCGGGGATAAGTCGGCCACTGTCCTTGCGCCCGAAGCGCCTCTTCATCGCCGACTCGGCGAGGTCGCCGACCTGTGCCACAACGGCGATCAGCGCCCCCCAGACCGCCAGCCACAATCCATCGGCAACCGTCCAGACAGTAAAAACGATACTGATCAGCGCCGCCGCGACGACCCCGCCAGCCAAACCGGACCAGGTCTTGCCGGGGCTGATACCGGGGGCCAGCTTTGGTCCACCCAGCGCACGGCCGGTGAAAAAAGCAAAAATGTCAGTGGCCCACACGGCGGCAAGCAACCACAGGAACGTCAATAACCCGAACTTCGCGTCATGGCGGAGCCAGAACGCGGCGAGGACCGCCAACGCGATGTACATATAGCCGCCGGCCAGCCATCCAGGCCGGCGCCAGCCACTGCCAACCATCTGGCGCCATTCGGCGAACATCATCACCGTGACCAGGGCGATCAGCAGGTCGAACCAGGGGAAATCGTACCAAACGGCGGCGACCGCCAGGGGTGCCAGAACCACCGCCGATACGACACGGATCGCCAAATCGCGAAATCGGCCGGCGCGCGGCGCCTCAGCCAGCGACGGCGCCATAGCGACGTTCCCGCCGCCGGAACTCGGCAATGGCGTACTCCAGGTCGGCCTTGCTGAAGTCAGGCCACAACGCGGCACTGAAAACCAACTCGGTATAGGCCGACTGCCACAAGAGAAAATTGCTGATGCGTTGCTCGCCGCCGGTGCGGATCAGCAAATCCGGCTCGGGCAGGTCGCGCGTCAGCAGATAACGCTCCACCGTCTGCTCGTCGATCGCCGCCGGCGTCAGCTTGCCGAGCGCAGCGGCCTGGGCCAGACGCTGTGCCGCCTGCACGATGTCGGCACGCCCGCCGTAGTTGAGCGCGATCGAGACATTGATCCGCGCATTGGCGCGCGTCCGCTCCTCCGCGGTATTGATCATATCGACGATATCGGCCGCCAAGCCGTCACGGTCGCCGACGACCCGCAGCCGCGCGCCTTCCTTGGCCAGTGTTTCGAGCTCGGCCCGCAGGTACTGCCGCAGCAGGCCCATGAGAAAATTGACTTCATCAGGCGGGCGCTTCCAGTTCTCGGTCGAAAACCCGAAGAGCGTGAGGTACTCGACGCCGAGTTCCCCCGCTGCCCGAACCGTATCGCGTACAGTCTCCACACCGCGGCGGTGGCCGGCCGTGCGGGGCATTCCACGCGCCTTCGCCCAGCGGCCGTTGCCATCCATGATGATGGCGACGTGCCGTGGCCCATCCGACATATCGGATGGTGCGGGAACGGGCGCAGCGGCGGTTGGCATTGCGGGGCACGCGGTCGATGACATCTCAGACCGTCATGATCTCCTTTTCCTTGTGCGCGAGCGTCTCATCGGCGGCCTTCACGAACCTGTCGGTCATCTTCTGGACCTCCTCGTTCAGGCGTCGATGTTCGTCCTGCGAGATGGACTTGTCCTTCTCCGCTTTCTTCAGGTCTTCCATGACGTCACGGCGTACGTTGCGTACCGCCACACGTGCCTGTTCGGCGTACTTGTGGGCAACCTTGGTCAGTTCCTTGCGCCGCTCCTCGTTGAGCTCGGGAATCGGCACCCGCACCAGTGTGCCGTCGGCCGCCGGGTTAAGGCCCAGGCCGGCTTCGCGGATCGCCTTTTGCACGGCGACCACCAGCCCCTTGTCCCACACCTGCACCGACAGCAGCCGAGGCTCCGGCGCACTCACCGTGCCGCACTGGTTGAGCGGCATGCGTTGGCCATAAGCCTCGACCACCACCGGATCGAGCAGGCTCACGGACGCGCGACCCGTGCGCAGGCCGGCGAACTCCTTCTTGAGCGCATCGATGGCGCCCTGCATCCGTTTGTCGAATTCCTTCAGGTCTGGAGCGGCCATGACCCGTCACTCCTCGTCGGTAATAATCGTGAAGGTGCCCTCGCCGCGCATGACCTCGGCAAGTCCGCCCGGCCTGTGCAGATCAAACACGACGATGGGAATGCGGTTCTCGCGCGCCAGCGAGATGGCCGAGGCGTCCATCACCTGCAGATCCCGCGACAGGACATCCATATAGGTCAGCCGGTCGTAGCGCTCCGCACCGGGATTCTTGAGCGGATCGGCGGAATAAACACCGTCGACCTGCGTGGCCTTCAGCATGGCCCCGACGCCCATCTCGGCCGCTCGCAGCGCGGCAGCCGTATCCGTGGTGAAGAACGGGTTGCCGGTGCCGGCCGCGAAAATGACAATGCGCCCCTTCTCCATGTGGCGCACGGCGCGGCGGCGGATATAAGGCTCGCATACGGTCGTCATCGGGATCGCCGACAGCACACGCGTATGCAGGCCGGTCTTCTCCAACGCGTTCTGCAGGGCGAGCGAATTGATCACGGTGGCCAGCATACCCATGTAGTCGGCGCTGGCGCGCTCCATGCCGGTGGCCGCACCGGCGACGCCGCGGAAGATATTGCCGCCGCCGATCACGATGCACACCTCGACGCCCATGGCGTGCACGGCGTTGATCTCACGGGCGATCACGGCCAGCATCTTGGGATCCAGGCCGTATTCGCGCTCACCCATAAGTCCCTCGCCGGACAGCTTGATCAGCACACGGCGATAGGCGGGTACAGCGGGCATGCCTGGACTCTGTTTTCTTGGTGCGCCGGCCGCAATCGCGGGCACCGGCCGACGGACGGAAAGCGACGGCTGATATTACACCAGCCGTCCCCTCACGCACGGTATTTTGTGCCCCACCGTAGCGTACTCGCCAGATACGGTGGAGCCCTTGCCGCGGACGGCAAGGATCATTGTTGTGACTGGCCTCAGCCTTCCTTGGACAAGCCAGCCTGGGCCGCAACCTCGGCGGCGAAATCGTCCTGCTTCTTCTCGATGCCTTCGCCCAGCGCGAAGCGGGCAAACCCGGCAACCTTGATCGCCGCGCCAGCATCCTTGGCTGCCGCCTCGATCGCTTTGGCGACCTTGGTCTCGCCGTCGATGACGTAGGTCTGCTCCATCAGGACCACGTCCTGGTAGAACTTGCGCAGCCGCCCCTCGACCATCTTGGCCGCGATCTCGGGAGTCTTGGCCGTTTGACCGGCGACCTCCAGCTGCACTTTGCGCTCACGCTCGACTGCCGCCGGATCGAGCTCGGCCGTCGAGACCGACTGTGGATTGGCGGCGGCAACGTGCATGGCGAGCTGCTTGCCGAAAGCGGCCAGCTTGGCGCTGTCGCCGGTCGACTCGAGTGCCACCAGCACGCCGATCTTGCCCAGCGATGGGGCGACCGCCGTATGGACATAGCTCGCCACGACGCCTTGCGACACGGCGAGCTTGCGCGCGCGCCGCAGCGACATGTTCTCGCCGATGGTGGCGATCAGGTTGGTGAGCTCGCCCTGTACGTCGCGGCCAGTTCCCGGATACGGAGCGGCCGCGACCTTGGCGATGTCACCGTCGTTGGCTAGCGCCTGCTGCGCCGCCGTCTGAACAAAAGCCTGGAAGGTGTCATTGCGGGCCACGAAATCGGTCTCGGCATTGACCTCGACCAGGGCTCCCGCCGTGCCATTGGCAACCACGCCGACCAGACCTTCGGCAGCAACGCGGCCAGCCTTCTTGGCCGCCGCCGAGAGACCCTTCTTGCGCAGCCAGTCGACCGCCGCTTCGAGGTCACCTTTGGTCTCGTTCAATGCCTTCTTGCAGTCCATCATGCCGGCGCCGGTCTTCTCGCGAAGCTCCTTGACGAGGGCGGCGGTAATCTCGGCCATTGTCGGTCTCCGTATCTTGCTAACGCGAGACGGCCGGTCATAAGACCGGCCGCCCCGTACACTTCACAGGCAGGGCGGCTCAGGCAGCCGGCGCCGGGCTTTCCGCAGGTGCAGCCTCGGTCACATCCGGCAGTTCCTCCGGCAGCGGCTCGGCGACTTCGCCGAGATCACCGCCCGATGCCTTGATCTCCTCGCGGATGCCATCGAGCACGGCGCCCGACAGCAGCTCGCAATAAAGTGAGATCGCGCGGATGGCGTCGTCATTGCCCGGCACCGGATAGGTGATGCCGTCGGGATCCGAGTTGCTGTCGAGGATGGCGACGATCGGAATGCCGCGCTTGCGCGCTTCCTGCACGGCGATCGACTCCTTGTTGGTGTCGATCACGATCAGGATGTCGGGCAGGCCGCCCATCTCCTTGATGCCGCCCAGCGAGCGCTCGAGCTTCTCACGCTCGCGCGACAGGTCCAGCGTCTCTTTCTTGGTCAGACCGACAATGTCGCCCGCCAGCTTGTCATCCAGCTCGCGCAGCCGCTTGATCGAGGCCGAAATGGTCTGCCAGTTGGTCATCATGCCACCGAGCCAACGGTGGTTGACGAAGTACTGGCCGCAGCGCTTGGCCGCATCGGCGACCCGCTCGGCCGCCGCCGGCTTGGTGCCGACGAAGAGCACGCGGCCACCAGCGGCGACCGTATCGCGCACCACCTTCATGGCCTGCTCGAGCAGCGGCACGGTCTGGGTGAGGTCGATGATGTGAACCCCGTTGCGTACCCCGAACAGGTACGGCTTCATCTTGGGGTTCCAGCGGCGCGTGTGATGGCCGAAATGGACGCCAGCTTCCAGCAACTGACGCATCGTGAACGACGGAATCGTCATCTGTACCTTCTCCGGTTGAGCCTCCGCGGGGGTCGTCCTTGCGGACACCGGAGCGAATGGCGGGATTTCTCCCCGCCAACCGCAGCCCCGCGTGCGAGATGGCGCGGGTGATACAGCCCTACAGATTGTTTGGCAAGAGCCGCTCGCCGCTGAGCCGATTGTGAATTGACCCGTTACTCACAAATGAGTATTTGGTCACAAATAGTCACCTGCGGAGACACCATGGCCACGTTCAATGTCGGCGATACGATCGATATGAAGGGCTACTTTTTGCAGCTCCATTTCATTCGTGGCCAGTCGCCGGCGGAACTCGAACGGCGCATCGGCTTTCGCCCCGGCCGCCTGTCAAAGGGTTGGTACCTGTTCTTCATGTTGCGCCGGCCAACACCGGATGACTACGAGATGCATGGCTATACCCATTTCTCGGGCGGCATGGTGCAGGGACACCTGCCGCACGCCTCGCCGCCGCCGATGCAGGAACAGCGCCTGACACTCGAGCAGGGCTGGAGCAGCGCCGATGTACGGCGTTTCAAAGAACGTCAGATCGCCGGTTTTGAGCTGAGCGGCCCGCGCCGCCTGGCCAAGGTCATCCCGGTCATCGCCCATTCGGCCATCGAGGAGTACCCGCCCGGTTCCGGTATTCCGCAATGGAAGGCGGTCCGCCCGTTGCCCTTCCGCGTGAAGGCGGCACTCGGCTCCGGCCAAGCTTACACCGGCGACTTCACCTGATCTTCTTCTAGTAACTTCAGAAGAACGTCGTACAACGCCAGCAATGACAATGGGGCGCTGCCCTCGGCCTTGTTGTTGGCGATGATCCAGATCGGCCGGCCCAGGGTCAGGACGTCAAACGCCAGACGCGCCAGGAACTCGCGGGTCTCTGGATCTTCGTCGATCAGCCGGTTGAACGGGAAGTAGCGGTTCTTGGCCTGCTCGTAGCGGAACCCCGGTCGCAGGTTCCAGCGCACGATCACCGGGCCCCTCGGCGCGTACGGCCCCTCGGGGCAGTCATCGAGCACACGCAGCGCGTTCACCTGCCGGGCGACCGTCGGCATACGGTCATGCAGCCCCACGACATAACGAACGCCGACATCGCGCAGCAGGCGTATCAGCCGTGGCGTCAGCAGCTCGGGATTACGCAGTTCGACCGCGTAAACCGGCGTCCGGCCGCCGACGTCCCGCGGCAATGCCTCCAGAAAGACGCCCAGCCGCTCCACCCATCCGGCTGGATCATGCAGGATGTCGCGCGGTGCCGGCGGAAACTGGAACACCAATGGGCCGGCCTTGTCCCCCAGCCCCTCGATCGCCGGCACGATGAAACGCTCGATGGCGACGTCGCTGTCGAGATAGCAGGGATTGGGTGCCCGCGCCTGCCCTGTGTCGGCGCGGATCACCGCGTCGGTCACCAGCTGCGGCGCCTTGACCAGGAAACGAAAGCCGTCCCGCACCTGGCCGGCATAGGCCGCGAACACGTCGGCCTCGATCGGTTCGTAGTAGGTCCGGTCGATGCCGACGCTGCGCAACAATCCGACCGCGGCGTAAGCGGCAAGCCCGCTGCGCGCCAACGTGTCGGCCCCGTACTCGGCATCCCACACCAGATCCTTCCAACCCGGAAACGACCACGACGATGTGCCGAGGAAAAGGCCTGTCGGCGGTTGAACGCACAGCGGCGATCCCGCCGCCGGCGCCGGCAACTTGCCCGCCCGGCGCTCGCGCGTCGGCGGCTCGAACATGAAGAGCTGGTCGCTCATGGGATTCCGTCACCCCGGACAGGCGGGAGAAGACTAAACCTCCTCGACCTGGGTCACGCCGGGCAGGCTCCACAGGCTTTCGCGCATGCCGGGGGCCACCGCGTATCCACCCGGCAGTGTCACTTCAGCCTCGTTGTCGCCGTCCAGCTGCATCAGCAGGCTGATGCGGCCGCGGCCCTTGGCCTGGCCGATGATCTCCTTCAGGCGAGCCAGCGCCGCTGCGTCATTCAACGTGATGCGCAGGCCGGCCGCGGCGTGCTGCACGGCATCGTCGAGCTTCTCCACCGTCTGCGTGGTCAGCTTGATCTGATCGCCGTCCAGGCGCCCGTCGGCCGACACCAGGATCGCCATGCCCGGCTGCAGCAGGTCACGCTTGGCGCTCAGCACTTCGCTGAAGACGGTGAGCTCGAAATTCCCCGAGGCGTCGGACGCCGACACGAAGGCAAACCGGTTGCCCTTTGCCGACGTCCGCTCCGCCTTGTCGATGACCGTGCCGGCGAGCTTCACGCGGGCACTGCCGTGCGACAAACGAGCCGGCAGGTCGGCGGAGCGAACGACGCCCAGGCGCTCCAGGCTGCGGCCATAGGCCGCCAGCGGATGCGACGAGAAGTAGAAGCCGATGGCCGCCATCTCGTGGTTGAGGCGCTCCATGGCCGACCAGTCGCTGACTTTGGGCAAAGGCGGCCGCCGCGCCGCCGTATCGTCGCCGAACAGCGCCACCTGATCGCTGCGCCGGCTTTCGTGCGTGGCGTTGGAGTGCTTGATCAGGCTTTCGATCGCCTGGAAGGTCTGCGCGCGGTTGCCGTTCAGCGAATCGAAGGCGCCGGCACGCACGAGGTTCTCGAGTTGCCGCTTGTTGAGCACGCGGTTGTCGAGGCGCTCGGCGAAGTCCCACAGGGTCTTGAACGACCCCTTGGCGCGTCGCTCCTGCACCAGCGAATCCATCGCCTCGCGGCCGATGCCCTTGATGGCGCCCAGTGCGTAGCGCACGGCCTTCTTGCCCTCATCCGTCATCTCGACGGTGAACTCCGCGCCGGACTTGTTGGCGTCGGGTCCCAGCATCGCAATGCCCAGCCGGTCGAGCTCACGGCGGAACAAGGAGAGCTTGTCCGTGTTGCCCATATCCAGCGTCATCGAGGCGGCGATGAACTCGACCGGGTAATTCGCCTTCAGATAGGCCGTATGATACGACACCAGCGCGTACGCCGCCGCGTGCGACTTGTTGAAGCCGTAGCCGGCGAACTTGTCGACCTGGTCGAAGATCGAGGACGCCTGGGGTGCCGGCACGCCGTTCTTCTGCGCACCCTCGATGAAGATGGCGCGCTGGGCGTCCATCTCCGACTTGATCTTCTTGCCCATGGCGCGGCGCAGCAGGTCGGCGCCGCCCAGCGAATAGCCGGACAGCACCTGGGCGATCTGCATCACCTGCTCCTGGTAGATGATGATGCCGTAGGTCTCCTTGAGGATGCCCTCCAGCATCGGATGCAGATGGTCGATCGGCTCCTCGTTCTGCTTGCGCTTGATGTAGCTGGGGATGTTCTCCATCGGGCCGGGACGGTAGAGCGCCACCACGGCGATGATGTCCTCG
>Ga0187894_10001817_pt1 | contig 26671 bp, 29 predicted proteins | sample GBC1701081metaG_FD_136650 | JGI IMG/M metagenome (GOLD analysis project Ga0187894, IMG submission 136650) | White microbial mat communities from a lava cave in the Kipuka Kanohina Cave System on the Island of Hawaii, USA - GBC170108-1 metaG ... | reverse complement strand
AGGGAGAGATCGGCCACCACGCGCGTCAGACGCGCAGGCTCCTGTTCCAGACCCTTCAGCCGTTTGGCTGGATCCACGCGTAGCCCGCCCTATGCGTTCTTCCACCGGTAGTCGGTCTGTTCGATGATCCCCAGCTGGCGACAAGCCTCGACCACCCCAAGCCCTTTGCCCAACTCGATCTCAATCGTTCGTAGATACCCGATGATGTCCTCAGCCGTGTCCCGTGTCCGTGCCATGCCCCCTCCTTTCGCCGGCTGGAATCCTCACGCCAGATCCGACCTGGTGTATAGGGGGCAGGTCAATATGAGTCCTCTTTTTTTCACAATAGAGACTGGTCGTTAACCAAGCGCACTCCTTCAGAAGTGAGTATTCATATCACCAAAAATTGGGCTCAACTTCCTGGCTGGCTCCGAAGGTCTTATACCACATGCGCCTAGAAAATTAACTAGCTGGTTGTCTCCACGATCTCTTCCAGCGCCTATTATTAAATTGATTCCTTACCGGAAGTTTTCTCTGCCCGGTTGATTGCCTCGTCCTCACCGATCCATGCCGTGAACAGCGTGTAGGCCACTGCGAGCACCACCGGACCGACAAAGATTCCGATGAGCCCGAAGGCGAGCAATCCGCCGATTACGCCCGCAATGACCAGCAGCATCGGAAGATCCACCCCGTATTTGATCAAAATAGGCCGCAAGATATTATCAATAGGGATGACGAGCATGGTCCACACCAGCAGCACGGTCCCCGAGGTGGCGCTGCCAGTCCAGTAGAGCCAGGCCACGGCACAGAGCAGCACTGGAGCCACGCCGACTTGCACGGTCGCAGAGAGAAACATCACAGCGGTCAATATCACGGCGAACGGCACCCCAACGATCGCTAGGCCGATCCCGCCGGCAAGAGCCTGCACCAGGGCAGTCACCACCACTCCCAGCGCCACCCCGCGGATCGCCTGTCCGGCTAGGCAAATGCTCTGCTCTCCCCGTTCCCCCGCGAGTCGAGAGCCAAACCGCAGGGCCATCGCGGCGGCAGACTCTCCCGTGGCATAGAGCACGGCTGCGACGATGACCATCAGAGCGATCTGGGCAAGCAACCACCCAAGATCGCCGATCTGCCCGGCGAGCCATCGCACGATCCCGCCCAGGTACGGCGAAAGTCGCACAGCCAGCTCCTCATGACTCAGTTCGGTGAGTTGCAGCCATTTCGACGTCACTCGCGCACCGGCCAGAGGGATCTTTCCCAGCCAGTCGGGCGGAGGAGGTAGCGTAAGAGTGGAAAGCGAGGTCGTCCAGGCGGTGATCTCCTTGAAATTGTCTGCGACGGCGACGATGGCGAACGAGAACGGCAGAATGAAGATTGCCAGCAAAAGGAGCGTCATCCCTGTCACGGCGAGCCAACGGAGGCCCAGCAGCCAGCGTTGGAGCCTGAGCATGAACGGCCAAGTCGCAACCACGATCATGGTCGCCCACACGACCGCGCCGAGGAATGGCAAGAGGATCCAGACAGAGGCCGCGATCAACGCGAAAAGGAACACGACCGCGAGCGTGTCGCGAGTGAGATCAAATTGCCGCTCTGCCATAGCGGTCTCCAACTGCAAATCGTACGACTCTGCTGAAGACGCATACAGCCCGCTGAGTGGATTCAGATTCTCAGCCAGCGCGTTACTTGTCGCCGCCTGTCTGGAGCGACTCCAGCACCTTTTCAAGGCTAAAGCTGCCTACTTTCTGGCTCGGCGGGAATTCCTTGAACGACATCAGGAATTGCCCAATATATTGTTGCGCCGGCACGAGTAGGAAGAGGCGGTCCGCCCTCCAGCACCAGTATTCCCAGCTATGCTCTGCGTGTTCGAACGGGTCAGCACGAAAGTTGAATATCCTGGGGGCGCGCAACGGCACGAATGGCTCCTGCCAGACGTCAAATCCATGGGCGCGTTGCTCAGCAAAGACTATCTTCCACTGGTTGTAGCGCAGCCCTACGAGCGAACCGTCGTCGTTGAAGTAGAAAAACTCGTGACGCGGATTGGGCCCACGGCCTGCGAGCGAGTCGGTGATGTTGTAACCGTCGAGATGGACCTTGAAGGTCTTGTCGCTGACCTTCATGCCTTTCAGGAGCTGCTCCTTCACATCCGGTACGCCGGCAGCGGCCATCATAGTCTGGATCATGTCCATGTGTAAGTAGAGCTCGTTGTTCACCGTGCCGGGTTTGATGACGCCTGGCCAGCGGATGGCTGCCGGGACGCGGTAGCGCCTTATCAATTGGTGTTCTTCTCGCCACGAAACGGTGTCGTGCCGCCATCGGGCCAACTGGCCACCTCGGCGTCATTGTCGGTGAAATACATGACGGTGGTGTTATCATCGAGACTCAATTCCTTGAGCTTGTCGAGTAATTGGCCGACCATCGCGTCGTGCTCAACCATGCCGTCGGGATAGATACCCAGGCCGGTCTTGACTTCGCTTTCCTTCTTGAGGTGGGTATGGATGTGTATGCGGGTGGAATTCCACCAGAGGAAGAAGGGCTTGTCTGACTTTGCGGCCTTATCAAGATAGGCAAGTGAGGCATTGGTGACCTCTTCGTCGATCTTCTCCATGCGCTTCTTGCTGAGCGGGCCGGTGCTCTCGATCTTCTGCGTGCCGTCCTGGTTCGCCCAGGTGTGGATCACGCCGCGCGTTTGAAACTTCTTGATCAGTGCGGGATCTTTGAAGTAGTCCGCGTTCTCGAATTCTTCCTCGGCGTTGAGGTGGTAAAACGAGCCCAAGAACTCGTCAAAGCCGTGCGCGGTTGGCAGGGTGTCATCAGCGTCGCCGAGGTGGTTCTTACCGAACTGCGCGGTCATGTAGCCCTGGGCTTTGAGCAACTGCGCAAGCGTCACGTCGCGTGCCTGAAGACCTTCTTTTCGCCCGGCAGACCGACCTTAAGGTTGCCGGTGCGGGAACCGCTCTGCCCGGTAATGAACGCGGAGCGTCCGGCGGTACAGCTTTGCTCGCCGTACCAGTCGGTGGAGCGCGCGCCTTCCTTGGCGATGCGGTCGATGTTCGGCATCTTGTAGCCCATCATGCCCTGGTTGTAGGCGCTTACGTTCCAGTAGCCGATGTCGTCGCCCCAGATGATTAGAATGTTGGGTTGCTTGTTGGCTGCCGTCGCGGGACTGGTCGTGCCCACAGCCGCCAACACTAATGTCAGCCCGATCATGTAAATTAGTCTCCTCACAGATCATTCCTCCTTTAAAAACTCTACTTCTATCATTGAAAGTGACACTATCGCATGGCCTCGGCCATCGCAGTGCGTAACTCCTGTCGCCGGAGTTCTTGTCCCGCACTAGCAGCAAGCCATGACCTCCCGCGACGCCGATCCCGACGGCGCCCTTGATGGCGTGCGGCGACATCTATGATTCTGGAGGCCGTATCGTAGGTAGTCATCTCGAGCAAATCAATAGGCTTTTTCTGGTTCCTCTCTGCCGTATCCTTGAAAGGCCTGCATATGTTGTGTAGAATGCGCACGCTATGCACCGGGGCACGTTGATTGGAGCTGCAGATCAGCCAGCTATCGGAAGTTATGCGACGCTGTCTGCCGTTCGCCTCGCGAACACTGATTGATGCGCTTACATTTTCTCAAATCTTTTCTCCCTCCCTGTCTTCTCATCACTTTTCTCATGACCATTCCTTTCTCGGTGCAAGCCGCCGTCGTGGTCCTCAAGAACGACGATCGGATTACCGGCCGGATCGTCACAATGGATAAACAGCGGCTCGTGCGGTACGAATTCATGTTCCAGGGTGGGATGTGATTGTGTTCCACAAGCAGCAGGGATTCAAAGATCTGGTGCATGGGTCGGCATTCCGCGTGAATGCGGACCAGGGGATACGGGTGAAGACTACCCAAAATTGGCTTGTGAACTTTGAGCACGATATCCGTTACAACTCGTTGCCGGTCTCTGGACTCAAGACGACTGACACGAACATTATCTTTGGGTTCAGCTACGACTTTAAACCATAAGACTAGGTTTCTCTTTGGATTCACGCCTGTGTCTTGTTTGCTATGCCTAAGCGGAACTCCAATTCTAGTTCTACATCGCTGCGACGAGCAAACGTGTTGTTCGTTGTTCTCGCAAGTCTGTGGCTCCTACCCCAGCTGTCGTCCGCAGAAGAGGGATGGTCTCTCGAAGGTAGTGGGATTCTCTTCTATACGGACGACGCCGGGTTGTTTTCTGCCACCCGCCGTCTCAGCCGCGATAGCGATCCGACACTGCCGGCCATTGATGCGAGACTGACGGATAAGGGATCAGATATTGTGTTCGAACCGATGGTGGATATCACGCGATTCTTGACGAATAAACTTGGATCGCTTGATCTGAACGTGCAAGGCCAAGGATTCGTCTTCACAGAGAATCCGGAGTTCAACCACGGCATGCTACGGCTCCAAGCCACCCAGGCCCTCTCCTCCACGACTCGCGTGCAGGTGCGTTTCAACTATGCTCCGAATCAGTTTCTCGGCGACAATGAAGAGCGCCAGTCAGGACAGCAGCAGGTGTCGGCTGAAAAACTGACCAACTACATCTGGTCCACCCGCCTCATCCACGATGTGACGAAGGACCTTTCGGTCAAGCTGCTCGGCCGTTACGGCATGCGCCGCTACAACGAAGCCTTTTCAGAGCGCAACACGGATTTCTGGACGATCGGCCCCCATGTGGATTAGAGCGTGGCTCCCAAGATCAAGCTCGGGCTAAGCTACCACTATGAACGTGGGCTTGCTGAGGGACGCAACCAACCGCAGTTCGAGGACGATACGTCCTATATCAACCACTACCTGTCCGCGGATGTCGCATTGAACTGACAGAGCGGCTCTCGCTCTTCACCGCCGTTGACTTTGAGCACAACATCTGGACCAGCAGTCTTGCCGGCGATGAGAGGAACGGTGCCCATGAAAACATCTACCAAGGCGACCTGGCTCTGGCCTATAGCTTGACGGACTCCATCCAGGGATTCGGCTTGATACAGAGTTCCAGCCGTAAAGAAAGCTTCGAGTCGAATTCCTTCAAGAACAACAACGTCGGCATCGGCCTGTCTGCGAAATTCTGAACAGGCCTCAGCGCTCACCCTTATGGCGCCGAGTTCAACAGCTACGCCGGCAGAGAAGTCGGGTGACCTTGTTAGCGGGTGTTATGGCACATTCTTCTTGGGCGGATAATTTTCAACCGCCATCGTGATCGCCTTATTGCCCAGTTCGATATTTTCCTCGGTTGTATCCTCTAAATTTGCGACCATCGTTGCACGCCATTGGAGTTCCTTGTTGGTCGGCTCGACGAGATCCACAACGAGCGTCCCCTCTGTATACTCATAGGTCGTGACAGTGCTGTAACTTGCTCCCCATCCATATCCCCCGCCGTAGTATCCCCCGGGCCGGCGGTAGTACCCGGCGCTCGGGCCGCTTGCTGTCCCCTGCACTTGCTGCTTGTCTTTCGTGCCAAGCCAATAGTGGACCAGCAGATCAGGATGTTCATCCACTTTGACTTCCTGGAGCCCTTTTTTTTGTGAGTTCCCTCGAAACAGCCGACTCGATCCGCTTGCGCGTGAGGGAATTATTGAGGAGGCCGGTGTTCGTCATGTCGGTCAGCCCCACAAATGCGAAGGTGTGAAAGCTGACGAAATCCGCCGAAGGATCGAAGTCCGTTTTCACATCAATGGCTGTACAGGCCTGAAGACAGAGCCATGCCATCGCCAGGTAGAGAGTGGTACCCCACATGCGCATCGTTGCCTCCTTAAGAATCGAGATTTAAATACCGCAACAGGAAGCATGATGGGACTACCCCCCATCAGCAACTGCTGCCGTATGTCGTGTAGGTGTCCAATACTCCATAGTGATCCGATCCGACATCGAGCGTAATGGGACTTGGCTTTCCGATTAGCTCCTGCCGGAGACAGGCGTTCGGATCGGCCAGCCCCGAACGCATCGCAAAGATAAAATCGATACGCCTGGCCATGCTGAGACCCCGCCGATAGCCCTCGACGATCTTCTCTCGTTCCGCCTCAGGCATTGCCTGCACGATCGAGCTGAGCGCGGGGGGCAGCGCACCTCCTCATGCTGCGCGATCGGATTGTGCTGAGGATCATAGGAGTGCAACTCATCCGTATGGCGAGCGAGCATATATGTATCCTTCAATCCAGCGTCGTACAGCGTTCGGTATTCGGGCGAGTCGGGCTCGAAGTTGAAGTCGCCTCCAACGAGGACACCAGCATAATGCCCCTCGGTTTGACGCCTCCGCAATTCTCGCACCAACGTGCGCAATTCATCGAGCCTTCGCTGCTGATCCTCTGCCAGAGCGGCAAGGATTTGTCGAGCCTCACCCTGATTCTGAATCCGCCCCTCATGCTGCGCGACAATGATGCGCTGCGTGAAGTATTTGTCCCGCTCGATTCCGGAATGCAGGTGCAGGCTGACGGCCAGAATCTTCCTCTGGGTTGCGGGATTCTCGATCTTTGCAATCAAAGCATAGCGCAGTTCGCCGAATTGCACGCCAGTGGAATCCCGACATCCCCCGATCCCGCCGCTGAGCTTGAGTCCCTCCAGTTTGCGAATCCGCAAGGGAGCCTTCGTAAGAACAACCAACCCGTTATTCAACCCGGGAACAACCACCACATCTCCGATCAGGCGGACCCCGCAGGCATCAACCTGATGGACTTCGTCATAATCCAGACCGGACTTTTTCAAGCCGTTCACATACAGCAGCGCCGTATCCGGCAAAGGATTGACTTCTTGCAGGAGCATCAGATCAGGCGCCGCTGCAGTCATCTGTTCGATTTGAAGTGCCAATCGCGCCGCATGCGCATCCTCAGATTCGCCCGGTTGAACCGAGTAACGACCAACTTCCAACCCATGCAACGTGTTGAACGTCAGAACGCTGATCCGATTCATCCGATTCGCGTTCTGCTCGGGGCCACGCGTCTCCGGACTCGAATTGGAGCATCCTTCGAGAAGGAAAGCACAGGCTAGAAGAACATTGATCATGAGCCATGGCAGCACTTCGCTCGCATTACAATCTCCTTCTCTTGCGTTCTTGCCGGTGGCAGTATGACCAAGTAGGATGACGTCAAATTCTCATGATGGTGCCGTCAGAGTTCCTTGCTCTACCAGGTCCAGCAGACATGGGCAATGGTACGCCAGTCCTCCAAAGGGTGTCTATACAGACTCAAGGAGACCAACGCACACATCCAGTCGAATGTGACTGAGGCCTGCCCCGCGATGAAAAACCGCATTGACAACTTGACACAGGAGGCAGATACTTTTTGGTACTTCACGGAATCCCCAGCACGCGTTTCTGACTAACTGTAAAGCAGGTTTGACATGCAGCGAGGTCCATTGGGCGCAGGTACACTACTCACCGTGAGTCTTGTGACTGTATTACTAATATTCGCGCAGCCCGTTGGTGCTGAAGTAGAAGGACCGATAAATTTATCCGACCGATTCATGGTCCGCGGTGGCTACCTCTATGTCTTTGGAGCGGACACGAATATTTCGGTGAACGGTCCCGCCGGATTCGGGATGACCCAAAACCCGAAAACGAGGTCAGGGGGAACTTGAGGAAAAGGGCCGAAGCGTGGTCTTCTTATCACCCAAGGAGGACCCGACGATGGCATGACGACGAGGACATACCGACGAGCAGATCCTGGCCGCCTTGCGGCAGGCAGAGAGCGGGACGACCGTGGTGGAGGTCTGTCGAGAAGTGGGGATTAGTGAGCAGACGTTCTATCTGTGGAAGCGAAAGTATGCGGGGCTTGGGCTGAGCGAGCTGCGGGAGTTGCGACAATTGCGCGAAGAGAATACCAAACTGAAGCGGCTGGTCGCCGATCTCTCGCTGGATCGGCATATGTTGCAGGAGATTGTCCGAAAAAAGCTGTAAGGCCTCGGGACCGGCGGGCCCTCGCCCGCTGGGCGCAAGCGACCTATCAGGTCAGCGAGCGCCGGGTCTCGAGGCTGGTGCCGATCGCCCGCGCCTCATTACAGTATCAGAGCCGGCGCGATCCCCAAGAGGCATTGCGGATACGCTTACGCGAGTTGGCGGCGAGCCGCGTGCGCTTCGGGTATCGACGCTTGACAGTCTTGTTGCGACGGGAGGGCTGGCGGGTGAACGCGAAACGCATCTATCGACTGTATACCGAAGAAGGGCTCATGGTGCGGACGAAGGTCCGCGTGAAGGCCGTGCGGCGGGCCCGCGTGCCGCAGGCCGTGGCCACGGCCCCGAACCAGCGGTGGAGCATGGACTTCATGAGTGCGCGGGTTGCGGATAGCCGATGGTTTCGGATTCTGACCGTCGTGGATCAGTTCACACGGGAATGCCTGTGCTTGGCCGCCGATCAGTCCCTCACAGGGGAGAAGGTGGCCCAGGCGTTGGAACCGATCGTCACCCAGCGCGGGGCGCCTCGCTCGATCACCGTGGACAACGGCAGCGAATTCGCTAGCCGCGTCATGGATGCCTGGGTCTACCGTCATGGGATCCAGCTGGATTTTATTCGGCCAGGCAAACCGGTCGAGAACGGCTTCATCGAAAGTTTCAATGGGCGCCTACGGGACGCGTGCTTGAACGAGGATGTGTTTTTCACGCTCGAGGATGTGCGGGAGAAACTCGCTTGCTGGCAGGAGGACTAGAACCTCCTGCGCCCGCACAGTGCGCTCCAGGATCAGGCACCGGCATCCTTCGCAGCGGACTGGTCGGCGACGAGCCGGACACCCCAGGAATCACACGAATTGCTGGAGACCCTCACATGAGCTATAGTAGGTTCGCAACACCGCACAGGCGGCCCAAACTGATCACGCACAGGCCAATTCCTCAGATCTCGGGCGGCCTACATTCGCGGGGCGGGTCATGTCGGCGTGAAGGAACGTGAAGGGTGGCCTAGCAACTGGGGGCTGGTCAGTCGTGAGCCGGCATAGAGGCGGCTCCGTCGTCCTAAACGTCGGAGAAAGAGTTTCGTCACACTGACAACGACATCGCACACCAAACGAGGACTACATGCCCAGCCTTCAATCCGTCAGACGAAAGATCGATTCCGTTAAAAAAACCCAGAAAATCACGAAAGCCATGAAAATGGTCGCGGCGGCGAAACTCAAACGCATGCAAAACCGTATTCTCGCGGCACGACCCTATGCCCTGAAGATGCGAGAAACCATCCGCAACCTCAGCCGTCGCGTCAATCGAGACGCTCACCCGTTGCTCCGTAAACGGGAAGGTGACCACGGTCATGTTGTCGTGATGGTCGTGACGAGCGATCGCGGACTATGCGGCGCGTTTAACGCAAATATTCTTCGCACGGCGATCGCTGCACTGAAGGGATTAGAATCCCGCGGTGTGCAGGTTGAGGTGGCGGTGGTCGGTCGGAAAGGCCGTGACTTTTTTCGAAGACGCGGCTGGACGGTGCGTCGGGAGGTGGTGGACATCTTCGACAAATTGACGTTCGAGCACGGGATGGTGATGGGAGAAGAATTCCCGGCCATCGACGACTACGTGGCAGGGCGTATCGATGCGGTTTATGTCATCTACAATGAGTTCAAATCCGCCGTCCAGCAACGGGTGGTTGTCGAACGGCTTTTACCGATCGACTGGGTCGTTGAGATCACCGGCGCGAAAGATCTTGATCAACCAACGGAGACAACCCCTGGAGCCTATCTGTATGAACCGAGTGAAGATGAGTTGCTCGAGCAACTTCTGCACCGGAATTTCCATGTCCAAGCGTATCGCGTACTACTAGAATCTTCGGCTGCCGAACAGGGCGCCCGCATGGCGGCAATGGATGGCGCCACGAGGAACGCAGGTGAACTCATCAAGAAACTAACAACCTACTATAACAAGACCAGACAAGCGGTCATCACCAAGGAACTCATGGATATTGTCGGCGGAGCCGAAGCCCTCAAGTAATCTCCCTGTCGTAGCCCCGCGGGCTCGGACTTCAGTAGACTTCTGGAATAAAGCGTCTTTCTTTCAACGTCGCATGGTCGTCGTACTTGCCCTTGTTCGATCGCGTGGGAATCTTGACTTTCTCACGCCGCAGCTTTTTATAAGGAATCAGCGACAGCAGATGAGTAATACAGTTCAGTCGCGCGCGCGGGAATAGTCGTACCACCTCTCGCGTGACGGCAGGTCCATGGGACTGAGCTTCCACTGGCGCAGCGGATCCTCGACGCGGGCCTCGAAACGCCGTTCTTGCTCCTCGTTACTCACCTCGAGCCAGTACTTGATCAGGATGATCCCTCCCTTCGTGATATATCCTTCGACAGTTGGACAGAGTTCGAGGAAGCGTTCGTACTGTTCCTTTTTGCAGAAGCCCATGACAAGTTCGACCCCGGCACGGTTGTACCAACTGCGGTCGAAGATGACGATTTCTCCGGCCGCCGGGAAGTGAGCCGTGTAACGCTGCATGTACATCTGTGTCTTCTCGCGGTCAGAGGGCGCTGTTAGTGCCACGACGCGAAACACGCGAGGGCTCACGCGCTCCGTGATGGCGCGAATGGTGCCGCCCTTCCCGGCGCCGTCGCGGCCTTCGAATAGCACCATCACCCTCATACCATTGTGTTTCACCCAGGCCTGAAGGTGGCAGAGTTCGACCTGCAGCTTGCTCAGCTCCTTCTCATATTCCTTGCGCTTCAGTTTGGACTTACTGTGGTTTTCCTGTCCTTTGTCTTTTGCCATCATCTTCCCCCTCTCTACTCGTATCAGATCAGCGGACTGCTCACCTTCCGCGGTATCACGCCGCCACCTCGAGCAGGATTCTGAAAAAGTCCGCCAACAGGGGAGGGAGTGGCCAGGTGCCCTTTTTGCTCGCAGAACGCGCACGGTGAAACGGAATGGAATGACAACCGTGCCGATCCCTTGCTCTCGGAGCGCGCACGATCAGAATGTGCTCGCTCGACGGCCGCAGTAGGACCAACAGGGGTGCCATTCCATGAGAGAGAAGCAAGCTAGCTTGGAAGGATCATTGATGCGCGCAGTTGGGATCATCCAAGCCACCCCTTAATAAGTGAGAGATCGCTGTGGCCTAGCTTGGGCCAAGGCGCGTCCCTGGGCGAAGAGGCTGCCTCGGCAGACTCGGGGCGGGCGGGTGAAGTAGACGCCAGGGTTGGGTGGGCGAGAAGTCTGGCCTTCTTGAGCATCCCGTGAACCGTTATTCTGTCACCACCACACGCAAAGCCGCAATGGATGTTGAGCACAAACTCAGTTTTTCCGAAGCCTGCTAACAATCACCCTCATTCCCCTGCCAAACTGGCGAACAGCACTACCGTGGAGCGAGCCTCGGCCCGATAGGTGTAGCCGGGGATTGAGGGGGCGGTTTGCCATGGAACAATGTCCAGGGGCGAGTCGAGCGCTGTGTCGATCCATCGGCGCCATGGATTAGCGCTGTCATTGGTCACCGGTGGCAACTCGAAATGAAGTGGCTCCCAATAGGCGTTCAGGATCATGTAAAAGAGTATTCGTTCCTTTCGCAACTCACCGCTGAGTGCCACGCTGTGCGAATGCTGGCTCCAGTCTGGTTGTCCAAGCTTGACGCCGTGCCAGGCTTTATTTGCCTGCCCGATTAGCTGGGTCAGGCTCATGCGTTGGTTCTCATGCTCCACATCCCGCACGATCCGTCGCGCGTTGAGCAGCGTCACGAACCGGTGCACGTCTGCATGCTTGACAAGCAGCGTCCAGTCAAACCAATTGGTGTCGTCGTCATGGCAGTAGGCGTTGTTGTTACCCCGCTGGGTGCGCCGGACTTCGTCGCCCATCAGGATCATAGGCAGCCCTATGGACAGCATGGTGACGGTCAGGAAGTTTTTTACCTGCCGGTTTCGAAGCTTCTCCACCGCCGAGTCAACCGTGGAACCCTCGATGCCGCAGTTCCAGCTTCGGTTGTCGTCGGCCCCATCACGATTATTCTCGCCGTTCTCCTCGCTGTGCTTGTGGTCATAGGAGACAAGATCGTTAAGCGTAAACCCGTCATGACAGGTCACGAAGTTGACGCTCTGTTCAGGCTCTCGCTGCTTGTGTCCATAGAGCTCGGGGCTGCCCACCAGGCGATCGGCAAAACGTGCAACCGAGCCGTCTTCGCCGCGGAAGAAGCTGCGAGCATCGTCGCGGAACCGCCTGTTCCACTCTTTCCAACTGTCCCCGACGAAGCTACCAACCTGGTAGAGCCCGGCCGCATCCCACGCTTCGGCAATGAACTTCACTCCAGCCAGCGACGGGTCTGACTCGATATCCCACAGCACCGGAGGATTCGCTATCACCTCACCAGACTCGCCCCGCGCGAGGACCGACGCGAGATCGAACCGGAACCTGTCCACATGCATCTCCTCCACCCAATAGCGGAGACTGTCCACAATCATGCGGCGGACGATGGGCTGGTTGGCGTTCAGTGTATTGCCCGTACCGGTGTAGTTGGCGTATCCAGCATGGTCCTGCTCGAGAATGTAGTACGTCTTGTTGTCCAGACCGCGGAAGCTCAGCGTCGGCCCATGGTGGTCCCCTTCCGCCGTGTGGTTGAACACGACATCGAGAATGACCTCGATGCCGGCCCGGTGCAGCGCCTTGATCATATCTCGGAATTCATCCACAGGACCAAGCGGATCCTGACGCGAGCTGTATGCCTGGTGAGGCGCAAAGAACGAGACTGGGGCATAGCCCCAGTAATTGATTTTTCCCGGCGGGCAATCCTGAGCATCGAATTGGAACACCGGCAGCAGTTCGACGGCCGTAATGCCGAGTTGCTGCAGGTAGGGAATTTTCTTGATCAGACCGGCATAGGTGCCCCGTGTGTTCTCAGCGACACAGGAGCTGGAATGGCGGGTGAATCCGCGTACGTGCATTTCATAGACGATGGTCTGAGAGGAGGGCCGCTTCAGAGGCGCATCACCTTCCCAATCGTACGTCGACGGGTGCACCACCACGCTCTTCATTGCCATCGCCGTATTGTCGCCTTCGCGACTAGCCGCGTCGCGGCTGTAGCCTTTCGGCACAACGACGCCGCGGCCGTATGGATCGAGCAGTATTTTGGTCGGATCAAAGCGCATTCCCTTGGCAGGATCACAGGCCCCTCGAGCGTGATAGCCGTATATCTGTCCCGGTCGCACGCCCGGTACGAAGACGTGCCAGTAGTGGTAGGTACGGTTGGACGCGGGATCGAGGCAAATCACGCGCCCCGGCTTTGCGTCATCCGGTCTGTCAAAGAGCAGCAATTCCACGCCCACCGCGTCACGCGAGAATAGGCTGAAATTCACGCCGCCATGACAGACGCTCGCGCCGAGTGGAGCACAGTTTCCCGTTGATTGCAGGCTCGACCTTACTGGCGTTTCCTCAGATACTGGTCCACTTCCAGATATGAGTAGTCGAAGCCGGTCATCATCGACTACCTCGCTTGTCTCAGTTGCTGCATCGCGGCTTCGACAATATGATCCTTCGTGAAGCCAAACTCCTTCTGCAATACCTTCAGTGGAGCCGACGCCCCAAACGTCGTCATACCGACGATGGTGCCAGTAGGGCCAACGTAGTGTGTCCATCCGAAGGTTGAGGCAAGTTCAACCGCTACGCGAGCCGTCACCGCCTGCGGCAGCACCTGGTCACGATACACTTGCTCCTGCTGTTCGAACAATTCCCACGAGGGCATACTCACGACCCGAGCCTTTATTCCTTGAGACTTGAGCTGTTCGTAGGCTGCAACACAAAGCGAAACTTCACTGCCGGTTCCGATGAGGATCACCTCGGGCTGTCCATTCGGGCTATCAGCCAGGATGTAGGCTCCCTGCGCCAAGCCCGATGCTGGCGCATACCTGTTCCGATCCAATGTCGGCACGTCCTGCCTGGTAAGGATGAGCGCCACCGGCTCGTGATGCAGATTCATGATGACACGCCAGGCTGCCACGACCTCATTGGCATCGGCCGGCCGCAAGACAATCAGCCCGGGCATTGCGCGCAACGAGGCGAGATGTTCAACCGGCTGGTGGGTCGGTCCGTCTTCTCCCAGGGCAATCGAGTCGTGCGTAAAAATATGTATGACCGGCAATTCCATGAGCGCGCCGAACCGGATGCCACCTCTGGCATAATCACTGAAAATTAGAAACCCGGAACCATATGCTCGGACCTTCACCAAGGCCATCCCGTTTAGGATCGCCGCCATCACGTGTTCGCGGACACCGAAATGAAGATTGCGGCCACCGGGAGTCTCGGCAGAGACATCGCCCGCCCCTTCAAACGTCAACCGCGTTTTGGTCGAAGGGGCCAGATCCGCCGACCCGCCCATCAACCAGGGCACGCGCTTTCCCAGCTCATTCAGCACCTGCCCTGACGAGACCCGTGTGGCCAGGCCTTTCGTATCGGTTGGAAAGGCAGGCAGGTCCTTGTCCCATCCGTCGGGTAACTGCCTGTGTTGCATCCGATACAATTGATCGGCCAGCTCCGGGTGCTTGGCCTTATAGTCTTTGATCCGTGAGAACCAGTCGTCGCGGAGCGTTTTCCCCCGAGCGCCGATCTCTTGCCGGAAATGCTCATAGACACCGTCGGGAATATGGAATGTGGCGTCTTCCGGCCATCCGTAATTTCTCTTGGTCTTTCGGATTTCCTCTTCGCCGAGCGGCTCTCCGTGAGCCGCCGAGGTGTCTTGTTTGTTGGGCGCTCCATACGCGATGTGGCTGTCCACGATGATTAAAGTGGGGCGATCTGTCGTCTTCTGGAAGGTTCGGAACGCCCGTTCGAGCATCACGAGGTCGTTGGCGTCGCCGACGCGGGTGACGTTCCAGCCATAGGCGATAAACCGTGTTGCAACATCGTCCGAGTAGGTCAGCGCGGTGTTGCCTTCGATCGAGATGTGATTGTTGTCATAGATCCAGCACAGGTTCGAAATGCCCAAGTGTCCGGCCAGCGAGGCGGCCTCATGAGAGATCCCCTCCATCATGCAACCGTCCCCGCACAAGGCATAGACGTTAAAATTGATGATGTCGTCGAAACCTGGCCGATTGAAATGGTCAGCCATCCAGCGTCCGGCCAGGGCCATGCCCACGCTGTTCGAGATCCCCTGTCCGAGCGGTCCGGTTGTGGTTTCGACCCCGGAGGTCCAGCGGTACTCCGGATGACCGGGACAGCGGCTCCCCAATTGACGAAACCGTTTGATGGCATCCAACGGCACCGACAGTTCACCGAGGGTCTCGTAATCTTTGCTCACGGCCTTCACCCCGGTGAGATGAAGTAGGGAGTACAGCAGCATTGAGGCGTGGCCGATGGACAGGACAAAACGGTCTCGGTTGGGCCAGATCGGGTCTTGCGGATCGAACCGGAGAAATCGCTGCCACAGGCAATAGGCCACGGGGGCCAAGGCCATGGGCGTCCCCGGATGGCCTGAGTTGGCCTGCTGAACAGCATCCATGGACAAGGTGCGGATCGTATTGATGCAGAGTTGATCGAGTTGGTCGAGGGTCATCGTAGGCCTTTCAGATTATGTGTTGACGGCGAAACGAAGTGTCAGCCAGGCAGGCGAAGCCGGCGGTAACGCCGGATCAACGCGTTGGTCGAGCTGTCGTGCCGGAGATCGGGGTCCGTTCCACTCATCAATTCCGGCGTAATCCGTTTGGCCAGCACTTTGCCCAGCTCCACGCCCCACTGATCGAACGAGTTGATGCGCCAGATCGTGCCCTGTACGAAGACTTTGTGCTCGTAGAGCGCGATCAACTTGCCGAGTATCTCTGGCGTCAGTCGCTCGACCAGGATGGTGTTCGTCGGGTGGTTGCCTGGAAACGTCCGGTGCGGTACCAGGGCCAGAGGCACTCCTTCAGCCTGCACTTCCGCGGCGGTTTTTCCGAAGGCCAGCGCCTCCGTCTGCGCGAACAGATTGGACACCAGAAGATCGTGATGCTGTCCCATGGGATTGAGCGACCGGCAAAAGCCGATGAAGTCGCAGGGGATCAACCGCGTGCCCTGATGGATCAACTGGTAGTACGCATGCTGGCCGTTGGTGCCAGGCTGCCCCCAAATGATCGGCCCTGTGTGGTAATTCACCACGCCCCCATCCCGGTCCACGCGTTTCCCGTTGCTCTCCATGTCCAGCTGCTGCAAATAGGCACTCAGCCGGCCGAGGTAGTGATCATAGGGCAGAATCGCCTGGGACTCGGCGCCGAAGAAATTCACATACCAGAGTCCGATGAGTCCCAGCAGCACTGGCAGGTTCTTGTCGAACGGGGCGGTCCGGAAATGCTCGTCCATTCCATGGTACCCGGCCAGCATTTCGCGGAACCGCTCGGGTCCGATGGCAACCATCAATGAGAGGCCGATGGCCGAGGGCAACGAGTAACGTCCTCCGACCCAATCCCAAAATTCGAACATGTTGGCGGGGTCGATTCCGAATTTCGTGACTTCATCCGCGTTCGTGGACACGGCCACGAAGTGGCGGGCCACCGCCTTGTCGTTCTTGAGCGTTTGCAGGCACCAGTCACGAGCGGTCTGCGCGTTGACGAGGGTCTCCTGCGTGGTAAAGGTCTTCGAGCAGACAATGAACAGAGTCTCCGCCGGATCGAGGCCCCGCGTCGACTCGGCGACATCGGTCCCATCAACGTTCGAGACGAAACGAACCGTCAGCGCGCGATCACTGTACGCCCTCAGCGCTTCGTAGGCCATGACGGGCCCCAGGTCCGAGCCCCCGATGCCGATGTTCACGACATGGCGAATGCGCTTGCCGGTATGGCCTTTCCACTCGCCGCCGCGGACACGGTTGGCGAAGCTGGCCATTTTCTCGATCACCGCGTGGACCTTCGGCACCACGTTTTCGCCGTCCACTTTAATGGTGGCGCCGGCGGGAACGCGCAGCGCGACGTGGAGGACCGCACGATTCTCCGTGACATTGAGCTTGTCGCCGCGGAACATCGCGTCGATGCCGGTCCGCAAGCCGGCTGCGTTGGCAAGGTCGAGCAGCAAACGCATCGTGTCATCCGTGACGCGGTTTTTCGAATAGTCGAGATAGATCCCCTGCGCTTCGCACACCAAGCGCGCACCACGCCCGGGATCTTTCGCAAAGAGATCCCGCATATGCATGGCCTTGATCGCCTCGTGATGCTCACGAAGGGCGTTCCAGGCAGCGCCTTGCGTAAGTGGTACTGCACCGCTCGTCATCGCATCACTTCTCTAGTATTCCAGCAGTTCCCCATGGTCTGTTCTCCCAAACGTCGTCGCATCCCTCGCGCTCAGAACTGAACCGGCGCGTTCCATCGCTTGATCGCCGCAGCTCCTCGATAGTAGCTCAGGATGTTCATCGTGGCCGTATCGAGCAAGAAATGTTGGCCTTCCGAAGGAGGGAGGCCCAGCCAGCGAGCAACAAAGACTCTGAGCACGTGCCCATGGGCGAACAAGATAACATCGCCCTTGACGGCGCGCGCTTTCTCAATCACGCGATCGACCCGTGCGCCGATTTCCCCTGGCTGTTCTCCGCCTGGGGCACCATCTCGAAAGAGCAGCCAGCCTGGAGCCGTCGCATGGATCTCGGCAGGCGTTAATCCCTCATAACGCCCATAGTTCCACTCCATCAGGTCAGGTTCGATGTGTCTAACGTCTTCGAAACCTGCCAGCCGGCAGGTCTCCCGGGCTCTCTGTAGGGGACTGGTCAAGGCCAGCGAGAACGACTCCTTCGCGAGGATCGGCCGCAATAATTTGGCCATCTGCTGGCCGTGTTCGGTCAGTGGAATATCGGTGATCCCGGTGTGTCGTCCATTGAGACTCCACTCAGTTTCACCGTGACGCACGAGAAATACCTGATTCGCTGGAACCGTCATAGCAAGTCCGCTGAAGATAGGCACGAGTCCTGCTGTCGAGTGAAATACGAAGCGCGCACACTACCGATTGCGGCTCCCGGCCCCGGCCAAGGCATTGTTCACGATCTCTTGGGCCTCCGTCACGATCATGGTTAGATGTCGCTCGTCCCTAAAGCTCTCTGCGTAGATCTTGTAGATATTCTCGGTGCCGGAAGGCCGGGCCGCGAACCAGCCGTTGGCGGTGATGACTTTCAATCCGCCGATCGAGGCGTTGTTGCCCGGCGCCCTGGTCAGCTTGGCAGTGATCTGGTCACCGGCGAGCGTCGATGCCGTGACGGCATCGGGCGACAACTTTCCCAGCCTTTGCTTTTGCTCCGGCGTGACTGCCGCATCGATGCGTCGGTAGAGCGGGTTTCCGAATTCAGCCGTCAGTTCGCGGTAGTGCTCCCCGGGATCTTTGCCGGTTCTGGCTGTGATCTCGGCTGCGAGCAGATTCATGATCGGGCCGTCTTTGTCTGTCGTCCACACTGTGCCGTCCCGCCGCAAGAAGCTTGCTCCGGCGCTCTCTTCACCGCCGAAGCAGAACGAGCCGTCAAACAGGCCCGGAACAAACCACTTGAAGCCGACCGGCACTTCACACAGCCGGCGGCCGAGTTTGGCGACGACACGATCGATCATGCCGCTCGACACCAACGTCTTGCCAACCAACGCGTCGGCAGGCCACTGAGATCGATGCGTGAGTAGATAGCGAATCGCCACAGCGAGATAATGGTTGGGATTCAACAGTCCGGCCGACGGCGTGACGATCCCGTGACGGTCCGAGTCCGGATCGTTGGCAAAGGCGACGCGGTAGCGATCTTTCAGGCCAACCAAGCTGGCCATCGCATAAGGACTCGAGCAGTCCATACGGATCTTGCCGTCGTGATCAACCGTCATGAAGGAGAAGGTCGGATCGACTTTCGGATTCACGACGGTGATGTGCAGCTTATAGACCCTATTGATCGGCTCCCAGTAATGGACCGCGGCGCCGCCAAGCGGATCCACGCCCAGCACGAGATCCGCCTTGCGGATGATCTCCATGTCGATCACGTTCCGAAGGTCTTGAACATAGGGCAGGATGTAATCTTCCTGACGCGTGGTTGCCGCCTTGTACGCCTTCTCGAACGACACCCGCTTGACACCGGCGTTGCCTCCCCGCAGCAACGTATTCGCACGATCCTGCATCCATTTCGTCACATCGGTATCGGCCGGTCCGCCATTCGGCGGATTGTACTTGATGCCCCCGTCCTCCGGCGGGTTATGCGAGGGCGTGACAACGATCCCGTCTGCGAACTGCGCCTTGCGGCCGCGGTTGTAGACCAGGATGGCTCGTGAGATGACAGGGGTGGGTATCACTCCGTCGTCCTGCTGGATGACAGTGTGCACGTCGTTGGCCGCAAGGACTTCGAGCGCCGTGCGCTGAGCCGGTCCAGAGAGCGCGTGCGTATCCTTGCCCATATAGAGCGGGCCATCGGTGCCCTGCCCGCGCCGGTAGTCGCAAATGGCCTGCGTAATGGCAAGAATATGCGCCTCGTTGAACGAGCCGCGGAACGACGATCCGCGATGCCCGCTCGTTCCGAAGGCGACCGACTGGTTGGGATCTCCCATATCCGGCCTGCGCGCGTAATACTCCCCTTCGAGCTTGGCCAGATCCACCAGCATATCGCTGGTAGCCCGTTTACCAGCTAAGGGTGAAATCGCCATGAGTTTCCATCCTTCTCTGTGACATAACGTCGTGGTGTTACGGGACCGGGCACGGCTTTACATTCCAAATGTCTGCTGCATGCTCGGCGATGGTGCGGTCGCTGGAGAACTTCCCTGAGCCGGCGACATTCAAGATCGCCCTATGAGCCCATGCATTCGAATTGGCGTACAAGTCGCAGACATGCCGGTCAGCATCGAGATAGGATCTGAGGTCCGCCAGGTGCATGTAATGATCTCCGCCCGTCAGCAACGCGTGCCGCAGCGGTTCGAAAACGCCCGGTTCATTGCGGCTGAAGTAGTCGGAGAAAATCAGGTCCAGTGCCGCTTGAGTCTCTGCTTCGTTATCATCATGCCAGCGCGGATTGTACCAACCTCGATTGCCGGCCACCTGGTCCGCTGTGAGGCTGAAGAGGAAAAAATTTTCCTCGCCCGCTTCTTCAGCCATTTCGATGGTCGCGCTGTCGCGTGTGCCCAGCGTGAGCGCGCCGTTCATCATAAACTTCATGTTGCTCGTACCGCTGGCCTCGTACCCGGCCGTCGAAATCTGGTTGGAAACATCGGTGGTCGGAATCAGCCGTTCCACGAGCGACGCGCAATACTCGGGCAGAAAGGCGACCTTCAGTCTTCCACGAACGAGAGGATCTCCGTCTATGGTACCGGCCAGATTATTAATGAACTTGATGATCACCTTGGCCAAGTGGTATGCCGGTGCCGCTTTGCCGGCAAAGAAAAATGTCCTTGGGGCCATCGTGAGCTTCGGGGTCTCCCGCAACCGGTTGTACAGTACGACAATGCGCAGCGCGTTGAGCAGCTGTCGTTTGTATTCCTGGATGCGCTTGACCTGACAATCGAAGATCGAGTCCGGATCGACCGTCTGGCCAAATGTCGTCTTGAGCCACTGGGCAAACTGCGATTTCGCTTCTCGCTTGGCCTTGAGGAACGAAGCGAGGAACGTCTCGTCGCCGGACAGTTTTTTGAGCCTGCTCAGCTGGCTGAGATCAGTAATCCATCCATCGCCGATGGCATCGGTGATTATTTTGGCGAGAGTGGGGTTGGCCAGCAGCAACCATCGCCGCGGCATCACGCCGTTGGTCTTGTTGTTGAACCGCTCGGGATACATCTCGGCCAAGTCCTTGACCGTCATCGTGCGCAGCAATCCTGGGTGAATGGCGGCCATGCCGTTTGTGCTATGCGTTCCGACGATGGCCAGGTTGGCCATACGGACTTTACGCGTCGCGCTCTCCTCGATGAGACTCGCACTGGCGAGACGGCCTTCGTCGCCGCCGAAGCGGACGCGCGCCTGGTCAAGATGCCGGCGATTGATCTCGTTGATAATTTCCAAATGACGCGGCAGGATACGTTCGAACCACTCCACCGGCCATTTCTCCAGTGCCTCTGGCAGCAGCGTGTGGTTCGTGTATGCCAGAGTCCGTTGCGTAAGCTCCCACGCTTTGTCCCAACCGAGATGCCCGTCGTCCAAGAGGACTCGCATGAGCTCGGGAACGGCCATCGTCGGGTGCGTATCGTTCATTTGAATAGCCACTTTCTCGGGAAGGGCGTCCCAGTCTGGATTACCGCGCCGAAAGCGTCGCACGAGATCGCCCAGCGAGCAGGCGACCAGGAAATATTCCTGCAGGAACCGCAATCCCTGGCCGCGAACCGTGGAGTCGTCAGGATGGAGCACACGCGTCAGCGTCTCGGCTGCTAGCGTTCCAGCCAGCGCGTCACTTCGACATCACCTCCTCTGCAATCTCATCGACCACGGTCACGCGATGGTGTAAGGGTTGCACCGGTCGATTGTTTGCCTTGATGAGCGATGTAAATCTCCCGATCTGCTCCGCCGAAAGCTGGATGGGCGACTTCATGACGATCCACTTCACCCCCTCCGAACAAGGCGGGGTGGTGAGCGAACCGTCGTAACGGTAGCTCTTGTGGCTGTGTGGAAGGAGATCGTCCACATTCACCTGGACATGTTCGAAGTGTGATTCCACTCCCTTTTGCGTTGGAAGGTTCGACCAGATAGGGTCGAAGGCCGCATTGTGTGCGCCTTGCTTGATGAACACGCCGATGACCGCCAGAGCGCCTGACGGAGCCTTGTGGACAAAATGCATCTCCATTGGGTAATGCGCGCCTTTGGCGGTGTGCTCGCTCGGAGAATGGAAGTGGAACTGGATCAGCTCGTAGTCTGTGTCTCCAAGGGTAATGGTATCGCCTTCCGAGTAATTGACTTGGATGGTGTGGCCGTTGGTGATCTCGTCGGCTAAATGCTCGTGGTGCACGATTCGTAAGTTCGCCGGACTGAATTTCGCTCGGAGTTTCGGCAGCGACACCGGAGCGGTCTTTTCGATATCAATAGGCGACTGGCTATGGCCGTCTGAACAGAGCGAAAAGTCCTGGTCGAGTTTACCCCAGAACTGAGGGCCTTTCTCCCCTTCGTAGGTCCAGTGAGTTGCGCCGGCAGGCGGCGCCACGAGACGCGTATTGATTTGCGGGGCCGGGGGTTTGCCATCCTGTGCCCCAACCAGAGGTCCCAGGAGCATCACCATCGTCAACACGACCGTGCTTGCAATCGGCTTCTTCACGACATGCCTCCTTTCACCAATTCCCGAGATTGACGAGATCGCACTGAAGGACGAAGTTCCTGGCTTCTCGAATGAAAACACGCGATTCCACTCGTTCTTCAGATCCAAGACGGTCCAGCCTTTCGCCTGCATTTCGTCAAGCGTCTTGTCGAGGCAGCGTTCGAAGACGTGCGATTGTAGAGCTTTGGGCATACGACTTCAATCCGTTTCGGGCATTACAAACTGGAATCTCAATGCGTTTTCCTCTTCCATTCCTGGCTCGCCCCTCTTACGATACAGCCAGCTCACTAGGAATCTCCTCTCATGTCAGGCTTGCCGCTCGATCAACTCGAACAACTCATCCAGGGTCACCACTGGGACCCCCTCGCAATTCTTGGTGCCCATCCGCTGGCCCAGGACAGTTCCCCTACCGTTGCGATTCGGTGTTTCTTGCCGGAAGCCAACGACGTTGCCTTACTCCTTAGTGAACGAGGTCGACAGCCCATTCCCATGACGCGCCTCCATGAGGCCGGTCTGTTCGAAGTGATCGTTCCGGGGCTACTCGGAACCAGCCCCTATCGTCTGCGCATAACTAACCATGCGGGACAGGTCTCGGAACGGCACGATCCCTATGCATTTCCACCTCTCCTCACCGACTTTGAGCTGCACCTCTTCGCCGAGGGAACCTTCTTCAAAGCCTACGATACAATGGGCGCCCATTTCCGGACGGTGCAGAGTATCGCCGGAGTCCATTTTGTCGTCTGGGCGCCGAACGCCGCGCGAGTGAGTGTCGTGGGCGACTTCAATGAATGGGATGGACGCCGCCATCCCATGACAAACCGCGGAACAACCGGCCTCTGGGAACTCTTCATTCCAGAACTTACAGACGGCACGCTCTACAAATATGAAATTCGCTCACGCCATCATGAGGCACCACTCCTGAAAGCCGATCCCTATGCGGTCGCATCGGAGTTGCGACCCAAGACCGCCTCGATCGTTCGCGCACTCTCTTCCTACCGCTGGAAAGACCAGTTCTGGATGACGGCGCGGGCACAGCAAAACCCGCTCGCCTCGCCCCTCTCAATTTACGAGGTCCATCTCGGCTCCTGGATGCGTATCCCTGAGGAAGGGGATCGCTGGCTGACCTATTCAGAGCTGGCCACAAAGCTCATCCCATACGTGAAGAATATGGGCTATACCCATGTCGAACTGCTACCGATTACCGAGCACCCGTTCGACGGATCCTGGGGCTATCAGACTACCGGCTATTTCGCCGTCACCAGCCGGCACGGATCTCCCGAAGACTTCATGGCCTTCGTCGATACGGCACATCAGGCTGGAATCGGTGTGCTGATGGACTGGACACCCGCGCACTTTCCAGACGATCTACATGGGCTCGCCCAGTTTGACGGCACGCATCTTTACGACCATGCCGACCCACGGCTCGGCTACCATCCGGACTGGCACAGCCGCATCTTTAATTACGATCGCGTCGAGGTCCGGAACTTCCTTCTCAACAGCGGGCTCTTTTGGCTGGATCGATACCATATCGACGGCTTGCGCGTGGATGCCGTCGCCTCGATGCTCTACCTCGATTACGGCCGGAAGGAGGGAGAATGGATTCCCAATCAGTTCGGCGGGCACGAAAACATCGGAGCCATCACGCTGCTGAAAGACTTGAATGTCCTGGTCCATCGTGATTTCCCTGGCGCCATGACCATCGCCGAGGAATCCACGCACTGGCCGGGAGTCTCACGCCCCACCTATGCCGGAGGACTCGGCTTCACATTCAAGTGGAACTTAGGCTGGATGCACGACATGCTGGATTACTTCGGCCACGATCCCGTCTACCGCCCCTTTCACCAGAATCAGATTACGTTCGGGCTTCTCTATGCCTTCGATGAAAACTTCGTACTGATGCTTTCGCACGATGAAGTGGTGCACGAAAAGCGGTCGCTGCTCGACAAAATGCCAGGCGACGAGTGGCAACGCTTTGCCAACCTTCGTTCCCTCTATGGCTTGATGTACGGGCATCCCGGCAAGAAAATGCTGTTCATGGGCGGAGAGTTCGGACAGTGGTGTGAGTGGAACCATGACACCAGCCTGGAATGGCATCTCTGCGATTTCGAGCGGCACGTGGGGCTCCAGCGGTTCGTACGAGACCTCAACTGGCTCTACCGCCACGAGCCGGCACTGCACGAACTCGATCACGACTGGACCGGTTTCCAGTGGATCGACTTTCGCGATGCGGCCCATTCCGTGATCGCCTTCCTGCGAAAGGCGAAGGACCAGGATAATCAGATATTGTGCTTGTGCAACTTCACCCCTGTTCCCCGCCACAACTATCGAGTCGGCGCGCCTGGCGAAGGGTACTATCGTGAATTGTTGAACAGCGATGCCTCGGCCTACGGGGGGAGCAACGTGGGAAATGCGGGAGGGATCCAGACAAACGCCCTACCCTCTCATGGCATGTCCCATTCGCTCGCAGTCACGCTCCCACCTCTGTCGGTGCTATTCCTCAAGCGGATCTGATGTGCAGGATGCAGAAAAAGGGGTGGGGTGGCCTGGGACGATCCCCGTGCTCGCGCAACGCGCGGCCGCAGAATGATGCAAAGGAGCAGGCAGACCGTTCTTCTTGCTCGCAGAGCCCCCACGATACAGCGGTGGTCGCTCAATGCGCGCAGTGAAGAACAATCTGCCTACTCCTTCTGGGGAGGTTGAGGAATCAGAAGGCCCGCGCCCGGGAAACTGGCACGTCTCGGTGTGCCAGTAGGTGGGCAGGTGAGAACATTGCGCGCGGTTGGGATCATCCCAGCCACCCCTTATGAAATGATAGTTCGCTGAGGCCTTGCCTGGGACAAGGCGCGTCCCTGGGCGAAGAGGCTGCCTCGGCAGACTCGGGGCGGGCGGGTGAAGTAGACGCCAGGGTTGGGTGGGTGAGAAGTCTGGCCTTTTTGAGCATCCTGCGGGAGTGAAATTCTATTGTGTCACACGTGCGAACCATCGAAGTCCTCGCGTGCTACAACAGTATTTCCGAGGTCTACGAAGAGGGAATTACCAGATTCGGAAGGGACCGCAATCGAGATGGATGAACTTCGCGCGCGGATAAAAACCTACTCCGCCGTATCGCAGCCGCAACGCGGCATGGCGAAGATCGCGAAGCTTGACACCGGGAACATAGAAGTCGAGCGCCTGCCCCTGGACATGTAAGCTGTGTCGCGCGGCTCGCCGGCTCCGCTTCACGAGCAGCGCATTGTACTCGGGCGACCGATAGCCCGAAATCACGTGGATCTCGCCAGTACCATGGACCGCTTTCTGTACGAGATTTACGTGCTCTAACAATCGCACATCGATGGCTGCGACTTCTCGTGTGTGATGGCAACGCAGAATATGATTTACTTCATCCAGCGCCGTCAGGTCATAGTTCCCTGCGTCATCACGATAGCGGACTCGCAGTCGTTCGTTCGTGTGCACGTTGAAGAAGGTGAGTTCGCCGTCAGGAAGCTCGTTCGCACGCGCGACCGAGGGAAGCAGCAGCTTGCTGCCGAGCAACAGAAGCCCGACAACAGACGTTTTCAGGAAAGATCGACGAGTCCAAGACCAGGAAACTGGATGCTGCAAGGAACCGCTCCGGAAGAAGGTGCGCTGTAGTCTGTCAGGACAACGGTTGTGCTTGTATCAAAAGCGCGAGGTTCAGTCAACTCCTTCCAATAGGATCCTGTCCGGCATTGATCTTTCTACTGCGGCGATGATCCGCAGATCGATGTGCGTCATACCGGTGGCGCAGATGACAGTAATGGGACTCCGGGGCTACACAACCTGCATGGACATGCATCCCCTCGCAAGTTAGCCAGCGCCAGCATCGGTCCTCGTCGATCCCTTGAAGCTTATCGCAGCCTTTTCTTCAGAGAAGCCTGATAAAATGGTTCGTGAGCAACAAGTGGCCTTTGGCACGTCGGGACATCGGGGGTCTGCTTTCAAGCAAATCTTTAACGAATGGCATATCCAGACCATCACGCAGGCGATCCGTGAATTTCGAGTCGGCCAGGTCACGACCGGGCCACTTACCAAGGCTCTGTCGATAAATAAGTAAGAGGAAGACGTGTCCGTCCATAATTTGCTGAGCTCAATACATGTTTGAGTTAGGCAGCGTGGCGGTCCTGATCTGGGGAATGCTCTTCGGGGCCATCGGCTTTGGTTATTTTCTGTATGGGAAAAAACAACAGTCCATCGTCCCACTCTGTGTCGGAATTGTCCTCTGCGTCTTCCCCTATTTCATTGCCAACGTATATATTTTAGTCGGTGTCGGCGTGATCCTGATTGCAATTCCATATTTTGTGCGAGTATGACGTGAACTGAAAGTTGCTCCGATTACCCACCATTCCTTGAGGAGGCCCGATGAGCACACAGAGCCGCTCCGCTCCGAATTCGCGTCTGTTACTTCGGCGTCTGCTTCTTCACCTGGCGTTCTCACTTACTCTTCTGGCGGCGTCATTGAATAAAAGGGGTCGGGAGTCTTTTCTTGACAGGGTTGTGGGGTTTCGGTACAAGATCGCCATGCCCCGCCGCCCTCGCCTTGCTGCTGGAGACCTCGCGTACCATGTCTTGAACCGTCGGGT
>Ga0187894_10001816_pt1 | contig 26680 bp, 22 predicted proteins | sample GBC1701081metaG_FD_136650 | JGI IMG/M metagenome (GOLD analysis project Ga0187894, IMG submission 136650) | White microbial mat communities from a lava cave in the Kipuka Kanohina Cave System on the Island of Hawaii, USA - GBC170108-1 metaG ... | reverse complement strand
TGGGTTACCTCAAAGCGGTGCGCCTCGACCTGGCCCGCGATGCTCTCGTCAAAGGACGCGGTCGCGGCTCGAACAGCGTGACGCAGGCAGCGCTCGCGGCTGGATACACCAACCTCAGCCAGTTCTCTCGCGACTACAAGGCCCGCTTCCGCGAGTCGCCGTCGCAAACCCTGGCTGACGCCTGAGCCTTGCTGTCGTCTGCTCCGAGATTGGCGGTGTTGGTGATTCACCGGCAGCATCTTCGTTGTTGCAAGCACCGCAAGGTCCTTCGCTTCGCTCAGGACGACGGAATGCGCCATGGGCGATAACCTCGTCTCACAGCGGAATGGCGAGCAGGTTAGGGATGTTGAAGGTATCGCACACCGCGATCTTCTCGCGGAACTTCAGCTCCCCGCCGCCATTGGCGATGATGTCGCGATACTGACCGACGCTGAACAGCCGCGTCTGCCCTTCGAGATCCGTCTGATAGACCGTGTAGCAGGCGGCCACCTCGAAGGTGTCGTCCTGCGCCGACAGGATCTCGATGTTGGAGATGACGTGCCGCGAGTAGTGGAGGTTGTAGACGTTGGCCTTGCGCAGGCTGACGATGCGGTCGAGCATCATCGCCCGGCTGTCGCAGAACATGATGGGAAGCGCCGGTTCCCGGTCGAGGTTCTCGCGCGGGATGACCTTGTAGACGCCGCGCTCGACGAACAGGGTGGGCCATTCCTCGAGCCGATTCTCGTCGAGGAGCCGGGCGTAGCGGTATTCCAGCGCCCGGATCTCGTCGTAGGCCTGGGTCGTCGCGCCGGCCATCTCACGCCCCGCGCGCCGGTGACAGTCCCATCATGCCGGCGTAGTAGCGCCAGAATGCCCGGATCGACGCCTCGCCGAGTCGATCCTTGTCGAGGTCGACGTGCAGTCCGCCGAACTCCAGGAACGCATTCTCGTGGCCGTCGCGCACGATGGCGCGCTGGATCAACTCGATTGCCTCGCTATCCTCCATCGAGATCAAGCCGGCAGGCCCGACGAGATTGGCCTGCTTGAGGCGGGCAGCCGTCATCTGCTCGTCGTCATCCCCATACCCGAAATAGGTCCAGTAGAGCTCGAAATCGTCCGCCGCCTTGGGGCGGATGTGGCGCGTCGCCAGCGTGTTCATGATCTGCTGGATCACCAGGCAGGGAAAGATGCTGGTGATCGACACCGTGACGCCGTCATTGAAATCGGGCCGTCCTTCCAGCAGGGAAGGGTCGGCCAGGGTATAGTTGGTGACGAACTTGTCCTGTCCGACGTTGCCGGACCGGTCTGCCTGGCGCCAATCGTCGCCGTAAGTCACACCGGTGGTATGCGCCCTGGCCCGATCGCTTCCGCCGCTGCGCTTCTGGTTGGTGCGATACAGGCCGAAGGTCGCGTGGAAGCCGTGCAGAAGCGCGGCGTGGTAAGGGTCGCGCGTGTTCTCCGAATAGAGCTTCCAGTTGCCGCGGACGCGTTGGCGCATATGGCCGAGAACCTTGACCGGGCGGGAGAACAGCCGGTCGATGGCCGCCACCAGCGGTTCGTCCAGGTACTCCTTCAGATCGACGGCGTCCGGGCTGAACGTGGCGAAGATCACGCCCTTGTGCGATGCGACCCGCAGTCTGGTCAGGCCGTGCCGCTTCGTGTCGAACTCGGCGGCATAGCCACCCATCCCGGTGACGCCACGGCGGTAGGGCACGCCAGTCAGCTCGCCGCGCGCATTGTAGCACCACTGGTGGTACACGCAGCGATGCTGGCGCGTGTTGCCGCTCGCCTCACGCTGCACCGTCGCGCCGCGATGGGCGCAGCGGTTCACGAAGGCGTGCAGGCTGCCATCCTCGGCGCGGCTGACGATGATCGGCGTGTCGCCGACGAACGACGTCTTGAAGTCGTTCGGCCGCGGGATCTCCGCCTCCAGCGCCACGTAGTTCCAGACCGGACCACGGAAAATCGCTTCTTGCTCGCGGGCGAACACGTCAGCCCGGGTGAAGACCTCGAACGGCACGCGACTGCCGTCGCGCGACGGCCAGGGGATCAGGGATGCATCGTGCGGCATGGATGGCTACCTTCGCCGGGTCGGCCGCTGCATTCATGAACAACCCGGCGCGGGCTGCTTTGCGCGCAGCGCAGCCGTTTGATGGCGCGCGCAGAAAGTCGGGGCGGAATTGTTGCTTCCAGAAGCAAGTCCCGGCGCTGGCAGCAAAGTTTGTGCGCCATGGCGATGGCAGCATCGATCCTTGCCCCGGGGGCGAGCGAGTAGAAGCCGATGACAGCCATTCGCGTCGCGGGCCTGCGGAAGCTCTTTGGCCACGTGCCCGCCGTCGACAATGTGAGCTTCGAGGTCGAGAGCGGATCGATCCTGACCCTGCTCGGACCGAGCGGCTGCGGCAAGACCACGACCTTGCGCATGATTGCCGGACTGGAGCGGCCGGATGCGGGGGAAGTGCGGGTCGGCGACCGGCTTGTGACATCGGCCGAGCAGGGTGTGCACCTGCCGCCGGACAAGCGGCGGATGGGCATGGTGTTCCAGTCGTATGCGATCTGGCCGCACATGAACGTCTTCGAGAACATCGCCTTCCCGTTGCGCTCCAAGCGCCTGCCGCCGGCCGAGATCCGCGACAAGGTCATGACCATGCTGCAAAGCCTGGGCTTGGATGGCCTGCACGACCGCCCGGCGCCGCTGCTCTCGGGTGGGCAGCAGCAGCGGGTGGCGCTGGGACGGGCGCTCATCGGCGATCCCGAGGTCCTGCTGCTGGACGAGCCGTTCTCCAACCTCGATGCACGGCGGCGCGACGAGATGCGCTTTGAGCTGAAGGAGGTCCAGGCGCGGGTCGGCGTCACGACGATCTTCATCACGCACGACCAGAGCGAGGCGATGATCCTGTCCGACCGGGTGCTGGTGATGAATGCCGGCCGGATCGTCCAGGAGGGCACGCCGCAGGCGATCTACCAGCGGCCGACCACGAAATTCGTCATGGAGTTTCTCGGCCAAGTGGACCAGGTGAACGCCCGGGTTGCGATCGCATCCGACGGCTCACCGCGCGCGTTGGTGCCCGGCGTCGACGACCTGGCCGTTGCGCTCGACGACTCGCACCCCTGGCGACAGGACGACGAGATACTGTTGATGCTGCGCTCGGCTGCGATCCAGGTGCGCGCACCCGACGGCCGCGACCGGTGGCGTGGTCGCGTCCTGTCGCGGATCTACCTGGGCGAGCGCACGGAATACATCGTCGGCGTTGGCGCGGCGCGCATCCGTGCCTTCGGTCCGGCCACCGAGCCGCACGACGAGGGCGCCTGGGTGCAACTCGATTTTCCGCCGGACGCAATCCGGGCCTGGCCGGCGACAAGATCGGCCAAGAAGCAACAGGGAGGTGTGACATGAAGCGGAGAGACGCGCTCTCCATGTTGGGGCTGACATCGCTGGGCGCGGCGATGACGGCGTCGGGCATCCCGGCACGTGGCCAGACCGCGGCGAAGGAATCGTGGGATGACGTGGTCGCCGCCGCCAAGAAGGAAGGGCTTCTCGTCTGGTCGTTCTTCGGCGCGCCGGGCGACGCGACCGAGCGTCAGGCGCGGGAGTTCGAGAAGCTCCATGGCATCCGCGTCGAGCTGGCGCCGGCCCGGACCGGTGATTTCGAAGCGCGCTGGAACGCCGAGCGCGCCGCGGGCAAGGCGAGCATCGACGTCCGCTCTTCCGGCAGTCCGGAGAACCGCCGTCTGGCCGCCCGGGGCCTCGACCAGTCCTTCGGCACGCTGCCCGCGGCGGTGGAGCCCGATGTGCCCTGGATCGTCGATCCGCTCGTCGACGTGAAGGCCGGCAACGGCCATACGCTGCACTTCAGCGCCGGCGGCTATTTCATCCTGGTGAATAACAAGCTCTGTCCGCCGGACGGCGGTCCACGCAGCTACAAGGATCTTGAAGATCCGAAATACAAGGGTCTCATCGTGCTGTCGGAGCCCATCGGTCCCTCGCCCGGATCGCGCTGGGCGGCCTATGCCTGGAAGGCGTACGGCGATGATCACGTGCGCAAGGTGATCGCCAACGTCAAGGCGCTGACGCGCGCTGAGATCGACGCCCCCAAACAGATCGCGCGGGGCGAGTACGGCATTTTCATCCATCCCACCCAGGTCGGCGCCGCTGATATCTGGAAGCTGCCCAAGCCGCATCCGTTTCGGCTCGTGGTTCCCGAGGACGGCGTGATGCTGCTGATGGGCGGCATGAACCTGCTGAAGGACGCACCACACCCGAACGCCGCGCGAGTGTTCATGAACTACATCCTCGGCAAGTCGGCTCAGCAGATCGCCGCCGACGATCCGGGCGGGCCGTTCATGCGCAAGGACGTCAAGCCGCGGATTCCCGAGCTGGCGCACTTCGCGACTGCCAAGCCGTTTCCCGAGAATCCCGACACCTACGAGTTCGGCTCGAAGTTGTTCTTCGAATGGTCGGCAAAAGCCGAGCCGCACCTGAAGGCTGCCGGCCTGAAGAAATAGCGCATGGCGACTGCCGAGAGCTCGATCGAAGACCGGCTAGCCGTGATCGCCGGCCGCAGCAAGAGCCGCAGCCTCAGGCTAGAGGTGCTGCTGCCGTTCGCCCTTACCGTCCTGGTCGCCGTTCTCGTCATCTATCCACTGGGCATGGTTGTCTTCGGCACCTTCTGGAGTTCGGCGCCTGGCCAGCCCGGCACGCTGACGCTTGAAAACTGGACGGCCGTGCTGTCCGACCCGGCGACGTTCGAGGTCCTGCTGACCAGCGTTGCCATCGCCGTCCCCCGCACCGTGCTGGCGCTGTTACTGGCTACTGCCTTCGCCTGGTGCATCGCCCGCACCAACATCCCGTGCAAGCGCCTGATGGAAGGTCTCCTCGTCTTCATGTTCTTCATGCCGGAGCTGCCCTGGGTGCTCGCCTGGATGCTGCTCGGCGCACCCAATGTTGGCCTCCTCAACCAGTGGCTGGGGGCGCTGCTGCCAGGCGGCGAGAGCCTGATCAACGTCTATTCCTATGGCGGACTGATCGTGCTGGGCGCCGCGCGGTCGGCGCCGGTGCTGTTCCTGTTCATCCATCCGGCGCTGCTCGCCATGGACTCGACGCTGGAGGAGGCGGCGCGCATGGCGGGCGCCAGCAAGTGGCACACATTCTGGCGGATCAATTTCCCACTGCTGCTGCCGGCCCTGCTGGCTTCGGGCATCCTGTCATTCGTGGTGGCGATGGAGTCCTTCGAGATCCCGCAACTGCTGGGCACGCCGGCCAACATCTTCGTGTTCACCACCCGGATCTACGACCTGGCCTACGGTGGGCACGTCGCCAATTTCGGCGCCGCGATGGTGCTGGCGCTCATCCTGCTGGTGCTGACTGGCGGTTTGATCGTCGTGCAGTGGCGGCTGCTGCGCGGTCGCGCCTACACGACCGTGTCGGGCCGCGCCTTCAAGGCACAGCCGGTCGATATCGGGTCGGGTCGATGGATCGCCTTCGGTGCCATGCTGGCCTTCTTCGTTGCCTTCGGCGCGCTGCCCTTCGTCGTGCTGCTGTTGAACTCGTTCATGGAGCTGAGCGGCTTCATCAGCTGGGACATGTTCACGACGACACATTGGAGCAGCGCGCTGGGGCGCGATGAGGTCCTGAAATCGATCGTCGACACGCTGGTGGTCGGCGTGACGGCGGCCACTCTGGGCGTCGTGGTCTCGATCTTCATCTCCTACGTCGTGACGCGAACCACGTGGGACGGACGCCGGGTCCTCGACATGATGGCTTGGGCTCCTTGGGCGATCCCGGGCCTGGTCATGAGCCTGGGCTTCCTCTGGGCCTTCGTCTGGCTGCCGATCTACGGCACGCTCTGGGTCGTGGTCCTGGCCCTGGTGGCACGAGGGCTGCCGGTAGCCTCCCGGTTCTTCACCAGCACTATGGTGCAGCTCAGCGCCGAGCTGGAGGAATCGGCGCGTATCCACGGCGGCTCGTGGCTGCGGACGTTCGTGCGCATCTGGCTGCCGCTGCTGCGTCCCGCCGTCGTGGGTGCGTGGATCCTGCTGTTTGTCATCGCGGTGCGGGTGCTGGATGTCGTCATCCTGCTGGCAGGGCCGGGAGCGCGCATGCTATCGGCCGACATCTTCCTGTGGACCGTGACCGGTCGGCAGGAGGCGGGTACGGTCCTCGCCCTGATCCAGACGGCGCTGGTCGTCTGCGGTTATATCGCGGCGCGACTGCTGGCCGGCCGGGCGTTGCAGCACTCTGCGACTTGAGCGCATCACACGAACTGGCAGGTGATGGCGCCGAGCGGGCCGTAGTCGATATGGAACTTGTCGCCGGCGCGGGCGGGCACGGTGCGGGTGAACGAGCCACCCAGCACGACTTGGCCGGGTTCGAGCTTCACCCCGTGCGGCGCCAGCTTGTTGGCGAGCCAGGCGACGCCGTTGGCGGGATGGTTCATCACCGCAGCAGCGACGCCCGACTCCTCGATGATGCCGTTGCGGTAGCACAGCACGCCGACCCAGCGCAGATCGACCTCGGTCGGCTTCACCGGCCGGCCGCCCATCACCAGCGCCGCGTCGGCGGCGTTGTCGGCGATGCTGTCCTCGACCCGGCGCCCGGCCTTGGTCTCGGGATCGATCGGCAGGGTGCGCGAGTCGACGATCTCCACCGTCGGCACTACGTAGTCGGTGGCGCTCAGCACGTCGAAGATCGTGCAGTTCGGGCCCGACAATGGCTTGCCGATGATGAAGGCCAGCTCGCACTCCAGCCGTGGCTCGATGAAGCGATTGACTGGCAGTTCGCCGCCGTCGGGATAGAACATGTCCTCGAGCAGCACGCCGTAATCCGGCTCGTTCATGCCGGTGATGCTCTGCATCGCCCGCGAGGTCAGCCCGATCTTGTGGCCCCTGATCTTGCGGCCGTCGGCCAGCATCAGCTTGACCAGGTGGCGCTGCACGGCATAGGCGTCGTCGATCGAGAAGCCGGGGTATTGCGACGTCGGCGGCCGCACGCGCTGGCGCGTCTTCTCCGCCTGGTGATAGGCGCGCGCGATGGCCTCGATCGTCGGTTGGTCCAGCATGTCGGGTCCTCTGGGGCGGTCGTCTGCGCTGTAGTTAGCCCTGAACAGGGGCGGGCGCTACAGGCGGGTGTCGCATGGTTCTACCTTCCCCCGCTTGCGGGGGAAGGTAGAAATCACGCCGACTGCTTCAGCCGCGCGGGCAGCCGCTCGTCGTTGCCCAGTGCGACGCGGCGCACGCCCTCGCTGTCGGTCGGCTGGTGGCCGACCGCGGCGCGTGGCGCCGGTGCTGTCACGACCCTGTTGCCGAGGCGGCCGACCTGCGACACCTCGACCTCGATGAGGTCGCCGACCGCCATCGGGCGCGAGTTGGCCGGCGTGCCGGTCAGGATGATGTCTCCCGGCATCAGGGTGATGTGCCGTGCGAGGTCGGCGACCAGGTAGTCGATGCCGAAGATCATCTCGCTGATGGCGCCTTCCTGCGCCAGCTTGCCGTTGCGGTACGTGCGCAAGGTCGACTTGCGGATGTCGATGCCCGACACGATGCCCGGCCCGATCGGGCAGAAGCCGTCGGGTCCCTTCACCCGCAGCATCGAACCCGCGTCGGTGTCGCGCATGTCATGCAGGCCGACGTCGTTGGCGGCGGCGAAGCCCAGCAGATGGTCCCACACCTGATCGCGGCTGACGTTGCGCGTGACCTTGCCGATCACGGCCGCCACCTCGCCTTCGTAGTTCAGGTACTGGTAGCCTTCGGGCCGGATCAGCTCGCCGCCATGAGCGTTGAGCGCCGTGATCGGCTTCTGGAAGTAGGTCGGCGTCTCGGGCGGCGTGTCCGAGCCGGTGAATTCCCAGTAGCGCGAGCGGTAGTTGACATGCACGCAGAGGATCTTGCCGGGTGCGCAAGGCGGCAGGTGCTGCACGTCGGCTTCGGGAATGACGCGGCCGTCTTCCAGATGCAGCGCGTTGTCGCGGTACTCGGCCCAGTAGGCACTGCCGCCGTGCATCACACGCCGCAGCTCTTTGCGTGGACCGTCCAACACACTCATGATGTCTCTCTCCGTGATGATCCTGGACATGCGCTGCCGCTACGTAGGAACTGCGCTCCCGTCCAGACCGGGCATGCGTGCTCCCCCGTCACGCCCGGCTGCGGTTGGTATCGGGATCGACCCTGGACGCACGTCCCGCGCCGGCGCACCGGATGCCGGCCCGCGACACGCCCGTGTTGAGTGCGAGGGGACGCACGCGCATTCCTCCCGAGATCGCCGGCCCACGCCCTGGCAGGTGACGGGGACCCACGACCGCCGGCATCTCACCATGGGCTAAATCGATGGTCAATTGTATTATCGATATTTCCATTGACACTCGATAGTGCGGCTTTCTTAATCTCGTTGGCGCGGTACGCGATGTGGCATCGCCGCGGTAATGCTATAAGCATGACCGGCAGGGGAGTTGGGAGACCCGTCACGACATGAGAAGCCCGCAGGCCAAGCAGGTCACGCCGAAGATTCACGCCGTCGATTCGCCGAGCGTCAAGACGCTGATCGAAAAAGTCTTTGGCGACCTCAAGCACGACATCGTGCGCGGCCAGCTTCGCCCACGCGCCAAGCTGCGCGTCGAGGAGCTGCGGGCGCGCTTCCAGGTCAGCTCCAGCACCATCCGCGAGGCCCTGCTGCTGCTGGTTGCCGATGCGCTGGTGACATCCGAAGGCCAGCGCGGTTTTCGTGTGGCGGCCGTGTCGTTGGACGATCTGCGCGAGATCACGACCTTGCGCAAGATGATGGAGACGATGGCGCTGCGCGAATCGATCGCGCTGGGCGACGACAACTGGGAATCGTCGGTCGTGGCTGCATTCCACAAGCTCAGCCTGATCGACACGCGCCGTATGCGGAAGTCCGACGAGGTGGCGCGCGAGTGGGACAGGCGCAATCACGCCTTCCACGAGGCCCTGATCGGCGCCGCCCGGTCCAACTGGGTGCGTCACTTTCGGCGTATCCTCTATCAAAGCTCGGAGCGCTACCGGGCTCTGTCGGTCGCCATCCTCAACGTGCGGCCTGGCGTCGGGCAGGAGCACAAAGCGATCATGGACGCGGCATTGACGCGCAACGCCGATCTCGCCTGCCGCCTGACCGAAGAGCATATCGAGCGCAACTTCGCGATGTTCTCCAACATCCCCAAGGATGTCCTCGACCCCGACTGATCGTTTTCCTCCGGACCGCGGGCGTCCACGCCCGCATTCGCCCGTAGCGGAGCGAGGGCGAAGTCGGCGTTACGCGCCGATGCGCGCGTGGACGCCCGCGGTCCGGAGGATTGCATATTATCGATATTTTTGTCTAATGTCGTCGATAACGAGAACGCACGAGGTGAGGAAATGAGCGCGATCACGGAACTCGGCTACATGGCCATCGGCGTGAAGAGCCTGAGCCGGTGGAAGGCCTTCGCCGCCGAGATTCTCGGCCTGGAGGTGGTCGACGAGGGCGAGCCCGGGCGGTGCTACCTGCGCATGGATTTCTGGCACCACCGCTTCATCGTCGAGGAGGACGGCAGCGACGACCTGCGGTGCCTGGGCCTGCGCACGGCCGGTCCCGAGGAATTCGCCGGGCTGCAGAAGGTGCTGCGCGAGGCCGGCGTCAACCACCAGGTCTGCTCGCGGGCCGAGGCCGAGGACCGTCACGTGCTGGAGCTGATGAAGCTTGAGGATCCCAACGGCAATCCGCTCGAGGTCTTCCACGGCCCGCATGTGCAATACAGCAAGCCGTTCCATCCCGGCCGGCGCATGTATGGCCGCTTCGCTACCGGCAACGGCGGGCTCGGTCATTGCATCGTGCGCAACCAGGATCTGGCGACGACGTACCGCTTCTACCGGCTGCTCGGCATGCGTGGCGGCATCGAATACAAGGTGCCGCGGCCCGACGGCACCGTAGGCGAGGCGCTCTTCATGCACTGCAACGACCGCGATCACACCGTCGCGTTCGGCCTCGGCGGCACCAAGCGGATCAATCACGTGATGATCGAGTCCGAAAGCTTCGACGATCTCGCCTACACCTACGAGCTGGTGCAGAAGCGCAACATCCCGATCGGCATTACGCTGGGGAAGCATTCCAACGACCATCAGTACTCGTTCTACTTCCTCAATCCGTCGGGCTGGCTGATCGAGTACGGCTGGGGCGCGCGGCCGGCGTCGCACCAGAGCGAGTACTACCAGGAGGATTTTTATGGCCACGAGTTCCAGCCGCGTGTACTGACGCCCAACTGGGACGCGCTCGATCTGCCCAACGCGGCGGAATAGATTGTCCACCACCGCAGCAGGCTAATCGCGATGATGAAGTTCGGCATCGGCCAGCCGGTAAGGCGGTTCGAGGACACACGGCTGGTGCGCGGCCAGGGACGCTTCCAGGACGATACTCACCTGCATGGCCAGGTCTATGCCGTCTTCCTGCGCTCGCCGCACGCCCACGCGCGCATCCGATCGATCGACACGACGGCGGCGATAGCGGCGCCGGGCGTCGTTGCCATCTACACCGGCGCCGACTATGCCGCCGACGGGCTGGGCATGCCCAAGGCTGCCATGCCGCGCAAGAAGGCCGACGGATCGCCGATGTTCGCGCCTCAGCGGCCGGCGCTGGTGATCGACCGTGTGCGCTATGTCGGCGATCCGGTAGCGATGGTGATCGCCCAGACCCTGGCGCAGGCCAAGGACGCCGCCGAATTGATCATGGTCGACTACGAGGCGCTGCCCTCGGCCACGTCGACGGCCGTGGCGGCGCGGCCCGGCTCGCCGCGCGTGTGGGACGAGAACCCCGACAACATCTCCCACACCTACGAACGCGGTGACCGCGCCGCAACGGAAGCTGCCTTCGCGCGGGCGCATCACATCGTGCGCCGCCGCTACGTGATCACGCGTGTGCACGCGCAGTACATGGAGCCGCGCGGAGCGCTCGGCACCTACGATCCGGGCGAGGATCGTTTCACGCTCTACGCCGACGTGAACTACCCCCACCGTGTGCGCAACATGCTGGCCAATCAGGTGTTCAAGGTGCCGGAGAGTAAGGTGCGGGTGGTGTGCCACGACGTCGGCGGTGGCTTCGGTACCAAGGGCTGGCAGTATATCGAGCACCGCCTGACCTTGTGGGCGGCGCGCAAACTGGGCCGGCCCGTGCGCTGGACCTGCGAGCGCTCCGAGACCGTGATGGCCGATGAGCACGGCCGCGACAATATCGGCGAGATCGAGCTGGCGCTGGACAAGGACGGCATCTTCATCGGCCTGCGGCTCAGCATGCAGGCCAATCTCGGTGCCTATGTCGCCTCCGACCGCCAGCTGCTGACACCCTTCGGCATGATCGGCACCGTGATCGGCGTCTACCGCACGCCGTGCGCCTGTGTGCGCATCGATGCCGTGCTGTCGAACACCAACCCGACCGCACCCTATCGCGGCGCCGGACGGCCGGAGGCGATCTACCTGATCGAGCGTGCGATCGAGGCCGCGGCGCAGGAGATGAACATCGATCCCATCGCGCTGCGGCGGCGCAACATCATCCCGACCTCGGTGATGCCGTACAAAACTCCTCTCGGGCCGCTGTACGACTGCGGCGAGTTCGAGAAGGGCATGGATATGGCGTTGCAGGCCGCCGACCACGCCGGCTTCGCGGCGCGCCAGGCCGAGTCGGCCAAACGCGGCCTGTTGCGCGGTTTCGGGCTCGCCAACGCCATCGAGCAGGCAGCCGGCGCGCAGCCGGAATACGCCGAGATCCGCTTCAACCCCAGCGGCACCGCGATGGTGCTGATGGGCACCAAGGCGCACGGGCAAGGCCACGAGACCGCATTCAAGCAGATCCTGCACGAGCGCCTGGGCATCGATCCGCACGAGGTGCAGTACATCGACGGCGACACCGATCGTGTCGCCTTCGGCATGGGCTCCAACGGCTCGCGCTCGATGGTGGTCGGTGGCTCGGCGCTGGTGATGGCGACCGACAAGATGGTCGCCAAGGGCAAGCTGATCGCGGCACATCTGCTGGAGGCGGCCGCCGCCGACATCACCTTCGCCGACGGCAAGTTCACCGTTGCCGGCACCGACCGCGCCGTGACCCTGAAGCAGGTGGCGGTGGCGTCGTTCCAGCCTGGCCGCATGCCGCCGGGCGTCGAGCCCGGCTTCTACGAGCACGCGACCTATTCGCCGACGCACGAGACTTATCCCAACAGCTGTCACATCTGCGAGGTCGAGGTCGATCCCGACACCGGCACCGTGCAGCTCGCGTCCTATCTGGTGATCGACGATGTCGGCACGGTGATCAATCCGCTGACCTTGAAGGGGCAGATCCATGGTGGCGTCGCGCAGGGCGTCGGCCAGATCCTGATGGAGCAGGTGGTCTACGATCCCGAGTCGGGCCAGCTTCTGACCGGCAGCTTCATGGACTACGCCATGCCGCGCGCCGACACGATGTGCAACATTGCCGTCACCAGCAAGCCGGTGCCAACCAAGCACAACCTGCTGGGCGCCAAGGGGGCCGGTGAGGCGGGCTGTGTCGGCGCCCTGCCGGCTGTTATGATCGCCATCATGAATGCCTTGGCGCCGCTGGGCGTGCGCGAACTCGACATGCCGGCCACCGGTCAGCGGGTCTGGCAGGCGATCCAGGACGCACGCGCGAAGGAGCCATAGCCGCCAGCGGCAGGGCCAGGCACAAGGGGAGGAAACGAACCATGTCGCGCGTGCTTTCCCGGTTGATGACGGTTCTCGGCGTGCTGCTTGTTGCCGCTGGCGGTCCCGCCTTCGGCAAGGACTACGGCCCCGGTGTCAGCGACACCGAGATCAAGATCGGTCAGACGGCGCCGCTGAGCGGCCCCGGCACCGCCTTCAGCGTGTTTCCCAAGGCGGCGACGGCCTATTTCCGCATGCTCAACGAGCGCGGCGGCATCAACGGCCGCAAGATCAACCTCATCGTCGCCGACGACGGCTACAGCCCACCCAAGACCGTCGATCAGACCCGTCGCCTGGTCGAGGACGAGAATGTGTTCGCCGTCTTCATGGCGGTCGGCACCGCCAACAGCATCGCGGTGCGCAAGTACCTGAACGGCAAGAAGGTGCCGCAGCTCTTCGTCACCAGCGGTGCGTCGGCGTTCGGCAACTACAAGGAATACCCGTGGTCGATCGGCTGGGGGCCGACCTTCACGATCGAGGGCACGGCATTCGCCACCTACATCCTGAAGACGACACCGAACGCGAAGATCGCGCTGCTCTACCAGAACGACGACTTCGGCAAGGAGTATCTGATCGGCCTGCAGAAGGGGCTGGGCGACAAGGCTGCCACCATGATCGTCAGGACGCAGTCCTACGAACTGACGGATCCGACGATCGACTCGCAGATCATCGCCTTGAAGGCGTCCGGCGCCGATACGCTCATCCTCGCCACGACACCCAAGTTCGGCGCCCAGGCCATCCGACAGGTGCACGACATCGGCTGGCGGCCGGCGACGTTCATGTCTTATGCTTCGGCGTCGGTGACGCAGGTGATGCAGCCGGCGGGCATCGAGCGCGGCATGGGCGTGATCTCATCGGTGTTCCACAAGGATCCGTCCGATCCGCTGTGGCACGACGACAAGGGCTATCGCGACTGGATCGCCTTCATGGAGAAGTACTATCCCGACGGCAGCAGGGTCGATGTGCTGAACGTGGTGGGCTACAACATGGCCATGACGTTGGCGCAGGTGCTGCAGCAGTGCGGCGATACGCTCACGCGGGAGAACGTCATGCGCGAAGCCACGCGGCTGGATATCCAGCTGCCGATGGTCGTCGACGGGATCCGCGTGAAGACCAGCTCGACCAACTTCTATCCGATCCGCTCGCTCAGGCTGGCGCGCTTCGACGGCAAGTCGTTCCGGCTGTTCGGCGACATGGTCAGCGTTCCCGAGGACCGATAACGCCACCGGCCGCGGGATGGTGTCCCGCGGCCGGCGCTCTTGAGTCGATGTGTGTCAGTGACGTCGGTCACTGCACCTGGCAGGGCGCATTGTCGACGAAAGTCGTCACCGGCGGGCCGGCAACTTCGGTCGCGACGCGATTGCCGGCCGGCACGTTGCGCATCATCACCGTGACCTCGGCGACCGGACGCTCGCCATTGCGGAACGCGCACACGACACGCACATCGAGGTTACGCGCACTGTTGTTGGCCAGCCCCAAGGCGAGCTGCCAGTTCGCGCCGGGCACGGCCCGCAACGACGTCGCGTCCAGCGTCACCATCGGAACGGACGAGCCGGGGCCTGACGTGACGGGCACCGTGCCGGCGGGGCTCAGCGGCGGCGATATTTCACCCAGGCGCTGCAGGGGAACCTGCTGCGCGCCCGGCTCGAAGGCGCGATCGCTGGGCGGCACCGGCCTCTGCGCCTGCGCTGCATAGGCGATCGCAACAACGACCATGGCAACGCCTGCTATCGTCAGTGGACGCATTGTCTGACCCTCCTGTGACGCTTGTTCACACACCCTATGCTAAAGCCTTCATCGGTCACGCGAAAGGCAATGAACGATCCGGAACGGATCGCGCCGCCGCAAATTCTTTCCGGAAAACAACCGAATACGTCGGTTTCCGTGTGGCTTACTCAAGAGGTGACAGCACGCGGCACGGCGCGTTGTCGACGAAGTCGGTGACCGGTGGTCCCGAGATCTCGGCGGCGACCCGATCGCCCGGCCGCACGTTGCGCATCAGCACGGCGATGTCGCCCACGGCGCGGTTGCCGTTGCGGAACGAGCACATGATGCGGGCGTCGATGTCGCGGGCACTGTTGTTCGCCAGCGTCAGCGAGAGCGCCCAGCGGTCGCCCGGTACAGGCCGCAACGCGTTGGCGTCCAGTGTCACCAGAGGGACGCTGGATCCGGGGCCGGAGCGCACGGGCACGGTGCCGATATGGCGCAGCGGCGGCACCACCAGACCGATGTGATCCGTCGGCACGCGCTGTTCGCGCGGATCGAAGGCGCGGTCCTCGGGCGGCACCGGGATGTGATCCTTGCCCACCGTCATCGGGTCGGGTGCCGGCGGTGGCGGCGTCTGGACGACGCGTGGTGCCGGCCGTGGCGGCGCTGCTGCCGGCGGTTGACCGCTGGTTGACATGCGGTCGTAACAGACCAGACGCGCCGTCGGATCGGCGATATCGGCACAGCGTGGTGTCTGGGCGGACACCGGCCCGGCGGCACCCAGAACCAGCAACGCGATACCAGTGGTAGTGAGGCGATGCATCGTTGGGAACCTCCTGTGGGATATTGTTAAACGTCGCACGGCAGTGCCGGTTCCCGCGGTAGGTGCGTGGCTGCGTAGCGCATCCGGCGCATAGCCCTGCGGCGCTGGCGGCCTACCGGCGACGTGAACGGCGGTTTATCGTGATCCGCAACGACACGAAGGAGAAACACACCGATGGCGAAGACCGCCACCGCGGCCGAGGTTCTGGCGACGGATGCGCCGGAACTGAAAGTCGGCCAGGAGCGTCCGGTGGACGCGACGTATGAAGGCCAGAAGACGCCGGCGATGAAGCCGCGCGACGCCGCCACCCTGATCATCGTTCGCAAGCCGAAAGACCCTGATGGCATGCCTGAGGTGCTGCTGGGCTGTCGCGATGCCGGCCATGCCTTCATGCCCAACCGCTACGTCTTCCCGGGTGGCCGGGTCGATCCGGCCGACGCGCGCGTGCCGGTGGCGACGACGCTGCGGCCCGAGGTCGACGAGCGGCTGCGCCGTGCCGCCAGCGCCCAGAAGGCGCGCGCACTCGCCATCGCCGCCGTGCGCGAGACGTTCGAGGAGACCGGCCTGATCATCGGCGAGCCGTGGGACGGCGCGTCCGGCACGGTCGACAAGCACTGGCAGGGCTTCCTCGATCAGGGCCTGGCACCGGCACTGCACCATCTCGACTACATCGCGCGCGCCGTGACGCCGCCGGGTCGTCCCCGGCGGTTCAACGCCCGCTTTATGATGACCGACGCCGAGGTGCTGAAGGGCACGATCAAGGACAGCAGCGAGCTGGGTGACATCCGCTGGGTGCGCCTGGATGAAGCGCAGAAGCTGCCATTGCCCACCATCACCGGCCTGATCCTGGGCGAGGTCGGTCGCCTGCTGCGCGAGCCGCCGCCGGTGGGCGTGCCGCGCAAGATCCCGCTGTTCAAGACCATCCACCGCAAGCACATGCTGTTGGAGGAATAGGATCTTTTCTGCGCCGTTTCAGCGACGCGGCGCGACCAAGGCTCGCCTTGCCGCAGGTGACCCGTTACAACTGTGCCGATGCCGCCCGCGCCGAATTCGGTCCTGTTGATGACGTTGCCGCCGATTCTGGGCGGCGTCACCTCTCAAGCGCCGCTGCTGGTCGACCTTCTGCGTCGACACGGCTACGACGTCACCGTCGCCTGGCGCGCCTACTACCAGGACGAACCTGCGCTCTCGGTTCCGAGCTGGAAGGCGATGTCCGGCCGCAAGCCGGCGATACGCGAGGTATCAGGCAAGCCCTACCGGTGCGTGGCGGTCGGCAGCTGGCTGCCCGAGCTCGAGTGGGCGCATCATCAGCCATGGACGCCATGGCGGGCCCTCATCGAAAGCCACGCCAGGCACATCGTGGTGTCGGGCAGCAATCTGACGGGATGGGCGCCGACGTCATTGGGCTTGCCGTCGCTGCAGTGGATCGCCTCGCCCTACATGGCGGACCGCGTCAACCGCATCGCCAGGTGGCCGCCCTGGCGCCGCGCTTACGATGCCCTGCTCAACGCCTGGGTCGGCCGTGTCCAGGAACGCCGGACACTGGAACGGGCCTGTACCATTGCGATCAGCGGCTACACATTGGACGGACTGGCGGCGCTGACGTCCAAGGCGCGGCTGCTGGGCGTGGTGCCGATTCCCGTCGATACCGAGCGCTTCACGCCGCAGGGACGGGACGTCGGTACCGGACGCAAGCTGCGCATCGGCTTCAATGGGCGGATCGACGATCCGCGCAAGAACATGGAGCTGCTGGCCGGCGCCGTGAAGCTGGCCGCCGACGTGCATCCCGATATCGAGCTCCATGTCCGCGGGCCACTCGAACGCGAGGCGTTCATCGCGCGCTACGGCGCCGCTGATATCGCCGACCGCCTTGTTGTCGGCCCGCCCGTGAAGCACGGCGAAATGCCGGACTGGTACCGCTCACTCGATATATTCGCCATCGCCTCGCACCAGGAGGGGCTGTCGATCGTGGGCACGGAAGCCATGGCCAGCGGCTGCGCCGTGATATCGACACCCTGCGGCGGGCCGCAGGATTTTGTGCTCGATGGCGAGACCGGCCTGCTGGCCGGGTTCGCACCGCGCGATTTTGCCGACGGCCTGATCGCGCTGATCGGCGATGTCGCCCTGCGCCGGCGTCTGGCCGAGGCCGGCGTCACGCTGGTTCGCGAGCGCTACGCGCAGGCGGCGTTTGAGCGCCTCTACATGGACGCGTTCACCCGCACATTCGGCGGCTCACGTCATCCCGAGCGCAGCGAAGGATCTCCCGCGGGATGACTTCCGGTGCGTCATTCGCGCGCGATCCCTCGCTGCGCTCGGGATGACGGGTTACGCAACCTTGAAGCGGCTGTTCACCGTCGGCGGGCCGTCGCTCTGTACGCGGCCGTCGGCGACGAACTGGATCAGGTGCGCCAGCACCGAACGGCCGGCGGCCGGATGCAGGATCGCCGGCACGTCCTTGTACATGCGCGCCACCATGGCCGGCACGGTATCCAGCCCGTCGCGCAGGCAGCCCATGATCTGCCGTTCGCGGTCCAGCCGATGGTCGATATAGGACTGCACGAACGGCCGCGGGTCGCGGATCTCGGCGCCGTGCGTCGGGATGTAGATCGCTTCCTCGCGCGGCAGCAGCTTGCGCAGCGACTCGAAGTAGGAGCGCATGTTGCCGTCGGGCGGCGAGATCACCGCCGTCGACCAGCCCATGACGTGATCACCGCTCAGCATCACGCTGTCCTCGCGCAGCGCGAAACAGAGATGGTTGGAGATGTGGCCCGGCGTGTGGATGGCCTCGACCGTCCAGCCCTTGCCGTTCACCACCTCACCGTCGCGCAGCGTGATGTCGGGTTTGAAGCCGTGATCGCCGCCCTGCTCGGTGGCGACGCCCTCGGGCGGCTTGGGGTGAGGGCCGAAGGCGTAGACCGGTGCACCCGTTGCCGCTTTCAGCGCCGGTGTCGCCGGCGAATGGTCGACGTGCGTGTGCGTCACCAGGATGTGGCTCACCGTCTCGCCGCGCACGGCATTCAGTACGGCATCGACATGGTCCTTCATGTCGGGGCCGGGATCGACGATGGCGACGGTACCGTGGCCGATGATGTAGGTGCCGGTGCCCTTGAAAGTGAAGGCGTTAGGATTATGCGCCACCACGCGGCGCACGTTGGGCGTCACCGCCTTGGGTTCGCCGTACTGGAAATCGAGTTCCTTGATGAAGGGAATGGCCATGGCTCGCGATACTCCACCGCCGCCTCAGTGCTGCGGGATCAGCTTGTAGATGGCGTTGCGCTTGTCGGATGTCACGTAGACGGTGCCCGTCCGGCCGACCGCGACGCCGGTCACGACATAGGCCGGCGGCAGTCCCTGCGTCGGCTTGAGTCCCATCCGGATGTTGCGTGCGACTTCCGTACGCGCGCCGTCCTTGGGGTCGATGGCCAGCACCATCTCGGTGCCGACCTCGGCGACATAGAGCCGGCCGTCGGGGCCCAGTGCAATGCCCTCGGGTCCCTTCAGGTTGTCGGCCACGATGGTGCGCGCGCCGGTGCCCAGGTCGATGCGCACGATGGTGCCGGTGGCATTTTCGGTGACATAGACGACGTTGTCGGGGCCCTCGGCCATCGAAGTCGGCGCCGCCATGTCCTTGGCCAGCACGGTGCGCTCCTGTCCCTGATCGCCGGTCACCTTCACCAGGTTGCCGCCGGCCTCGAGCACGAAGAGCTCGCCCTTGGCGGTCTCGATGGCGTCCATGGGCGCCTTGAAGTCATGCAGGAGGGCGACGCTCTTGCCGGTCAGCCGGTCGATCTTCTGCACGCTGTTGGTGAACCAGCTCGTCAGGATGACATGCTTGGCATTGACTGAGGCGCCCATCGGATATTCCAGCGTGTCGCCCTGCATGCGCAGCTTGGTGTCGACCGCGCCGGTGGCGCCGTCGATGGTGCGATAGGAGAAGATGTCGGCGAGATGCAGGGTGTCCTTGTCGCCCTCGCTGTAGACGGCAACGTCGCTGGGGATCGCGAGCTTGCCTTCGACAATGGTGCGATAAGCGCCGGTCGTGGTGTCGACCAGGTACACGCCGTTGTCGACCATGCTGGTCACGAACACGCGGTCGCGGTTGTCGATGGCGAGGTTGTCCAGCCCCGGCTTCAGGGTCGCCACCAGCGTCTTGTCGCCGCTGGCGGCATTGACCTGCACGAGCTGGCCCAGCGCCGTATCGACGACGAAGAGGTTGCCGCGGCGATCGAAGTTGACGGCCGCCGGCACCTTGAAGCCGTCGGCCACCACTGTCATGGTCGCCTTGTCGACATCGATGCGGACGACCTGGCCGCGGAACCACAGCGGTCCATAGAGCTGACCGTCGGGGCCGAAGTCGAAACCGTTCAGGCCGCCCATGTCGCTCATGATCGGCTTGCGCTGACCATCGCCGTAGTTGGTCGGCTTGAAGTCCGGCTTGTCGATGTTCTTCAGATCCTTGATGTCGATTTCCCACAGCGCGTCGCCGAGGAACACCTGGGTCGCGAACAGCCGCGGCTCCTTGTCCTTCTCGACCTTGAAGGCCAGCGAGTTGATGCCCGGCAGGCCGGTGGCGATGGCGCGCGCCTCTTTCTGGCCCGGCCGCTGCACGTAGATCGTGCCGGTGAGGAAGGCGGTCCACGCCATGGTCCCGTCAGGCCCGATGGCGATGTCGTCGGCCATGCCGGCCGGCGCGTCGACCACGATATCGACGTCGCCGCTGTCGACGCCCACGCGATAGATCGTCTGGCCCACGACGCTGCCGACGAAAAGCTGGTCGTCCTTGTTGAAGGCAAGGCCATGCACGCCGTGGAAATAGGAGCCCGGCACCAGGATCTGCTGCACGAACGATGTCGGCACCGGCATGGGCTGCGCCGGGGCCGGCGTCGCGCCGGCGCCGGCGGCTGGTCCTGGCGCCTTCGGCGCGGGCGCCTGCGGCGTTTTGGGCGCCGGATGCGCCGGCGCCGCGGGCTTGGTTTCCTGTGCGAGCGCCGGCAACGTGATCAGCGCCAAGGCCGCGGCGCCGACGAGAGAAGCGCGAAGAACAGCGAACAAACAAGGCATGCGCGACAACCTCTGCGCACCTGATGTGGAAAAATGCGGAGCGGACTGTAGACTGCCGTTCCGCCGGGTGGAAGCGCCGCGACATCGTCACTGTCGTGGTCTTTCCAAGCCCGCATCATCGGCTAACATCTCCGCCTGATCGAGACCAGCAGGAACGAGGAGACGACCATGTCCGGACCGCTGACGGGCTATACGTTGATCGAAGTCGCCGGCATCGGCCCGGGACCGATGGCTGCCATGATGCTGGGCGATATGGGCGCCAACGTCATTCGCGTCGATCGCACCAAGTCGCATGTGATGGACCGCTTCGCCGATCCCAAGTTCAACGTGCATGGCCGCAGCCGCCGCTCGATCTCGGTCGATCTGCAGAAACCCGAGGGCGTCGAGGTCGTGCTGCGCCTGTGCGCCAAGGCCGACGGGCTGATGGAGCCGTTCCGGCCCGGCGTCGCCGAGCGCCTGGGGATCGGTCCCGACGTCTGCCTCAAGCGCAACGCCAAGCTGGTGTATGGCCGCATGACAGGCTGGGGTCAGGACGGACCGCTGGCCAAGGCCGCCGGCCACGACCAGAACTACATTGCGCTGACCGGCGCCCTGCATGCCATCGGTCGCAAGGGCGAGAAGCCGGTGCCGCCGCTCAACCTGGTGGGCGATTTCGGCGGCGGCGGCATGCTGCTGGCGTACGGCATGGTGTGCGGCCTGCTCGAGGCGCAGAAATCCGGCAAGGGCCAGGTCGTCGACGCCGCCATGGTCGATGGCGTGGCGCTGCTGCTGGGGGCGCTGTTCGGCATGAACGGTGCCGGCCTGTGGAATGACAAGGAGCGCGAAGCCAACATGCTCGACGGCGGTGCGCACTTCTATGACACCTATGAGACCAAGGACGGCAAGTACGTCTCGATCGGCTCGATCGAGCCGCAGTTCTACGACCTGCTGCTGGAGAAGACCGGCCTGAAGGGCCAGGACCTGCCGGCCCAGCACGACCGCAAGGCATGGTCGCAGATGAAATCGCGGCTGGAGGCGACCTTCAAGACCAAGACCCGCGACGAGTGGTGCGCCATCATGGAAGGCAGCGATGTCTGCTTCGCGCCGGTGCTGACCATGAGCGAGGCGCCGCAGCATCCCGCCGCCAAGGCGCGCAACGCCTATGTCGATGTCGGCGGCTTCATGCAGCCGGCGCCGGCGCCGCGCTTCAGCCGCACCAAGGAGGCGGTGGGAAACCCGGCGCCCAAGCGCGGCAGCAACACCGACGAGGTGCTGGCCGAGCACGGCTTCTCATCAGGCGAGATCGCCGAGTTGACCAAGGCGGGCGTCGTGGGCGCCCAGCCGTGATCGATGCACGATCCGCGCCGCCATGTTCCGCTGCGCGACGACCCCTGGGATGAGGCGGTAGCGCGCGACGCGATCCAGCACATCGTCCACGATGCGCTGGATCGTTTCGATGCGCAGCGGTTCTGGCCGGCGCATCCCCAGGAGTCCTACCGCGCCGATGGCGCGACCTGTCTCTACTGGGGTGCATCAGGCGTCCTGTGGGCGCTGGATCACCTGCGGCGCGAGGGCGCCGTCGATTTCGATGACGACCTGGCGGCGGCGGTGCCGAAGCTGCGGTCCGATATCGCCGCCCACTACCGGCACGAAGCGTACCCGGATCACAGCTCCCTGCTGTTCGGTACGGTCGGCGCCGATCTGCTCGCCATGCGGCTGGCGCCCGATGCGCAGATCGCTGACACCCTCTTCAGCAGCGCCGAGAACAATCTGGCGCGGCCGATCCTCGAACTGATGTGGGGCATGCCGGGTACGATGCTGGCGTGCGTCTTCATGGCGGCGATGACCGGCGAAGACCGTTGGCGGGACATCTACCGCGCCCAGGCCGGGCGACTGCTGGCCGATCTCGAGGACACCGACGTCGGGCCGATCTGGACCCAGGATCTCTACGGCGAGCGCCTTCGCTATCTCGGTCCGGTCCACGGCTATGCCGGCAACATGCTGGCCTTGCTGCGCGGTTGGCCATGGCTCGATGCCGGCCAGCGCGAGAGGATCGCCGCCGGCATCACCGCGACCTTGACCGCGACCGCCCGCCATTCGCCGCACGGCGTGAACTGGCCCGCCATTGTCCCATCGGCGGAAGCACCCGTTCTGATGCAGTACTGCCACGGCGCGCCGGGCATGGTGACGGTGTTGGCCGATGCGCCGTTCAGCGCGCCAGCGCTGGACGACGTGCTGCGGGCCGGCGGCGACTTCACGTGGTTCGCCGGTCCGCTGGCCAAAGGCCCCAACCTGTGTCACGGCACGGGCGGCAATGGTTATGCGTTTCTCAAGCTCTATCGCCGGTTCGGCGAACCGCTGTGGCTGGACCGCGCGCGGGCGTTCGCCATGACCGCGATCGCGCAGTGCCGCGCCGCGCGCGACCATCATGGCCAGGGCCGCTATTCGCTGTGGACTGGCGATCTGGGCTTGGCAGTCTATGTGTGGGATTGCGTCACCGGCGAGCCGCGCTTTCCCACCACGGATGTGTTCTGATGGCACGCCGTTCGCTGACCTTCACGCGACGCACCATCAGGCTCTTCACCCGCATCGGCTTGCTGGTGGCGCTGATCGCCTGGCCGGTCGTCTGGGCGACATCGCACTATCTGTTCGTCGCCCGCACGGCTGCCCTGGAACGCATGCGCAGCGAGGGGGTTGTCGTCGATGCCGTGCCGATCACGCTCGGCGGTGCGCTGGGCTGGCAGAAGCGCGACTACACCTACGACGTGGCGTATCGCTTCACGGACGCACAGAACCGCACCGTCACAGGGCGGGATTCGGTAACCGTGTCGCCCAACAGTTCGGCGCGTGCGGTGTTCGAGGCCTTGCGCGATCCGGTCAATCCGTCCGGTCTGCGGTCCGACGCGCGCGTGCCGGTGATGTACCTGCCGGCCGATCCGGCAGTGAACGGCCTGAAGCTGCGCTACGACATCGCCCGTGTACCGGAAGGGTCATGGGGATTCATGGCCGGCTTCGCCAGCGCCATCGTGCTGGCCGGCCTGGTGATCGGCGCCGGCACGCTTATGGAGAAGCGGTTTCGACCGGATTGACCGCCCGCCGTCTCACGGACGGCCGGTCCGAGCGCGGCGGTCTTGGCCTTTCGTTTTTCGTCGCTGCAACATCGTTGATACTGATGAGTTTTGTCTTGATGCCGCACACGGCGTTCTCGGCGATCAGCGCCTTGATTGCCTGATCAACTTTTACGAGACTGGTGGTGAATCCGGCTTTCAGTACGATGCGATTGCTGGCGATGATTTTCGTCATGCTGATTGTGACATCCGCCTCGCCCGGTCCGATGCTGGATTCTCGATACTACCTATAGTAGCGCGAACGCCATGCGGGCGTTCGCTCGACTCGCGCCTGCGGCGGTTGGGGTGACGGTCCGGCGGTTGGCCAGACGATGCAGCTTGACATTGCTCCGTGATAGAGTCCGTCCAAACACCGGGTACGAAAATTTCTTCGCGATCGCTCTTGATCGGAACGCCACTGCGCGTCCTAATTGCACAAATCACAAGCGCGGTTGTACTGCGCGGGGAACGGCCAGGGGACGAGGCATGGACACCCAGGCGGATCGCGGCAGCGCCGCGCACCGGTCAATTCGCAACGAACGGCGCGTGACTCCGCCTCCCGTCGATCCGGGTGAACAGCGTTACCGTGTTGAACGACAGATCGGCTATCTGCTGCGACGTGCGCATCAGCGCGCGTCGGCGATCTTCCAGGCGCAGATCGGCGATCCCAATATTACGCCGACGCAGTTCTCAAGTCTCGTGAAGCTGCATGAGGATGGCGAGGTGTCGCAGAACCAGCTCGGCCGCCTCGTGGGCATGGACAAGGCAACGACACAGGGCGTGATCCGGCGCTTGAAGGCGCGCAACCTGGTATCGGCGCGCGCCGATCCGGGCGATGCGCGTCGCACACTGCTGCGGCTCACCGGCGATGGCGATCGCCTGGTGCAGCGCCTGGTGACCGCCGGCCCGCGCGTCACCACCGAAACGCTCAAGCCGCTCAGCGCCGACGAACAACGTCAGCTCGTCATCTTGCTCGCCCGCATTGCCTGAGCGTGCGCGGGGGCGCTCACCGCGCGCCGCCACGACAAGGCCCTTAGAAGCGTTCCAAGCCTGATTGATCCGTCTTTTCAGCGTCGCTGGAGCGTTCTACAATCTGATGATCGTTCGCTTACGAACGATCTCTGCGGACGCCTGTCGCCATGGGTCTTTATCTGCGTCCCCGTACCATCGAGGAAGCCGTCGCGGCGCTGGCTGCGCGCGGACTGGCCGTGCTGGCCGGCGGCACGGATTTCTATCCGCTGCGCGTGGGCCGCGCGCTCGACGACGACGTGCTCGACGTGACCGCGATCGACGACCTGCGCGGCGTCACGACCATGGACGATCACTGGCGCATCGGCGCGGCGACGACCTGGCGCGACATCATCGATGCCGATCTGCCGCCGCTGTTCGACGGCCTGAAGCTGGCGGCGCGCGAAGTCGGCGGCGCGCAGATCCAGAACACCGGCACCCTTGCGGGCAACCTGTGCAACGCCTCGCCAGCGGCCGACGGCGTGCCGGTGCTGCTGGCACTCGATGCCGATGTCGTGCTGCAGAGCGCCGGCGCCAGCAGGACCGTACCGCTTGCCGACTTCATCCGGGGCAACCGGCGCACGGCGCTGCGTGCCGATGAAATCATGACGGCGATCCGGGTGCCGCGGCGAACCGGGCGCAGCGCCAGCCATTTCCTGAAGCTGGGCGCGCGTCGCTACCTGGTGATTTCCATCGCCATGGCAGCCGGCACGATCGATGTCGACGCGCGTGGCCGCATCGCCGCGGCGCGCATCGCGATCGGCGCCTGCTCCGAAGTGGCGCAGCGGCTGCCCGCCCTGGAGCAGGCACTGACCGGCGCGCCCGCAGATGGCGCGCTGGTGCAGCAGGTAAGCCCGTCGCATTTCGCGCCGCTGGCGCCGGTCGACGATGTGCGCGGCAGCGCCGATTACCGGCTCGAAGCGGCCGCAACGTTGACCCGACGCCTGCTGGCGGCGCTGGCCGCGAAAATCTCGGGGACGCCGGCATGACGCCGCACGACGCCCGCCGCGACATCGCGTCCGATGCGTCGGCCGATCCCGCCGTGTGCTTCACTGTCAACGGCAGCTCCGTCGCGGTGGCCGCGCCGCCACTCAGGCGCCTGGCACAGGTGCTGCGCGATGATCTCGGCCTGATCGGCACCAAGGTCGGCTGCGATGCTGGCGACTGCGGTGCCTGCACCGTGCTGCTCGACGGCCGGCAGGTCTGTGCCTGCCTGACGCCGCTGGGACAGGTCGCGGGCCGCGCCGTTGAAACGGTCGAGGGTCTGGCGGCACGCGACGGCACGCTCAGCCGGCTGCAGCAGGCATTCCTCGTCCATGGCGCCGCGCAGTGCGGCATCTGCATCCCGGGCATGCTGATGTCGGCGGCGGACCTGTTGCGCCGGTCGGCAGCCCCGTCGCGTCAGGAGGTGCTCGACGCCATCGGCGGCACACTGTGCCGCTGCACCGGCTACCAGAAGATCGTCGATGCGGTGCTCTCGGTCGGCGCGGTATCGGCGGCATCACCGCGCGCCGGCAAGGCGGTCGGTGCCCGCGTCGCACGGGTCGACGGCCGGCCGCGCGTCGTCGGCACCGCCTCGTACGGCGCTGACGCCATCCCCGTCGATGCGTTGTGGCTACGCGTCGTGCGCTCGCCGCATGCCCATGCCCGCTTCACGGTGGGCGACCTCGATCGGGTGCGCCAAGCGCATCCCGGCGTGGAGCGCATCCTGGTGGCGCGCGACGTGCCGTTCAACGGCTTCGGCATCTATCCCGACATCAAGGACCAGCCGGTGTTGGCCGATGGACTGGTGCGCTATCGCGGCGAGGCGGTGCTGGCGCTGGTCGGCGCGCGCGCCGCCGTGCTGGCCCTGCGCGACGACGCCCTGCCGATCGCCTGGACGCCGCTGCCGCCGATCGTCGACATCGACGTCGCGCGCACCGGCGCTGATCTGGTGCAGGCCGACAAGCCAGGCAACCTGCTGATCGATGGCGGCGTACGGTGTGGCGATGCGGCCGCCGCGCTGGCGCAGGGCGCCGCCGTGGCCGAGGTGGCGGTCGAGACGCCGTTCGTCGAGCACGCCTATATCGAGCCCGAAGCCGGCTGGGCGCGGCGCACCGGCGACCGCCTGGAAATCCACGTCACGACCCAGACGCCTTATATGGACCGCGACGAGGTCGCGAGCGTCATGTGCCTGAAGCCGGCGCAGGTGCGGATCGTACCGGCTGCCTGCGGCGGCGGTTTCGGCGGCAAGCTCGACCAGTCCGTGCAGCCGCTGGTGGCCCTGGCGACATGGCTGCTCGATCGTCCGGTGGCCTGCGTCTATACGCGCCCCGAAAGCATGGCCGCG
>Ga0187894_10001815_pt1 | contig 26680 bp, 18 predicted proteins | sample GBC1701081metaG_FD_136650 | JGI IMG/M metagenome (GOLD analysis project Ga0187894, IMG submission 136650) | White microbial mat communities from a lava cave in the Kipuka Kanohina Cave System on the Island of Hawaii, USA - GBC170108-1 metaG ... | reverse complement strand
TATAACCGGCAACTCGATCTGGCGTAGCGACAAGATCAAAGGCGCAGTGATGCAAATGGCCGTCGATCCTGCCGCGAACCTACTTGCGGTCGTGATGGCGAAAGACGCCAAGAGCCGCGCGCGTGAAGGCCTCAAGCGCCGTCCGCTCGTGCACGTGCTGGATCTTGGTTCGGGCAACGAGCTTTGGGATTACGAAGCCGGCGAAGTGGAAATGATGCCGACGCGCTGGCCTGACGACAGCGGCAAAGAAGTTGATTACACGCTCGACAATTATTACCCGCCTGTGTTCGTCGATGGCCGACTCTATCTCTTCTACGAAGGCGTGACTTCCTTCGATGCACGCAACGGCAAGGCGCGTCTGCGCGAGAAGTATCGCGTCAACGAAGACCGTATCAAAGACGGTGAAACTGTCGAACGCGGTTCCTACGGTCTCAGCGCGATCGATGCGCGATCCGGCAAGGTGCTCTGGCGTTACAAGGGAGCTGACAAGGGCATTACGAATCTGCTCGTGCCTGGTCCAAACGTCCTGGCTGTTGCGGATCGCGACGATCTGATCTTCGTTGACGCGCAAACCGGCAAACGTGCCCGCCGCGTGTCGCACAAGATCGAGCGCCCCTCATTTGGATTATTGAATGAACGTGGCGATATCGTGATCGGCGGTCAATCAGAGATCGCGGCTTTCGACGCGCTCAGCGGGCGGCAACTCTGGCGCGCACGTCATACACCTCCGGGCCGCGGAACCTTCCGCACGATAGCAGCGATCGCCGCGCGCGCCGCGTCGCTCTACTTTCGTTTTGGCGGCACTGCGTGGACAATGGATGTACTTTTACACCGATCTCAAAACGCGCGACGGCAACGGTCTCGCGGGCGTGAACGTGAACACCGGACGAACGGATCGCGAAGTGCGACTTCTCGGATCTCGACGAGCGCTTCGTGACAGACGAAGCGCTGGGACTAATGTTCTCTGCCTCAGGAAATCGCCTTTACAGTCACCGGCTGAACTAATTCAGGCGAAAGATCACGATCTCGCCGCCGGAAGCATCGGTTACCGCGAATGCTCCTGCCAACGGGCCGGACGTGATCGCCGCGATGTCGTTGCGGGTGATCAATCCCAACTTCACGCGCAGGTTGAACTCACCAAACAGGAAACCGTCTGCGTTGCGTGAATTACCGTTCAGGTCTGTAACGAACACGCGGCCGATACCGCCGAGGACGAGAAAGCGACCACCGCCTCCCTGCGGGTCTTCGAAATACTCGATACCACCTATGCCGGCAGTACCGGTTGAGCTGAAATCGATAGTGCGCACCAGCGCGCCAGCTCGCGAAATGACGCGAACTCGACGCCTTTCAAACACCTGGTCCGCGCCGGGTACGCCGTTAAAGCCAACAGCGAACTCGTCGGTCACTGGTAAATACGCCAGCGTGACAGATTGACCCAAGTTCTGACCGAGAGCGACCGGAGTCAAACTGATCTGGCTGTTCAGTGTTCCATCAAGATTGAAAAGCAGGATGGCGCGATTGGCGGCGCCGCCAAAGCCCAGGACTCCAACAAGGTTGTCCTGTGGTAGATAGACCGTTTGGCGCGTGGTCGGAAACGCCGCGAGACTGGTCACCGGTGTGGCCGCGTCGAGTGTTGTGGATACGCCCGCCACGCCAGCCATCGCGGGTGAGGGCAGAAACGTATCGTGCATCAGCAGAAAGCGGTTCGCGTCACTGTCCCACGCGATGCCACGCGGGACGTTGAGGTTCAGGCCGATGATGTCATGACGATCATCCTCCGGTTGACGCACCAGGTTTTTGTCGAACAGGAGCAAGTCTTGCGGATAATTCGTCGCGACCACACGTCCATCACGCAACTGGACAACCCCCTCGCCGGTTCCTTCCACGCCGGTCGGCAGCGGGCCATCGAGAATGTTACCGCTGAAGTCCATGATCCACAGGCCGTCGTCTGGATGATACGCGGACACAAGCAAGCGATTCGGCCCGAGAAACGTAACATCGCCCAGACCACCTTCTGCGGGTGAAAACGCGCTAGGCCAATCGGGCCGCATAATCTCGGCTACTTGCACACCATCTCGCCGCATCACTGCGAGGCGCACTGGCCCGAGATTCAAGTCGTCCCAAACAACCATGATCAGATGATCGGGAAAGACGGGAGACGAGGCGGGAATGTAGGCCATACCCTCAATGTGACCGGGCCGGTAACTACTGTTCAAATACTGAATGGTCCGTACGCCTTTCGACGCGCACGACTGGTCGAAGAAGTAGAGTTTGTCGGGATGCGGGGCATTGTTAACGACGAACAGGTCTTCAGATTCGACAAAAGCAAAGCCGTTCGGGAATTGATCGATCTCCGGATGGTCGAGTTTGCAAATCCTGGTGAGCGTGCCTTTCTTCTTGAGCTTTACCGCGTGAAGCTCGTAACCGTTGAGCATGGCAATCTGGTTTTTTAGCGGTCCCGAAGTGACTTCTGTGATGTCTTCAGCGTAGCCGCCGACACGGGCGCGGCTCACGACGGTCTGGGATTTCGCTTCGGCCTGCGGGAGTAGCGGCAGGAGCAGGAGTGTTAAGGCAAGGAGGTTTTTGGTTTTCATTTGTCTGTCCTTGAGTTCGGTGATAAATTGCGGCGCACTCGCTAGGGCTTCATTTCTTTAGGCGTAATTTCCCGCTCTCGTGGTGGATGGGTCCCTCGAAATTTTTTGCCCGGCCAGGCCTGGTTGTGACCGGAGAGATCACCCAACTGTTGCTGCAATGGCGTCGAGGTGATGAATCGGCGCTCGAACAACTCATGCCGCTGGTCTACGAGGAACTGCGGCGGCTGGCGCACCAGTGCATGCGTCGCGAACGCGGTGGGCATACGTTGCAGACTACGGCACTGGTCAATGAAGCGTATTTGCGGTTAGTGAATTCGAGCCGCGTTCAATGGCAGGACCGGGCGCATTTCTTCGCAATCACGGCGCAACTGATGCGGCGTGTGCTGGTGGATGAAGCTCGCAAGCGTCGCAATCAGAAGCGTGGCGGTGAATTTACGCGGGTCGAGCTGGAGGAAGTACCGATCAGTAATGGACCGCGGCAGTTGGACCTGCTGTTACTCAACGACGCACTTGAACGACTCGCCGGCTTCGCAGCGCGCAAGGCGAAGGTCGTGGAGCTGAGATTCTTTGGCGGGTTGAGTATCGATGAAACAGCGGCGGTGCTAGAGGTTTCCACCGACATCGTAAAACGGGAGTGGCGCACGGCGAAGTTGTGGCTGTTACAGGAGCTCTGTGGACCAGAAGAGATGGGTACAAATTGAGGAGCTTTTGCAGCAAGCGCTGGACCGCGCACCGGGTGAGCGCGCGGATCTTCTGCGGCGCAGATGTGGCGGCGATACGACGCTGCTGGCCGAAGTCCAGGCGTTGCTCGATCGGGAAACTCAGGCCCGCGGTTTCATGGAAACTCCGGCGGTCACGCATCTGCATGAACGCTTAACCGATCTCCCGTCACAGATCAGTCACTACCGCATCGAAGACCGTCTCGGCTCCGGCGGAATGGGTGAGGTCTTTAAGGCAAATGACGAGAAACTGCGCCGCGTAGTCGCCTTAAAACTCCTCCCGATCGAGTTCACGCCGGATCCGCAACGTATCGAACGCTTGGAACAGGAAGCACTCGCTGCGTCACGTATGAATCATCCGAACATCGTTACCATCTTCGAGATTACACACTCCGGTGAAACTCACTTCATCGTGGAGGAATTTGTCGACGGCAGCACGTTGCGAGATCTGCTTCGCGAAAGGCACGCGCAAACACAACATGCGCTCAAACTCGAACAAACGCTCGATATTGCTATTCAAATCGCGCGCGCGCTGAAAGCCGCACACACCGCCTGGATCATTCATCGCGACATCAAACCCGAGAACATTATGGTTCGCGATGACGGCCTCGTAAAAGTTCTCGACTTCGGCATCGCGAAGCTTGTTAGCGAGCTCGACACGCCGATGCAAAGCGGCCGTCTCTCTGCGGAAACTCCGTCACTCACAACGCCCGGCGCGATCATGGGAACCGCGAGTTACATGTCGCCCGAACAAGCGCGCGGCGAACCGCTCGACGGTCGTACAGATCTCTTTTCGCTCGGAACATTGCTTTACGAAATGGCAACCGGCGTTCAACTCTTTGCTGCGTCGGACGGCGTAGACGTAGCACAACGTCTTCAGCAAGCAGACGAAATAGTTCGTTCGCGGTTGGCCCAGGCCCCCAAAGAACTGCAACCGATTCTGCGGCGCGCGCTGAAGGGTAATCGTGAAGAACGTTATTCCACCGCAGGTGAATTTCTCAAAGACCTGGACGCGCTTAAAGTGCGGCTGGAAAGCAGGACCACGAGAAGAATCGTGAGACTGAGTGCTCTGGCAGTCGTCATTGCAGTTGTCATCGCCAGCCTCGCGGCGTTCCTCTCCGTCACGGAGACTTGGGAAGAGCGAATACTGCGCGACGGTCACACCGCCGCCGTGCGTCGGGCAGTCTTTTCTCCTGACGGTAAGTTGCTGGTTTCGGTTAGCGAGGATCATCAAGTGATCGTCTGGGACTTCGCTCGGCGCATGCGCTTGAAAAATCTCAGCGGCCACAAAGCTGCGGTCACGACCGTCGCCTTCTCCCCTGACGGCAAATGGTTTGTCACCGGTGGCGAAGACCAGTCGGTAATTCTCTGGGACGCAGAACGGCTGGAGCAGGAAACAGTCTGGCACGATAGGCCTGCGCCGATAGTTACCAGTACCTTCTCTCCGGATGGATCGCTGCTGGCCTACGTCACCGGCAACGTCGTGATTATTCGTGAGACAAAGACCTGGAGCAAAACCAAGGAAGTCCCGGGCCGCATCGAGTCCTACGGCAACTACATTTTCCTGCAAAACAATCAGCAGCTTATCGATAATCGGGTTGACATTTGGGATGTGGCCTCGGGTGACATGATCCACGATTCGCCCGAAGACTGGGCTGGAAACTCGATCGCGCGGTCACCCGACGGGCGGCGTTGGGCCACCATCGACTCCGCCGGCAATTTTATGATCTTCGATTCTGAACGCCGGCAGCTTCTTTTCTCACAACACGTTCATCACGACCACGGTCGAGACATCGCCTACTCACCCGACGGCAAACTGATCGCCACCGCGTCGGAACGCATTCTCTTGTGGGACGCGGCAACCACGACGAAGATTACGCCGCTCGAATATGAGTCGATTGTTTGGTCCGTTGCCTTTTCACCTGACGGGCGCTGGCTTGTTTCAACACATGGCGACGGTTCGATCCTGATCTGGGACGTCGTGAATCGCGAGCTCGCAGCAAACCTGAGAGAACACAGTGGAGCTGTTCGCAGCATTGCGTTTTCGTCCGACGGCAAACGCCTGGCCACGGCCAGTGACGATCATTCAGTGATGCTTTGGAACACAGAACTTGGCATTCGCGAAGCAGTGTTAACCGAACATCAAACGCGCGTGGGCGCGGTTTCTTTTGCACCGGACGATCGCTGGCTTGTGTCAGCGGATCAGTTCGGTACCCTGAATCGATACGAAATTGGCCCGGAAACCCGGAACACCATCGCCGCTCCGCCACACCATCTGACGAGTTATTGCGTTGCTATTTCACCGGACGGCCGTTTCATCGCGACCTCCTTTTTTGTCTACAACGCTGAGACCGGCGCCGCCATCCTGCAACCACCCTCTGATTGGCGCTCCGTGTACGGCGCCGTGTTCTCGCACGACGGCCGCCTGCTGATCGGTGTTACAGACCACGGTGATGTGCTGGTGTTTGATACCACTAACTGGCAATTGCTCGAGCGGCAACACTGGACCGACTCGGCATTTGTGACTCTCAGTCTCTCACCTGACGGCAATCACATCGTTACCGGTGAAGACGCGAAGCTCATCCGGATGGGTACGATCAGGCCGTTAAGACAACTGGCGGTGATTGGGCAACATAGCGCGCGCGTTAAAGCGGTAGCCTTTTCACCGGATGGAACAGAGGTGGCTTCAGCGGGTGATGATCGGATGGTTGCGCTTTGGGATGTCCGTAGCAGAAAACTCATCACCACGATCGGCACACACAGTTCACCAGTCTACGCCGTTGCTTTCTCTCCCGATGGCAAGCTTCTCTTCACCGGTGAACACGACCGTTCGGTTCGACAATACACAAGGCATCGAACTCTCTGGGGCTTTTCGCTTAGTTGACTCAGTCTGCGACCCACTTGCGAAGCATACTAACAGGCCCCTCAACCGCCAGCGCTGCGGCGTATCCCCGCTCCACGTCGAGATCGAATAACGACCAGCGTGCGAGCGACTCCGGATCGCGTTCTATACGCAGCAACGCGGCCGGTTCGCCGGGCGCGAACGAAACATCGAAGCTATCGAGCGGATGCGATAACCCACTGCCGAGCGCTTTGATATAAGCCTCTTTGCGCGTCCAGCACCTGAAGAATGCCGCCGGTTTTTCCTCTTCCGGCAACGAATTCAGTGTTTCCACTTCACCAACCGAGAAGAAACGCTCCGCGATCCCCTCCGTCGCAAAGTCTTCCTTGACGTGCTCGACATCAACCCCGATCTCATGGTCCTGCACAAATGCATAGAGGGCCCAGTCGCCAGAATGTGAGGCATTGAAGCGAAGCGAACTCTCGCGGTGTTCGCCCTCCAACAGCGGCTTGCCGTATGGTCCGTACGAGAAACGTACCGCTTCCGGTGTCGTTTCGAGATAACGCGCCAGCAACGCGCGCAAAAAACCACGGCCGACCACGAAATGTCGTCGGTGCTTGTCGAAATGAAACCGACCGGCCCGTACGCGTTCATCCTGAGCCAGGGTGCGCAGATAACTCTCCTGAAGCTCCGGCGGCTGCTCAAGCCGGTGGCGCCACACATGTACTTCGCCGATTGGTAGAGACAACGATGGCGGCGCTGGAGACCACATGGACCGCCACATCTTAACTCTCAGTCACAAAAAGAACACTGATCTGTGTACACGCCCACACAAAAAATTTCGCGCAAGGTTGTAGTGTAGGTGTGGGTAATTGTCTCCCCCATCCTTTAGCAGCAGTCCAGTTCCGAGTTCAGCCTTCAGGCTGTTGCTCCCGGCGCAACAAGCTAAAGCTTGAACTCCAAGCAAACGGAGGTCTTGCAATGACGCGAACCAGCTTCACTTTGGCCCGCACGATTGTGTGTGGGCTTTTTATTTTGTCCGCAATGATTACGGCCCAGGCTCAGTTCAGAGCCGGCATTCAGGGAACGATATCTGATGCCAATGGCGCACTCGTGCCCGGAGCACGAGTGATTCTTAAAGACCTCGAAAACGGAAAGACTCAGGAAGTCACCAGCAGCGACGAAGGGTTCTATCGCATCGTCGGCCTGGCGCCCGGCCGGTACGAACTGACCGTTGAAAAAGAAGGTTACAAGAAAAGCCTCGCGCAAAACGTCACGGTAGCCGCCGAGACGATTCAAGGTGTCGATGTATTTCTCGAGATCGGCGACATCTCGGCCATTGTTACCATCACTGACGAAGCCACCGCGCAACTGGCTACTGAAAATGCGAACGTAGCCAAAGCGATCACGACCACGGAAGTCAAACGTTTACCGCAGGCCGGCCGCGATCCATACGAACTCTTGCGACTGACACCCGGCGTCTTTGGCGACGCCGCCCGCGGTGGAAATGGAAACTCCTCCGGCTTGCCCAACGCCGGTTCCGACACTGGACCAGGCGGTTCTAACAACTCGATTTTCGCGGCTGAGAACCAACCTCAGGTCAGCGCCAACGGCCAGCGCGTCACCGCAAACACTTTTCAGATCGACGGCGTCAGCGTAAACAGTTTGACTCACGGCGGCGCAGCCGTGGTTACGCCCAACCAGGAGTCGGTAAAAGAGGTTCAGGTTTCTTCGACAACGTATTCCGCCGAAGATGGCCGCAGTTCCGGCGCGCAGATCAAAGTAGTTTCACAAAACGGGACGAATGATTTTCACGGCAGTGCTTTTTTCAAGTACAACAGCCCCAAGCTTAACGCTTTCAATAAGTATCCGAATGACTTTGGCCGTGGCTTCACTGAACGAGTCGAACGCTTGTTCCGGCAGTTTGGCGGCAGCATTGGGGGCCCACTCTTTCTGCCGCATTTCGGCGAAGGTGGACCAGTAGTTCACAGCGGGCGAGACCGTGCATTCTTTTTCTTCTCCTACGAAACTCTCCGCGAAAACTCAACCACGCCGACGACACAATATGTTGAGACGCCTCAATTCCGGCAGGCAGTAATCGCTTCTCGCCCAAATGGCGTGACGGCGGCGATACTCGGCAGCAGCGGTGTTCAGCCGCGCATTACCGGAACGTTAGCGCCGTCGTGCACGGACGTTCTCAGCAGTTTTCCATGCCAGGTCGTCGGCGGCGGGCTCGACATTGGTTCGATCTCGGGAGCGTTGGGCCAATACCAAACCTTCAGTAATCTTGGCGGTGGCGGACTTGACGGGATTCCCGACATTCAGAAGGTTGTGATTGGCGCCCCGACAATCAACAAACCGAAGCAATACAATCTGCGACTCGATTTCACGCCCAACACGAAGGATCAGTTCACCTTCACGACCTACCTGACGCGAAGCTTTTTTGTCGGTAGCGACACCGGCGCGGCGGCGCGGCAGCAGGCCGACGTCACGAGCTCGCCAAAAAACAACGCGTTCACCGGGCTCTACACCCATATCTTTTCACCGAGCCTGTTGAATGAAGCGCGTTTCAATTTTACCCAGTTCAAGTTCGACGAAGTGCAGTCGTCCCGAGAAACCAACTTCGGCATACCGCGCGTAGAGGTTGAAGGGATGTTGACGGACGGACGCCGCGTTCGCTTTGGCGCGAATCAGTCAGAAACGACGCCGGGAATCTTCTCGGAGAAGACATTTGAATTTCGCGACAAAGTCAGTTACGTGCGCGGCAACCACGGCTTCGGTTTTGGCGGCGACTGGCGCAAGGAACTTAACGACGACAATCTCAACGGCGGATCACGACCGCTGTACTCGTTTGTCGGCCTTTTCAATCTCGCGAACGATACGCCGATCTTCTATCAGATCAACGCCGATCCACGAACTGGCGGCGTGGCCGATGCGCAAAGACACTTCCGCACCGGCGGCTATGGTCTGTTCTTCCAGGACGACTGGAAAACACGTCCGAATCTAACTCTGAACTTCGGCCTTCGTTACGAGTATTTCAACGTGCTCAGCGAGCGTGACGACCGCGTGTCGAACTTCGTCTTTGGACCAGGCGGCGGTCTTACGGGCGCGCGCGTAGAACCGACCGATCATCTTTACAACCCCGATCGAAATAACTTTGCGCCGCGCGTTGGATTCGCGTGGAGTCCCGGCCGTTTTCGCGACAAGCTGGTGTTTCGCGGCGGCGCGGGCATCTTCTATAACCGCATCGAACAGGTGGTTTTCGCCAACACACGCGGCAATCCACCGTTCTTTGCGCGCTACCAGATCTGTTGCGGCACTGCGCCGACAGACTTCGGCTCTCCTTTCGCAGGCGGCCAGATTCAATACACGCTCGGCGCCAGCGCTTCTCCGTTCAGCTATCCGATAAATCCAGCGCTCGCAGTGGGTATCGATCCGGCAACCGGTGCTCCGCTCGGTCGCACGGTTGAGGTTTACGGGGCGCTCGAGGACACGCACGTGCCGTATGTCTATCTCTACTCGTTCGACATCCAGTATGAGTTGCCGTATCAACTCGCCGCGACTGTCGGCTACCAGGGCAGTTCGAGTCACGGATTGATTCGCCTGGTTAACCAGCGCTTCGTGCAGCCGGTGATTCCACCCGACTTCTTTGCCTTTGCCGTTTACATTCCGACACCGGATGTGAACGCAAACTTCAACTCGATGAACGCACGGCTGACGCGGCGCTTCTCGCAAGGTTTTCAGTTTGACGTGTTGTATCGTTGGTCCAAGAGCATCGACACGCTGTCAAACGAAGGTCCGGGTGCGGTGACTAATCAAACGTTTCCGCAGGATCTGAGACAGGAGCGTGGTCCGTCTGATTTCGACGTGCGGCACAACCTGGCGATCTCGGGTTTATGGGACCTGCCGTTCTTACGCAACCGCCGGGATTTCGTCGGCAAAGCGTTCGGCGGTTGGCAGATCGACGGTATACTTTCCGCGCATACCGGTTTTCCGTGGACGCCGCACACTGGTCAGTGCGTGCGTGCGGCGGGTTCGCAAGACTTTATCTGTCCGTCGCGTCCGCCGCATTATTTCGGTGGCAACTTGACCGACACGGATAACGAGGCGTTCATTCGTCCGGGCGGAAACTTTCCCGGTGGAGGCCGGCTTTACTTCGATCAGAACAATCCCGATGGCAGGCTGCTGCCGGGCATCGGGCGCAATTCGTTTCGTGGTCCAAGATACTTCTCGGTCGACATGAGTCTGGGTAAGCGTACTGGCTTGCCGAGTGCGCTGGGCGAAGCGAGCTTTCTGGAAGTGAAGGCAAACTTCTTCAATCTCTTTAACAACCTGAATCTGGCGCCATTCAACTTCTTCTCGCCGAATATAGACAGTCCGGATTTTGGACGTGCGCGTGGTGCGCTTGCGGGACGCGTAGTTGAGTTCCAGGCACGATTTAACTTTTAACCGGTAGGACAGGCATCCCTGCCTGTCCTGGCGACAGACAAGAATGTCTGTCCTACGCTTAACTACAGATGAGACGGATCAACTTGATACTCTTTGCGGTCGCTTGCGTTTTGCTGGCGGCGATAGCCCCGGTGCATTCGCAGCGGCCGCGCGATGTCGAGCGAGAGGTCAACGCACTTCTCGCTCGAATGACGCTGGCTGAGAAGCTGGGCCAGCTACAACAACTCGACGGCGAAGCCAACGGAAACTTTCGTCCCGAACACCTTGAACTCGCTCACAAAGGTCTGCTGGGATCGACGTTGAACGTGCGCGGCGCGCAGCGGACCAATCAATTGCAGCGCGTCGCGATGACGGAGTCGCGCTTGAAGATTCCGTTGTTGTTTGGCTTCGACGTGATTCACGGTTACCGGACCATCTTTCCGATTCCGGTTGGCGAAGCGGCGAGCTGGGATCCGGCGCTGGCTGAGCGTTCGGCTGCGGTGGCCGCGCAGGAGGCGAACAACGCGGGCGTGCGTTGGACGTTTGCGCCGATGCTCGACATCGCGCGCGACCCGCGTTGGGGTCGAATCACGGAAGGCGCCGGTGAAGATCCGTTTCTCGGCGCCGCTTTTGCCGCGGCTCGTGTGCGCGGTTTTCAAGGCGCCGACTACAGCGCGCCGGACAAAGTGCTCGCGTGTGCGAAACACTGGGTCGCTTACGGCGCGGCTGAAGGCGGACGCGATTACAACACGACTGACCTGTCGGAAAACGTGTTGCGGGAGATCTACTTTCCGCCGTTCAAAGCCGCGGTTGATGCGGGAGTTGGCACGCTGATGAGTTCGTTCAATGCGATCAATGGCGTGCCCGCGTCGGCGAATGCTTTTACGTTGACGAAAGTGCTCAGGCAGGAGTGGAAGTTTGATGGGTTCGTTGTTAGCGATTACACGTCCGTGCGCGAGCTGATCAATCACGGTATTGCGGCGAATGAAGAACAGGCTGCGGCGGCGGCGTTGAACGCGGGTGTTGAGATGGAGATGGTCAGCCGCAGTTATAACCAGTTTGGGGCGCAGCTACTCGAGCAACGAAAGCTGTCGATGGCCACTATCGATGAAGCGGTGCGGCGCATCTTGCGGATTAAATACCGGCTCGGACTCTTTGATAAACCCTACACCGACGAAGCGCGTGAGGCGGGATCCTTGTTGCGGCCCGAGAGTCTTCGTCTGGCGCGTGAAGCTGCCGCTCGTTCGATGGTGTTGTTGAAAAACGAGCCTCATGTGTTGCCCCTCGACAAGGCAGTGAAGTCAATCGCCGTGATTGGACCGCTCGCTGACGATCGCCGTGCGTTGCTTGGCCCGTGGGCCGGTGACGGCCGTGATGAAAACACAGTGACGGCGCTCGCCGGCATCAAGGCGAGCGTGCCGGCACAGACGAGAGTCGGTTATGCGAAGGGTTGTGACATCAAGGGCGACTCGGATGCGGGGTTTGGTGAAGCCGTCGCACTCGCAAAAGAGTCAGACGTTGCGCTCGTCTTCGTTGGCGAGAGCGACGAGATGGGTGGCGAAGCGGCGTCGCGGAGTTCACTCGATCTACCGGGCCGGCAGATGGATTTGGTCAAGGCAATTCAAGCGGCGGGAAAGCCCACCGTTGTTGTTCTGGTCAACAGCCGGCCGCTCACGATTGGCTGGATTGTCGATAACGTGCCGTCGATTCTCGTTGCGTGGATGGGCGGGAGCCAGGCAGGAAGTGCGATAGCCGACGTACTTTTTGGCGATGTTAATCCGAGTGGCAAGTTGCCGGTGACATTTCCCCGCACGGTCGGGCAGGCGCCGCTCTACTACAACCACTTAAACACGGGTCGTCCACCCGAAGAGCAGAATAAATACTCGTCGAAATACATCGACGTGCCGTGGACACCGCTCTTCCCTTTTGGTTACGGGTTGAGCTACACGACTTTTAAGCTCAGCAACTTGCAATTGAGCGCGCCGCGGATAAGGCCGACGGACAAGTTGACCGTTAGTGTTGAGGTCGAGAATTCAGGAACGCGTGCAGGAGATGAAGTGGTCCAGCTTTACGTTCGCGATCTGGTAGCGTCGATGGCGCGGCCCGTGAAAGAGTTGAAAGGCTTTCAGCGGGTGACGCTGCAACCGGGTGAGAAACGGCGCGTGGAATTCACGTTGTCGCACGACAGCCTCGCGTTTTGGAATCGTGAGATGCGCTTCGTGGTGGAACCGGGCGAGTTCAGAGTGATGGTCGGATCAAACTCACGCGATCTGATCGAGGCGAAGTTTGAAGTGGTTGAGAGGTAAAATCATCCGTAGATTTCGCTTTACTGTTCTTGTTCTTATCCTTCTCTCCAGTGCTTCGGCGCGCGCCACCGACACTTTCATAAATGATCTTCAAGAGAACTCGTTTCGTTACTTCTGGGAACAGGCGGATCCAAACACGGGATTAGTGCCGGATCGCGCGCGGATGGATGGTTCGCCGCTGCCGGAGAGTCATCGCGACGTTGCGAGTATTGCCGCCACTGGGTTCGGTCTGACCGGACTTTGTATCGCAGCAGAGCGCAACTGGATCCCGCGCAGCCAAGCGCTTGAACGCACGCGTAATACGCTGCGCTTTTTCGATGCGCGGGCTTTTCATCAGCGTGGCTGGTTTTATCATTGGCTCGACGCTAAGACAGGCGAGCGGCGTTGGAACAGCGAGATCTCATCGATAGACACTGCGTTGTTGTTGGCGGGCATTCTCACCGTGCGGCAATGTTTTGCGGGCGACACTGAAATCGTTCGGCTCTCTACGAGGATCTACCACCGCGTTGACTTTCGCTGGATGCTCAACGGTCATCGGCTGCTGCTATCGCATGGTTGGAAACCCGAAACAGGTTTCTTAAAGCCGCGTTGGGATACTTACAGCGAAGACACGATCCTCTACGTGCTGGCGATTGCTTCGCCGACGCATCCGATTTCACCCGCTTCGTGGTACGCGTTGTGGCGCGATCGTTATCGTTACGAAGGTCACAGTTACTTCACCACCATCGGCGTACCGCTGTTCATGCACCAGTACTCTCACGCGTGGATCGATTACCGCAACCGGCGTGAAAACCGTGGCGACCGCATCGACTATTTTCAAAACTCCGTTGCCGCCACGCTTGCGCATCGCGCCTTTTGCGTGAACCTCGCACACGAGTTTCCCGCCTATGGACCAAACGTCTGGGGCATCACCGCTTCGGACAGCGCCAAGGGCTATCTCGCGTGGGGTGGTCCACCACGCGATCCGGACATCGACGGCACGATCGTTCCTTCCGCCGCGGGTGGCTCGTTGATGTTCACACCGGAACTAGCAACCATCGCGCTCCGCACGATGCACGAGCGATGGGGACCGCGGATTTACGGCAAGTACGGCTTCGTCGACGCTTTCAACCCGCAAACGGGATGGACGGACACCGACATGATTGGAATCAACGCCGGCATCATTCTCTTGAGCGCCGAAAACATGCGCACCGGCAACATCTGGCGTTGGTTCATGCAGAACCTTGAAATCCCCCGCGCATTAGACCGGATCGGGCTGCGATCTCACTCTCAACAACGTCGCGATCGATTGCTTCCAGCAAGGGAAAGAGATGGGGCAACCCGTCGCAGGCGGCGTGCAGGTGGCGATACCACATTAGCACTGCCAGGTAGAAATCCTCATTTAATCGTCCCAGTTGTATCTCATTCAGATCGTCGCGATGGGTGAATACACCGTCGTGATGCCAAAACTGCTCCGGCTTCAAAGCGTGGAAGTGGATGATCCCGGCATTTGTGGGCCATGCCGGATCGCGTTTGAGATAATACGAGAGAAAGTGGAGCCGGTAGTCCGGGATGACGGCGACTGAATCGCGTTCGCGGATGGCGAGTGCGTTCATGATGATTTCGTCGGTGTAGGTGTGGATGCCGTCGTCAATAACCTGGTCCAGGCCTTCGAGGTATCGGGTGACCTCCTCGGCAAGAAGCTGGAACCCGCTGCGTTGCACTGAAAACACGCCGGAGTTGAGCCAGTTCCACGAGGGCTTCGCTGTTTCTGGCAGCCGGAAGAATTCTGCCTGCTGTTTCGTCGGCTCCCAGCGTTGTTCCTCTTCCATGAACTGATTCGCATCCACCAGTCCGATATCGGAAACGAGCAACGGGGTTAGATCGGTCTGTGAGGCGAAGATCGTGTCGAAATCGATGTGTACGATGACTTCGGATGCGCGTTTAAGTATCGGGTAGAACTTCGAAAAGATCGTTCTGATGGATGGTATGTCGGCGAGGTGATATAGATCGGTGTTGAAAACGGAGAGCAGGTCCTCTTGCGTCACAAATTCCAACTGAAAGCCGTAGCCGGTTTTCCTCTTGTACGCGGAAAAAATTTCGAACGGACGGCGATCGTTGGTCGTGACTAACAAGCCGTAGGTGTTCTCGTGCGCGAAATAACTTTGCAGACAGACGAGATGCTGCTGAACCATGGCCCGCATCGCGTAGTCGGGCGCATTGGGCCAACAGTAGAGCGGGATGTGGATTAGTGGTTCGGGTTGTATTAGCATCGTCACCGTTTGCTGGGGAAGGTTTGTCACAAAAGTAGATGAAGCTGCTGATTATTGGGGGAACAAGGTTCGTCGGCCGGCATTTGGTTGCGGCGGCACTCGAGCGGAGTCATGAGGTGACGCTGTTCAACCGCGGCACGCAATCGTCCGCTGTACCCGAGGTGGAAACGATCAGCGGAGATCGAAACAAAGATCTCGACAAACTTCAAGGCCGGCGTTGGGACGCGGTGGTTGATATGTGCGGATACTTGCCGCGGGCGGTGAAAGCGGCGGTGGAACTATTGTCTGGTTCGGTCGAGCGCTATGTTCTTATTTCGAGCCAGTCGGCGTATGCAGACGTAAGCATGCCGGGCGTCGATGAAACTTTCCCACTGCGTAGTCTGACAAGCGGGCAACTGCATCGCGCTTACAGCATCGACACTTCCGGTCAACCATCTTATGGAGAGCTGTATGGTGGGTTGAAAGCGCTTTGCGAGCAGGCGGCGGAACAGGCCATGCCGGGGCGGGTTCTGATTATCCGTCCTGGTTTGATCGTTGGCCCTTACGATTCCACAGACAGGTTTACGTATTGGGTCATGCGCGTAGCGAGTGGCGGTGAAGTGTTGGCTCCGGGTCGTCCCGCGCGGCCGGTTCAGCTAATCGACGCGCGCGATTTGGCGAAGTGGATTGTCTCGATGACTGAGTGTAGTGCTGCGGGTATTTATAACGCCAACCGCCCTCCAAACACCTTGACGATGCGGCACGTACTGGACCAATGTAAGTCGGTCAGTAATAGTGATGCTGTCTTCACCTGGGCATCCGAAGAATTTCTACGCGAGGAAAAGGTTGCGGCCTGGAGTGAGATGCCACTCTGGTTGCCGGAAGAAGAAGCGCCGCAATTACAGGGGTTCATGTTCGTAAACTGCGACAAAGCGTTTACCGCCGGCCTCCGCATCCGGCCCTTGCGCGACACCGTCAGTAATACGCTCACATGGGTCCGCGATGAGTTGGGCGAAGCCTCGTTGAAAGCCGGAATGGATTCCGAGCGAGAGCAAAACCTGCTCCGCAAATGGCACGAATCGAGATTTCACCAATGATCCAACCGCACGAAATGAAAGAGACTCATCCCATCAAGCTCCACGCGGGAGGCGTCTCAACCACTACTGAAGTCTGGAACATGCTCAGCGCGAGTCTTGACGGAGATGTCAATCGCGTTGCGGCGCTCGTGGATGCAAATCCGCAGCTGGTTACCTGCCAGTACGATTACACCTCACCGCTGCATCTCGCTGTGCGCGAAGGGCACGTTGACCTAGTCCGGTTCCTGATCGAGCACGGCGCACTGGATCCGACGTACCGAACGCATCCCTTCCTCGATTCGCTCATCACTGTGTCGGACGATCGCGGCTTCGATGAGATCACTCAAATCCTGCGACACTCACTTGCCGATCCAGCACTGACGCGCGAGTGGGGCGACACCGGCGCGATCGACTACGAAAAGGACGCTACGCAAACAAGATTTCAGCAACTCGTAAACGATCGCCAACACGACGAGGTCGAGGCAATGCTGCAAGAACGGCCTCAGCTTGCGCATGATGAAACCGCGTTTTGGGGCGAAGGAATCCTTGCTATGCCCGCAAAAGACGGCGATCATCACCTGCTTGAACTACTGATGGAACACGGTGCGCGTTGTCCTGACATCTCCAAGTGGGGCGCGCGTTATTACTTCAAAAACTATCTCACCGCGAGGTTTTTGCTCGAACGAGGCATGAACCCGAATCACATGAACTGGCGCGGCTTCACCCTGCTGCACGACATGGCCCACACTGGCGACCTCGCCAAAGCGCGTTTGCTGATCGAACACGGCGCGGACATTAATCGTGTTGACGACGAGTATCGTTCGACGCCCCTGGGCTACGCGGCACGTTGGGGCCATGTCGACATCGTCAAGCTGCTGCTGGATTGCGGCGCCGACCCGGACAAGTCGGGAGCACCGTGGTCCACGCCGCTCGCGTGGGCGCGCAAGAAGAACCAGACGGAGGTTGAGCTCGTTTTGGGAACACGCGAACTGCCACACTGAAAGGAATACGCATATGAGACTGCTGCTAGCGGCCGCGGCATTGGGAATCCTCCTTTTCTCGCCTGATCTCCTTATGGCGTGCAGTTGTGCGGGAACGCCTTCAGTTTGCGGAGCTGTCCTATCCCGGTGTTTTTGATAAGGCGAAAGCGACGGTTCTGACGATCGCAAGTGGCGACAAGCTGCAAGACTTCGACATTCACATTCCTTCACAGCGACCAACCCGAACCATTGAAGGGAGACTCTTGTTTTCCGACGGCAGTCCGGTAGATGCAGAGTCCGTTGAATTCGCCTCAGAAGAGGGACCTGATCAGAGGCAGGACCACGTGTACGTCAAGACCGACGCGGAAGGCCGCTTCAGGTTATCGGTGCTCGAAGGATTGAAAGGCACGTTGCACGGTAACCTCTATAGTTTCTCGCGCGACACCGCTAAGTGCCCTGAAATAGACAAACTGGCCAGGGCCTACAAAGACATTGAAACGAACCGGGTTAAAGTGGAAATGAACCGTGATCACCAGGACATCGAGCTCGTCTTTGCCTTCCCCTATTGCCCGAAAGCGAAGGAGAAACGGGAGTAAAAACTAAAACAAGTATTGACTTTCACCATCCCCCACCTTTAAATCTGTCACGCATTTCCAATTCCCTTCCCAAACGAGGCTTGAGATGACCACCTCTCGTCGTGATTTTTTGAGGACGGCCGGGGTTGCGGCCGGAGCGCTCTCCGTATCGAGACTACCGGATTGGTTCAGTGGCGTTGTGGCTGCGGAAGAGGCGGCGGCGAATGGCGTCGATAAGAATGCGCTGGCCGACGCCGCTCTGACCACCGCACGCAAACTCGGCGTCAGCTATGCCGACATCCGTATCAACCGCTATCGCAATGAGTCGATCTCCACACGCGAACAGCAGGTCCAGAACGTTTCGCGCAGCCAGAACTTCGGCTTCGGCGTGCGCGTGCTTTACAAAGGAACGTGGGGCTTTGCGTCGAGTCGCAGTGTCACTCCTGAAGACGTGCGCCGCATCACGCAACAAGCCGTCGAGATTGCCCGGGCCAACTCGGTCTACCAGCGCGGGCGCGTACGGCTCGTTCCGGTCGATAAGGTCGTCACGTCGTGGAAGAGTACGTTTGAGAAAGATCCGTTTGAAGTCTCGGTCGACGACAAGATCCAGTTTCTGCTTTCGCTTAACGAGTCGGCACTGAAGACGCAGGGCGTGAGCTTTGTTAGTTCGTCGATGGGCTTCGTGAACGAACAGAAGTTCTACGCCTCGACCGACGGCTCACGGATCGAGCAGTACATCATTCGCGCCAACCCAAACTTCAACGTCACGGCGATCAATCGCTCCAACGGCGACTTCCAATCGCGTAGCGCGCTCGGTGGGCCGCAGAGCATGGGTTACGAGTACATCGAGAACCATGATTGGAAGCGCGAAGCACAACAGGCCGGTGAAGAAGCGTTGATGAAGTTGAAAGCCAAGCCGGTTGCGCCAGGCAAATACGATCTCGTGCTGCATCCTTCGCATCTATGGCTGACGATTCACGAATCGGTGGGCCATCCGACCGAACTCGATCGCGCACTCTGGATGGAGGCCAACTACGCGGGCACGAGTTTCATCACGCCCGACAAGACCGGCAAGCTCCAGTTTGCTTCGAAGATCATGAATTTCGTGGCCGATCGGACTCAACCCGCCGGGTTGGCCACTGTCGGTTACGACGACGAGGGCGTGCCTGCACAGCGCTGGCACCTGATCAAAGACGGCATCTTCGTCGACTGGCAAACCACCCGCGATCTCGCAGCGAAAGTGAAGCAAAAGAAATCTTACGGCTGCAATCACGCCGATAGCTGGGGCAGCATCTCTTTCCCGCGCATGCCCAACGTCTCGCTGCAACCCGGACCGGACAATACGTCGCTTGACGATTTAATCGCCGGCGTCGAAAAAGGCGTTCTGATCTACGGCGACGGCAGTTACTCCATCGATCAGCAGCGTTACAACTTCCAGTTTGGCGGTCAGGTCTTCTGGGAAATCAAGAACGGCAAGCGCGGCGAGATGTTGCGCGACGTTGCTTATCAATCACGCACGACTGACTTCTGGAATTCGTGCGACGGTCTGGGTGGCCAGGCGACGTATGAGCTCGGCGGCAGTTTCGGTGACGGCAAGGGTGAGCCGGGCCAGTCGAACGCTGTCAGTCACGGTTGCCCTGTCGCCCGCTTTCGTCAAGTGAACGTACTCAACACCGCTCAAAGATCATAACGCAACGAGGAGATCGAGATGCTACTTAGCGAAAAAGATGCGCGCGCAATCTGTGACAAGCTGTTGAGCTACGTGAAGGCGGATGACGCATCGGTGGGCGTCACGAGTGAAAACTACGGTCATCTGCGTTTCGCTTCGAATTCATTCACGACGAGCGGTGCACGCGAGAACATCAGCGTCGGCGTCACCGTCTGGATCGACAAGAAGCGCGGCGCAGCGTCCACGAACGAGATCGACGACGAGTCGCTCAAAGCGACTGTCGCGCTCGCCGAACAACTCGCGCGTATCTCACCCGTGGATCGCGAGTACATGCCGACGTTGAGCAAGCAGACTTACAAACCGGTGAATGGCTACGCCGAAGCAACGTCGAACATTTCTGTGACCACGCGAGCAAAAACAATCAACGATGTGATTGCCGCGTGTGAAAAAGCAAGAGTCGTCGGCGCTGGCTTTCACCAGGCTCGGGGAGCGGCAGGTGCAAACGCGACGAAGAACGGCAACTTCGTCTACGAGCGATCGAGTCTCGTGAGTCTGGCCGCAACCGCGCGGACGCCGGATGGCAGTAGCTCCGGTTACTTCCTGCGTAATCACTTCGACGTTGCGCAACTCGACACCGCACGCATTGCCAACGAAGCGATTCGTAAAGCACTCAATGCGCGAAGTCCGCGAGTGCTCGAACCCGGCGTTTACCCGGCGATACTCGAACCGCAGGCCGTTGCGGATCTGCTCGGGTTCTTTGCTTTCAGTTTTGACGCGCGTAGTGCGGAAGAAGGCCGGAGTCCATTTTCAGCGCCGGGCGGCAAGACAAAGCTCGGCGAAAAGATCTGCGACGAGCGCATCAACATCTACAGCGATCCGTGGCATCCGGAGTTGCCCGGTTCACAGTCGGCCCAGGGAGGACTGCCGGCGCAAAAGATTTATCTCGTGCGCAACGGCGTGCTGGAAAACCTGGTCTATTCTCGCTTCTGGGCGAAGCAAAAAGGCAAAGAGCCGACACCTGGTCCAGTCAACAGCATCATCGAAAGCTCGCCGGCGCCGGTGTCGCTCGACGACATGATCAAGTCGATGGATCGCGGCCTGTTGCTTGGTCGCTTCTGGTACATACGCGGCGTCGATCCACGCATCGTGTTGCAGACCGGTCTTACGCGCGACGGTATCTGGTACATCGAAAACGGCAAGATTCAATACCCGGTAAAGAACTTCCGTTTCAACCAGAGCGTGATCGAACTTCTGGCGCCCGGAAACGTCGATATGATCGGCAAGTCTGAACGAGTCGGCAGCTCAGAAGGCCAGGGCGGCAACGCTGCCCTACTTCCTGCGCTTAAGGTGAAGAAGTTCCATTTCACTTCGCAGTCTGAGGCGGTCTAGCGATTATCGAGGCTCAGCACTAGAATCAATCCACAGACTACACAGATTTCTCCCCAACACTCTGCGTAATCTGTGGCCGGCTTTTCGATCTCACGCATAGACTAGAATCACCTTCGCCACCGGGTATCGCTGATCCAGACTGCTCAAAGGCCCAAAAATGGGTTATTCTCTCGACTCATCATGAGAAGAATTCCCCTGCTCTTCCTCCTCGCTGCCTTTTCGGCAATCAACGTCGCACCGCAATCCGGAAGGCGAATTAATACGCCCGCTTCGACGACACCACCCGCGCCGGTGCAACCACCGCTCACGCCCGAGCCTGAAGCGAGATCCGGCTCGCGGCCACTAACGGAACTGATGATTCTGCCAGAGAGCGTGCGCGAGCGATCGATCAAAGCGATCGGCGACGACAACTTTCGTCTGGCAGACTTCGAGGGCAAGGTAATCGTCATCAATCTCTGGGCTTCGTGGTGTGGACCATGCCGCAGAGAGATTCCGGAATACGAACGAGTGCGTAAAGAGTATGCCAATCGCGACGTCGTATTTATCGGTCTGACAACTGAAGATCCGCGTTACGAAGGCGAACAGGTGCAGAGGTTTCTGCGCGACGTGAGTTTTGGTTTTCGTTTGGGCTGGGCCGATCGCGAAATGGCGCGCACGTTAACAAACGGCAGAAGGTCTATCCCGCAAACCCTGGTCATCAATCCTGAAGGCCGTATCATTGGCCATTGGGACGGCTACGCTGCCGGTTGGAGCGGCAAGCGGCTAAAGCAAACAATCGAACAAGCGCTTACACGTGAATAGTACACGGAGGTTTTATGTTCTCTCTTACGAGATCTCTTTTAGTAATCATCGCAGTAACATTACTATCGCTTAACGTTTTCGCACAAGGCCCGAATCCGGCAGCGCCGGCATCGGCGGTTACAAATGTGCAAGTGACTGCCTCAGTCAAAGAGGCTGAAGTCGGACAACAGGTGAAGCTGACAGCAGTAGCGACTGACGCGGCCGGCAACGTCGTTAAAGAACAACCGTCGACCTACTTTGCGGGCCCTTTCGATATCGCCGCAGTGGATGACGACGGGAACGTAAAACTCTTCGGCGTCGGCCAGGTGACTGTCGGGGCAATTGTCGGTGGAAAGCCGGGGTTCACCACGTTCATGGTGAAGGCGCCGAGCGTTAAGACAGTCGAGATCGCCCCGCTCAAAACGCCGCTCGTTGTCGGTGGCAGCGTGCCGCTCGAAGCCGTCACACGCATCCTGAACGGCCTTCCTCGTACGGGTGTTCAGATTGACTGGACAACTGACAACGCAAAGGTTGCCACGGTCGATGCGGGAGGCGTTGTGACTGGTGTTGGACCAGGCAAAGCGACGATTACGGCTAAGTCCGGCACGGCCAGCACCACCACCACGATCACAGTAATCAAGCACAGCTTACGCAGCCTGCTCGTGACCGCCGGCGCCAAGACAGCACGCACCGGCGACGTGATTCGCTTTGCGGCGAAAGGCGATCCGGCCAGCGACGTAACGACGCGATGGTCTGTCAGCGGCAGCGGCGCCACGATCGATCAGGACGGCGGATTCGTCGCTACGATGCCGGGAACCTACATCGTCACAGCAAGCAGCGGAAACGTTGCGTCCAGTGCCTCGATTGTAGTCGCGCCGCGCAATCTCGAACGCGAACTGACGGTTGTGGGCCGCGTGCCGTTCAAGGAGTTTCAGGGCGCCGAACAGTGGATCATCGGGAACTATGCTTATTACTCGACGATCGCGGATCGCTTTTTCGTCTATGACATCTCCGATCCAGCCAATCCGAAGCTCACCGACACGATCAAAGTCGATGCACGGCTCATCAACGACATTTCGACGACGGCGGACGGCAAGATTCTCGTGATTTCACGTGAAGGCGCGTCGAATCGCAAGAATGGCATCGCTTTCTACGACACGTCCGACCCTGCTCATCCGAAACTGATCTCGGAATACACCGCGACTGTCACCGGCGGCGTTCACAGCGCGTTCGTGCACGATCATTACGTTTATCTGACTGACGATGCGACGGGCTCAATGCGCGTGATCGATTTCGCTGATGTGAAGAACCCGAAAGAGGTCGCGCGTTGGCAGACCGAGCATCCGATGGTCTCGACGATTCGGACCAAGGAAGGTGACCATATCGCGGGACGTTACATTCACGATCTGCAAGTCAAAGATGGGCTCGCCTATCTCGCTTACTGGCACGACGGCCTGGTGATTCTCGACGTTGGCGCGGGAATTAAAGGTGGCAGTCCGGAAAATCCGAAGTTAGTCAGTCAACTCTATTTCAATCACAACGAACTCTACGGCAACGGGTGGCTCGCCGGCACGCACTCCGTATTTCGCTATCGCAACTACGTCTTCGTCGGCGACGAGGTCTTCCCGGCAATATTCGACATCAAATCGCCCAAGCGGTTTCCAGTGCGCGGCATTATTCACGTCGTGGATGTTTCAGACATCAACAGTCCGCGCAAGGTGGCCGAGTATCCGGTGCCGGAAGGCGCCGCGCATAACATGTGGGTTGAGAACGACGTCATGTACGTCGGTTACTACAGCGGCGGTGGCAGAGTTGTCGACGTTTCCGGGGAACTGCGTGGTGATCTTTATCAGCAGGGCCGAGAGATTGCGCGGATTTGGACCGGTGACGCAGACGCTTTTCGTCCGAACATACCGTTCACGTGGGGCGCGCAACCGCACAATGGTCTGATCTACTTCAACGATATTCACTCCGGGCTGTGGATCGTGAAGTTGGGAGAGAAAATCGATAGGGGATCGACGACCTCACCTGGACAGTAGGGCCACGGATTTCACGGACCTTCACGGAGTGGTCTTAAAGAAGTCGATGCCCGCGGCGCCGGGTGGCAGGTCGAGAGTTGTGGCTGTTTTCAACGTTGACAGATCGATGATCTCGACCGTCCCCGGCTCGGAACCCACTCCTTCGACAGTGACGAATGCATAACGATCGTCAGGCGAGACGACCACGCCGTGCAGCACCTTGCGCCTGGTCGGCACACGCGCCAGTTCCCTTCCGCTTTTCAATTCGTAAATTGAGACTGACTGATCGCGTTTGTTAGTGGCGATCAGTCGCCGGCCGTCGTGCGTTACTTCCAGGTTGTAAACGCCGGCGCGCGCGGGAATGCGGCGAACGAGCTGCCAACTCGTCGCATTGATTTCCACGATCTCACTCGAGCCGTTGCACGCCACAAAAACTGACGAACCGTCCGCCGAAGGTTCGGCCCATGTTGGCGAACACGAATTATCGCCGGGCTTCGGCGCCTCCGAGCCGTGGCCGCCTGCGTCTTTCATTCCCGGCATTGCAGGCGACGAAGTGTGCATCGTTGGTGGACCAGCCATTCCTCCTTCCTTGTTCTTCGTAACGAGGAAGTGGCGCGAGACTTTAAGCGTGCGCGTGTCGATCTCGACCAGCATGTTGTCCATCATGCATGCGGAGTACTGCTTCGTGCCTTGCGGGTTGAGGCGCGAACCGTGCGGCATCGTGCAGGTTGGGATGCGCGCGATCTCGGTCATCGTTTGTGTCGCCACGACTGACACTGTTGAGGGCGCCATGTCGCCGTGCAGATTGAAATTCACCACGTAAAGAAACTGCCCGTCAGGCGAGATGTCCATCGTGGCGGGGAAATTTCCGAGTGTCGTTTTGCCGGCTAGAGAATTGTCTTTAGTCGAGTACTTCCAAACGGTCCCGTACGGACGGCCGTGTGCGATTGAAACGTAGTAGAACTTCCGGTCAGGAGAGATGACGATGCCGTGTGGTCCATCGATATCGATCGGCATGTCGCCGGTATCGATCTGACGATCGATCGTCGCCTTAGTGCCGTCAAAACGAACCAGCGAGATCTTATCGGCGGATTCCGACAGTACGTAAAAGAGATACTCTTTGTCAGGCTTGGTTTGGGCCGTTAGAACAAACGTCAGGAAGACGGCGATGTAGCGCACAACGTTCATTGCCACAAAGTGTATTACATTTCAGTCTTTGAGCCACAAAGAGGCACAAAAGGCACAAGGCGGTTAGAGACGAACCGACTCTTTATTACTTGTGCTTCTTGTGCCTCTTTGCGGGGCTAACCGACGTATTCCCAGTGCCAGGGTTCATAGAAGTACGGGCGAAAGCCGAAGCGTTCGGCGTTTCGCACGAGCCAACGGTAGGCCGGAGTGTTGACCTGTATCGCGCGATTGAAGTCTGTCGTGTCGACCGGATCGCCACCGACGTAGATGTCGAGGGCGCGGCCAGTGAAGTGCGGACTGTTTACTGCTAACCCGGCGCTGCCCGCATTTGGCGATCGCCGTCGTAGTTCTTCTTGATACTCGCGCGAACGAAACGCGGAAATGATCTTGAAGTACTTCTCACCGGGCGCAAGCTCGCCGGACGAACCGCGCGCGAGCTTCAGCGTTGGATCATCGAGGGCCGCGGTAATCATTCTTTTGTAGGCCGCGTAGGTGTTGCGCTCGACCTGGCGAAGCTCTGCTTCGCGTGATGGATCGTAGAAATCGGTTGCCGGCGCAGTGAGCAGTTGATCCGGCGTCGCCGCCGTGCGGTTCTTCAGCCGATTGCTCTGCCACTGCGATATCAGGCTCATCAGCGAGTCTTCATTAAGCACACCATCAGCGCTCAAGCCGGAGCGCTTCTGCCACGCGGCGACAGCAGACGCGAAGTCACTTGTATCGGAATTGTCCTGGGTCTTGAGTGTCGTGCCAATCAACAGTTCGTAGAGATACCAGCCGCGTTGTGGTTTGCCGCCGAAGGTCCAGCCAAGTTCAAGTCTGAGCGTTGCATTTTGCTCAGCAGCTGCGGCGAAAGCGCTCGACGAGGTCTTCGCGCTCTTGGTGCTGGGTCGATCGGCGATGCGCGAAGTAGGTTTAACTGTCGACTCGCCTTGCGTCTGCTGAGTCTGTCCACGACTGCGACTCCCAGCGGAGAACGACACAAATGTCACGACGGCTGTGAGCACAACCACGCTCAGCGTAATATGACGTTTGCCATTCTTCATAAACGTGCCTTGTACCAACGTTCCTTGGGTGCCGCTATTTTACGTGAGGTTTTGCCGGGGGAAGTGGTGGGATGCACGAACATCGCCCTCGGTTCGACCGGACGCGTACAAATTAGCGGCGCCGTTTGCGTTTGTGACGGGTGATCTTTGTTGGCTTGCTCTTGGTCTTCTGGGTGGCGTGGTTTGCTTCCATTCCCGGTGGCGTGGCTTCTTCCAGTTTCGACGTGATCAGATCATCGCTCGGGCGCGTACCATTGAGAAACGCAAACACGTGATAGTTTGCGTTGCGTTCGCGTATTGCCTCGATGCGTCCCGCATTCTTCAGACGCGCCAGCTCCGCCATCACAAACGTCTGCTCCGCGCCGGTCATGTAACGATAATCAATGTCAAACGCGAGACCAGTTGAATGTGGCGGCGTATCGATCCGAACAGCGTTGCGGTTCACTCGCGAGAGTGCGTGTTGATACTGTTCCGGCCTGACAAGCGAACTCACCGGCAGCGGACGATCGAACTGCCTGTGATACGCCGCTGCCACCTCTTTCATGATCTCGAACGCAGCCGGCCGTAATGAGCTGAGCATATTGCTTTTCAGCGCCACGCGATCGGCAGGCACGTTAAGGTCATACGAACGGCCACCGAAGTTCCTCGCCAGTGCCTGGAGTGGTCCATAGTCGGGAGTGGCGCCTGTTTCGCTGGTAAATTCACTATCGTCAACTCGTTGAGCCACACCATACAGGACGTAGGTATCAGTCACGCCCGGAACCGACACCATCTCGCCGCGCTGAAGCATTGCCGCGAGGTCGAGGTAGTCCTGACACGTCGGGATATTGTATTTCGCGACT
>Ga0187894_10001814_pt1 | contig 26699 bp, 21 predicted proteins | sample GBC1701081metaG_FD_136650 | JGI IMG/M metagenome (GOLD analysis project Ga0187894, IMG submission 136650) | White microbial mat communities from a lava cave in the Kipuka Kanohina Cave System on the Island of Hawaii, USA - GBC170108-1 metaG ... | reverse complement strand
CGGGTATTCGCGCTCCTCGCGCCTTGCCAGGAACGAAGATGCCTCGGCGAGATATGCAAGTCTTCTCGTTTCCAGGGGACTAGCAGCCCGTGGTGGAAGTCGCTCCACGTCGCCTGGGCGGCTAGGTTCAACGCGCCTCGTCCAACAAGCCCTTGACCTGGCTGACGTCGACCGGCTTTTTGAGCACCCCGCGGACCAGGGCGCGGCGCGGATCGGTCTCCGGAATCTCCCGGGCCCAACCCGTGACCAGATAGACCGGCGTCTCGGGCGCGATGCTGCGGATCTCGCGCGCCACCTGCCAGCCGTCCATCTTCGGCATGCCGACGTCGCACAGCACCATCTCGTAGCGCGCGCCCGAGCGCATGCGTCCGACAGCGTCGGTGCCACTGTCGGCCACGTCGACGGTTCGGCCCTGCAGCTCGATGAGCTGCTTGGTCGCCGCTAGGTTGTCCTGGTCGTCATCGACCACCAGCACTTGCCGTGGCAGCGGAATGGAGCCCGCTGTGGCGGTGCTGCGGGCGCTGGCCGCCTCGACGCGCGGCTTGACCGCCCCGGTCAGGACACCGCCGCTCATCGTCGCAGAGCCGGGCTCCGTCAGGGCGGCGGCGAACGACGCGGATTCGGCCAGCGGCAGCTCTATCGTGAACACGGCGCCGCCCCGGGTCCCGTTCGCCGCCGAGATGCGTCCGCCCATCCGCCCGAGCACGGCGTACGCCATGGACAGCCCCAAACCCGTCCCCTGCTTGCCCTTGGTCGTGAAGAAAGGATCGAAGATCCGCTCCAGGTGCTCGTCGGGGATCCCGGTTCCTTCGTCCTGCACGGTCAGGATCGCGCGGCCGTCGGCCTCGCGCGCCGCGATGTGGATGCCACCGCCCTTGGGCATGGCGTCCCGAGCGTTGAGGAGCAAGTTGATGAACACGCTTCGCAGCTCGGCGGCGGCTCCCACTACAGGCGGCAGCTTCGGCACGTCGCACACCACGTCAATCTGCACGCCCAGCCGCGCCGCGCGGTGCCGCAGCTCGGTCTGGGCCATCTCGACGGCGCTTTGGATGACTTCGCTGAGATCGCACGAGCCCGCCACGTTCCGTTCCGGTTTGCGCGCGAAATCCTGCAGCCGCGCCACCATCGCCGCCCAGTCCCGCAAGATGCGGGCGGCCGCGTCGACGGTCTTGCCCTGCGCCAGCATGCAGGCGCGGTCTGCCTTCAGGGTCTCGATGCGGAACATCAGCGCATTCAGCGTGTTGTTGAGATCGTGAGCGATGCCCGAGGCGAGCTCGCCGACCGCGCGCATGCGTTCGTGCTGGATCATGGTTTCGTGCGCCCGGGCCAGCTCGCGCTCGGCCTTGGCCTGATCGGTCACGTCGAAGGCCAGCACCAGGACGGCCGGCGAAGGGTCGTCCACGCGCTCGAGGCGCACTTTGATGACTTGGTCATGACCCACGCGGTGGAAGTAGCGGTCCGCCACCGCCAGTCGATCCTCGACCAGGCGCCGGCTCTCGGTCTCCACCAGCGCGCGGAGGTTGGCATGACGGGGCCGATCCCGGCGTGATGGCACCGCCCCGGGGCGCGGCTCGGGGCGCCACTGCCGCTTGCGGTCGATGGCCCGCTCCAGCTCGTTGAATCGGTTGTTCGTGATGACGATGGCGCCGTCGCGGATCATGCACAGGGCGCTCGCGCTCGAACGCATCGCCCACCAGGAAAGCTTCGCGGCTCCCATCCTTTCGGTGTTGGCGTCCGCGAACTTGACCACCAGCTCCTGGTACTTCTGGCACAGCCGCAGGTACTTTTCGGCCAGCACCACGCCGGAGGCCGGCGACGTCTTGGCGCTCGTTCGGGACTCGGCGGCCGCTTCGCGGGGCGCCGCCGTCCTGCGGCTGAACTTGGCGGGCGTGCGGGACTCTGCTTTCACGGGCTCCACCGCCTTCTTCGGACCCTTCCGGTCATACCTTCCAACCTTCGTCGCCTTCACCATGTCCGTCGCCCTCTTTTCGTGCCGCACCATGCTTGGTTCTAGGACGGTTGGCTATCGGTTCGTGACCGTAATATCCACTCAGCCTTTATTATATTGCGCGCGTGGGCGCACCAATATATCGCGGATTAGGGTGGCTTGCCGCTTCATAGCGACCGACCCATCTGCTCCGCCTTGACACAGTGGTCGATCGCCACCTTGTCGAGACTGGCGAGCGGCATGCCCGGGTAGGGAGCCTCCGCCGGGTGAGAATGTCGGGAAGGAGGATCGGCCCCTCCGGGGCTCCATGCACGACGACGCACACGGCCACCGGAAGATCGGCCGGCAGCCCTCTCACGAGCGCCCGCAAGGCCTCGAGGGCCCCCGCCGAGCCGCCAATGACGATCATGTCGTGTCCCGCCATCGCGGCCCCCGCCCCAAGCTGGGACCGTCACACCCTTCTGTCAACGAGCGAGAGGGCGGCCTCCACATGAGAAAGGCGATCGTTGCCCCAGAACAGCTTGTCATCCACGAAGATCGCCGGGGCGCCGAACACGCCGCGCGCGATGGCTTCGTCGGTGTTCTGCCGCAGGCGATCCTTGACGTCGGGCGCCTCGATGCGGGCCAGCGCGACATCCGCGTCGACCCCACCCTCCTCGGCCAGCGCGCGCAGCACGGGCAACGCGGTGATGTCGCGATCCGTAACCCACTGGGCGCGAAAGGCCGCCTGGGCCACCGCCGCGCCTCGCCCCTGCTCCTCGGCCGCCAGGACCAGACGCATCGCCTTGACCGACAGCACCGGAAAGCGCGAGGCGAATCGAAACGGGACCCGGTACTGCGTCGCCCAGCGCCCGAGGTCCGCGAGCATGTACGCCGCCTTCGACGCAATCCGCGCCGGCGTGTCGTTGCCGGTCGCCTTGAAGACCGCCCCCAGCACCATCGGCCGCCAGCGAACCTGCGCCCCGTGGCGGTCCGCCACCGCTTCGATCTGCGTGGCCGCCAGGTAGCTGTAGGGCGACGTGAGGTCGAAGAAGAAGTCCACGGCGGGAATGGATCGGCTGGCTGGCGCGGTGCTATTCATTCGGGCCAAGACGATGGATCTCGCAGGGCGCCCTGTCCACGGCGAAGGTATGGTGAGCAGGAGCCACGACGCGAGGTCGCAGGATCGGCGGCGCCCTATTTCTGACGGACGGCCCTAGTGCTTTCGTCGTCGCTCGCGCTGCTGGGGGCCATCGGCCTGGTGCTGGCCAACGCGTTCTTCGTGGCGTCCGAATTCGCCATCGTCAAGATTCGGCCGAGCCGCCTCGAGCAGCTTGCGCGCGAGGGACACTTGCGGGCGCGGACCGCGCTCGGGATCACGCGCCGGCTCGATGCGTACTTATCGGCGAATCAACTGGGCATCACCCTCGCCTCCCTGGGTTTGGGCGCCATCGGCGAGCCGGCCTTCGCGCACCTTCTGGCGCCGCTGCTGGAAAAAGTGGGGGTCTCGGCTCCGGGCACGGTCCACACGGTGGCGGCCACCGCCAGCTTCGCCACCATCACGTTCCTGCACACGGTCATCGGGGAGCTGGCGCCCAAGTCGCTGGCCATCCAGCTCACCGAGCCGGTGGCGCTGTGGACGGCGGCGCCTTTGCGCGTGTTCTATTTCGTCGCGTTTCCGGTCATCTGGACGCTCAACAAGGCGGCGGCTTTGATCCTGCGCGTGATGGGCCTGCGGCCGGCCTCCGAAATCGACATGCTGCACTCGCCTGACGAGCTGCGGCTGGTGCTTCCCCACGTCAAGCTCGAGCCGGGGGCGCGCCGGTTGATCGATCGCGTCTTCGACTATACCCACCGCGTCGCCCGTCACGTGATGACCCTGAGGCGCGACGTGGTGGTGCTGGAGGCGAACCGCCCCTTCGAAGACAACCTGCAGATCGCGCTGACCAACCAGTACACGCGCTATCCGCTGGTGGATCCGCAGACCGACCGCGTCCTGGGTTACGTTCACCTGAAGGACATCGTGGCCGCCTTGGCGTCGAACCGGCGTCCGGAGCGCATGCGCGAGATCTCGCGCGAGCCCATCTACGCGTCGGAGGAGACCCGTCTCGAATGGCTGCGGCGCGAGTTCCAGCGGCGCCGCGTCCACATCGCGGTCGTCGAGACGCCCGGACACGGCTTCGCCGGCATCGTGACCCTGGAAGACCTCCTGGAGGAATTCGTCGGCGAGATCCAGGACGAGCAGGATCACGAGGAGGTGCCGCCCATCGCGCGCACCGCGGACGGGTGGTTCGAGGCGGACGGACGCATCACCCTGGACGTCGCGGCGCGAGAGCTGGGGCTGCGCCTGACGCCGGAGCGGCCCGACGTCGAGACACTGGGAGGATTTCTGGCGGCTGGGCTGACGGGGCCTCCGAAGCCGGGGGACTCGGTCATCGCTGGCGGCTTCCGGTTGAGCGTGATCGAGGTGCGCGACCGCCGCGTGCGCCGGCTACGCGGCGAGCCTGTCGGCACGCCGGAGCCGGTGTCCTGACGCGCGCGCCGGCGGCGATGACGGCGATGGGGGCTGCGGCGGCGGCCGCGGTCGGGACTTTCGGGGCCTTGCACCCGCGCCCGGCGCTGGCGCAGTGCCCGTCCTGCTCCAACCCGGGCTTCTTTGCTGGCCGCGCCGCGCTCGACGACGGACGGATGCGGTCCGGCGAGCTGAGGGTCGGCTTCGACGCCGCCTATCTGCGCGCGGACGGCCTGATCGAAGGTTCGTCCACCACGCGGCTGACACAATCGCTCGAACGAAGCACCGACACGCTGTACCAGCACCGTCTGGTCCGCTTGGTGCTCTGGTACGGAGTGACCGAGCGGCTGTCCGTCGGAATCGTGGCGCCCTACGAGAACCGCGAGATGCTGAACCGCCGCTTCCCCCCCGAGGGACACGCCGGCGTCCGCCGCCACCTGAACCTTCGCGGACCGGGCGACGCCGAGCTGACAGCGCGGCTGGCGCTCGGCCGCGGCGGGTCGCGCTGGGGGCTCGGTGTCCTGACGGGAACCGTCATCCCGATCGGGGAGACCCACGCCGCCACCACGCGCAGCGAGTTCGAGACCGTGCTGCAGATCGGGGCGGGAACCTTCATCCCCATCCTGGGCGGCGACGCCCGGGTCGAGCTCGGCCCGCGTGGGTTCGCCGGCGGGCGCGTGCAGGTGCGGCCCAGCCTCTACGCGAACGGCGATGGTTTCCGGCGCGGCAGCGCGGCCCTGGCGGCCGCGTCGGCGGGCTTTCGTGTAGGCGACGGCGCCGTGACGGCCGCGGCCGGCATGGAGCTTGGGGTTCGGGCGGCGGACCAACGCGGCGGCATCGACGTCCGCAACACGGGGGGCCGCACGCTCTATTCCACCGCGACGTTGGCGCTGGCCGCGACTTCCAACGTGACCGCGTCGCTCACGCTGCGGATCCCGGTGCACCAGAACGTCAACGGCCTGCAACTTCGCGAATCCGCCACTCTCGTCGCAGGCGCGATCTACCGGCGATAGCGGCCGGACGACGCATCCGTTGTTAGCCGAGGGCGCGCAGGAAGTAGAAGACGCAACGGCCCGTTTGGGGGCGCGCGGTGTAGCGAAGGAAGTACGCGGGGCGGCGGCCGGCGGGTGGGGCGCGGTCGGTGATGGCGATCTGCGTGCCGTCCTCGGGACGGACCACGGCGACCAGGCCGGTGAAGAACGCGGGCGCGTGGAACCCGCGGGGGGCCCCGGCCAGCACGAAGCGCCGCGCTGGCCCGTCCCAGCCCCCGTAGACGACGCGTCCTCCCCCGCGGCTCAGCTCGACTGTCACGGCGTCGTCCAGGATGGCGCTGTCCGGGAACGGGGCGGCATCCATCAAGAGGAAGACCACCAGACCGAGATCCGCCGCCGGCGCGCGCGCGTCCGCAGCCAGCGCAGCCAGAAAGCCGTCCGTCGGCAAGAGCCCGACGGGATAACCCGCGACGTCCGATTCGGGGAACTGGAGGCCGAGGCCGTCCCGGCTGTCGCACGCCGCGGGAGCGGAAACAGCCAGGTGCAGCCGCTCGCCCGCCGGCACCGGTCCCAACGCAAATTCGCCCGCCGCGCCGCTGATCGCGGCCGGCGTTTCGGGCCGTTCGTCGACGGACACAGACGCTCCGACCACCGCCGCCAGGACGACAGCCGCGGATCCGTCGCACGGCTCCGTGTAGCACGGTCCGGTCGAGCCCTCCCCCGTCAGCTCGGCCAGCCGCCCCAACCGCGCGAACAAGAAACGTTGGCCGTCCACCACGGTCCCGCTCACCGCAATGGCGCCCGGCTGCCCCTCTCCGCAGCCCGCAACCGCCACGGCGGCCACGAAGGCGAAAGCGAGGTGCCCGGGGACAGAGTCGAACTGTCTACACACGGATTTTCAGTCCGTTGCTCTACCAGTTGAGCTACCCGGGCGTTGCGGGTTTCGCACTGAACGTATGCCGCGCGCGCCGGTGCCGCGTCAAGCGCCAAGCACAGAAAGCCGACGTCCTGCAAGCGCCTACCGGTACCGCCAGCCTTCGATGCCGAGTCCCACGGCCGGGGCGTAACCGGTGGTGTAGCCGCGGACCGTGCCGCCGCCGTCGACCAGTACGAACGTCGGCGTCCCTCTGACCCCATAGGCGAGAAAGGCCCCGCGGATCTCGTCCATCACCACCAGGTCAGGAAACGGCCCCGCAAACGTCTTGAAGAACCGATCCAGCTCGTCGGCGGATTCGTCGGTGATGGCGATGACGGCGGTGTTGCGCGCGCGCGCGTAGGCCATCACTTCGGGCAGCGCGGCTTTGCAGGGTTGGCACCAGGTCGCCCAGAAATAGAGAAGGTAGGGCGTGCCCCCGCCCAGCGCCGTCGGCGGACTGCCGCGATAACCAACCGACCGCAGCGGCGGGGCCAGCGTGCCCACCTTGGGCGGCCCCGGCAGCGCCGGCCAGCTCACCGGGTACGGCTTCGGCACGATCGTCAGCCGCAGCCGCGTCGTCCCTCGAATCACGTCCAGCGCTCGCGGCTCGTCGACCGCCGACAGCATCGTCCACGTGCGAATCTGGCTCGGCTCGGAGAACGGTGCGCCCGGTGGCCCGATGACGACGTCACCCACCACGATGCCGGCGGCGGCGGCCGGCGAGCCCGGGAACACCGCCGTCACCACCGAGGCACCCGCCGGGAGATCGAGCCGAGCGCGCGCGGCGGCAGCGCGCGTGTTGTCCGGCGCGTCGCGAAAGCCGACTCCCAGCCACGCCGGCAGGACAGATTGGGCGCTTCGTAGATCGTCGTCGAGGGATGGAAACGGCCGGCTGGCTCCCGGGCCCGGGCCTCGCGCGGCGGGCGCGGGCGCACCGGCGATTCCGTGCGGCAGTTGCGAAGCCGTGGCCGGCGCCAGCGTGAGGTCCTCGCACCGGCGCAGCGCCTCGTAGGCCTCGCGCTGTCCGCTGGCCGACGTAGCCGGGCGCGCCAGATGGACCCGTCCCGCGATGGTCGTGAGGATGGCGCGCATCCGCAGCACGACGCCGACGCGCACCTCCATACGGTAAGAAACCGCGGCCGCCGTATCGCGGCGGCCCGCCAGCAGATCCAGGCGTGCCGCCGCCGCACCGCCGGTGCGGGTGAAGGGGGCCAGCTCGGCCAGCAGAGCCACCGTCAACGGCCGGGCCTCGCGCTGGCCCAGCCCGCCGAGCGCCTGATCGGTGGTGCGCGCGGCCCACGCGGGATGAGCGCCCAGGAACCGGTCCAGGTTGGCGCGCGCCGCGTCCCCCAACGCCGTCTTCCAGGCAGACGCGTGGGTTTTTATCTGCGTCGCCACCTCGGACAGCCGCCGCACCTGCTCGTCCAGCTCCGCCAGCGACCGCGGGCTCGCGTGACCGAACGCCGCCGCGATGCGATCGAGCAGCCTCAGCTCACGCGTCCACGCGGCCCGGTCCTTCCAAGCTTGCCGCAAGAGGTCGTCGACCATGGCCGTCAGGCTCAGCCCCGCAGCGGCGGCGTCCTTGCGCAGGACGTGGTCCAGGTAGACGTCGGAGCTGCGCAGCGGGACGTCGGGCGTGTCGTCCGTGACCAGCACTTCGTCATGGGCGTCGTCCACGCGCGCGGACGCGGCCAGCGCGCGCATGAACGCGAACGAATGTCCCACGTTGTCGAGGTCGCGATTTTCGGGATAGCAGCCGTACGCCGGCCGATCGGCGGTCGACGAGAAGTAGCCACACACCGCGCCCGTGGGCTCGCCGCCGGGTGGGCGGGGGACGTAGAGGTTCGCGAACGATCCGGAGAAGCACTGGGACATCAACGTCACGACCCGCACCGCAGGATTCACGTGGGCCTCGAGCATCGCCCGCAGCTCGCGCACCGACAGCGTCTCGTCCTTCCCCCACAAAGTGATGCGATTGTCCGTCGGATCGGCGTCGTTCCGGGTTCCGTGGTCGGTGACGTAGATCAGCAAAGTGTCGCCGGCGCGCAAGCCTGTCGCCTTCGCCCGGAACCACGCGCCGAGCGCCGCCTTCGTCGCCGGCGCGACGTCCGCCCCGCCGATCGACGAGTTGGCGAAGACCACGGGCGTCCGCAGGCGCGCATGCAGGCGCGTCCCCTCCAGCAGCCAGAAGTCAGCCTCGGGTTGAATCTCGCGCATGGCGAGATCGGTCGTCGGATCGGATCCGTCGCTGCTGAAGATGGTCACGCGCTCGCGGCTCAAGCCCGACGCGTCCAACCGTTTCAGGAGCTCGCGAACATGAAGCAGGTGTGACTGATAATTCTGCGCCGCGCTGCCGCCGCCGTTGATCATCACGACGAACAGACGCGACCCCGCGTCGGCAGCGGCGGGCGCCGCGGGTGCGGGCGCCGACGACGGCCCCGCCCCGGCGGGCCTCGACGTGCTGGCGCACGCAGCGGCGGCCGCCACGCAGACCACCAGCGGTAGGCGCCCCAACGCGACGAACATCGCCCGCGAAAGATGTCTTGCGGGCATCGCCGAGTCCAGCGTTCCGACGTCGGTTCCGTGTTCGCGCGCAGGATCGCCGCCATGCTGTCGGCGCATCCGAGGAAGGCAGAAGCACGACTCTGTTGCTGATTATCATGATATTCAGCATATTAGTTGCGTGTCCGCCGTGCGCTATGTCCCCCGGGTTTTGGACATCGCCCGGCTCGCTCGCCGAAAGTCGCTTTTCCTGTTCGGCCCTCGACAAACCGGGAAAACCGCCCTGGTTCGGCATGCTCTGCCGCAGGCTCGGGTCTACGACCTGTTGGACGCCGACATATTCCTGACCCTCAGCCAGCGCCCGACCCGGATGGGCGAGGAGCTTGGACCGAACGATGACGTGGTCGTCATCGACGAGATCCAGAAGCTGCCCATCCTGCTGGATGAGGTCCACCGGCTCATCGAGCAGCGGGGCGTCCGTTTCGTCCTGACCGGGTCCAGCGCCCGCAAGCTGCGACGTGCCGGTGTGAACCTGCTCGGAGGGCGAGCCCCGAGTCGCACGCTACATCCTTTTGTCTACCGCGAGCTCGGAAGCGCCTTCGTCCTGAATCGGGCGCTCGATCGGGGGCTCATCCCGTCCCTCTATTTCTCGGAAAGCCCGCGAGAGGACCTCCGAACCTACGCGGGGACATACCTCAAGGAGGAGATCGCGGCCGAGGGGCTGACGCGGAACGTGCCGGCGTTCGGCCGCTTTCTCGAGGTTGCCGCCCTCTGCCACGGCACGCTGGTCAATTTCGCCCAGGTGTCGAATGACGCGCAGGTCCCCGCCAGCACGGTGCGCGAGTACTTCCAGATCCTGGAGGACACCCTCATCGCGCGGTTCCTGCCCGCCTGGACGAGATCGCGCAAGCGGAAGGCCATCGGCGCCGCCAAACACTACTTCTTCGACGTCGGTGTGGTACGCCATCTGCAACACCGCGCCGGGCTGCAGCCCCGCTCTCCCGAGTTCGGCGAGGCCTTCGAGAGCTACATCTTTCACGAGCTCAACACGTACTCCGCCTACACGGACGAAGTGCCCCTGAGCTACTGGCGTTCGCGGTCAGGCTTCGAGGTGGACTTCATCCTGGGTGATACGGCGGCCATCGAAGTGAAAGCCAAGAGCCCCGTGGGCGAACGAGACCTCAGGGGACTGCGAGCCCTGCGCGAGGAGGCCTCCGCCTCCTTCAAGCATCACATCATCGTGTGCCTGGAACCGCGGGTCCGAACCGTCGACGGAATCGAGATCTTACCGTGGATGGAGTTTCTCGATCGCCTGTGGGACGGGTCCTTCTCGTAGCGGCGGACCGCGCGCAGCTCAGGTCGGCGGACGCTTGATCAGGGCCTCCACCGCGCCGAGCAGCGTGTGAAGCTCGAACGGCTTTTCGATGACGATGCCGTGCGTGACGCCCATGGCCGCCCTCCGCTTGGGGGGCACCCCGGTCATCAACGCCACGCCCGCCCCCGGGAAAAGCCGCTCCAGCTCGCCCGCCAAACGATCCGGCCCCGATGATCCGGCGACGATGAGATCGCTCAGCACCGCCGCCGGCGCCAGTCCCCGCCCCGCCGCCGCGCGCGCCTCATCCACGTCACGGACCCACTCCGGGCGGTAACCCGCCTCGCGCAGCACCTGCTCGACGAGCCCCCCGATGTTGGGGTCGTCTTCGACTACCAGAACGATCTCTCGGGGCATTGACTTGCTGGTCTCGGACGCGAAGAATAGCGCTCCGAGTGCAAGCCCGCTCGGTAAGCAAGCAAACCAAGTTCATATTCGTGACGGGCGGGGTGGTGTCGTCGCTGGGCAAAGGCCTCGCCTCGGCTTCGATCGGGTCGCTTCTGGAAACCCGCGGCCTGCGGCTGACCATCCAGAAGCTGGATCCGTACCTCAACGTCGATCCCGGCACCATGAACCCCACCCAGCACGGTGAGGTGTTCGTGACCGACGATGGCGCCGAGACCGACCTCGACCTCGGCCACTACGAGCGATTCATCTCGCAGCGCATGACCCGGCTGAACAACGCCACGTCCGGCCAGATTTACCAGACGGTGATCCAGAAGGAGCGCCGCGGCGCCTATCTGGGCGGAACCGTCCAGGTGATTCCCCACGTGACGGACGAGATCAAGAACCGCATCCTCGCCTGCGCGAGCGGCATGGACGTGGTGATCGTCGAGGTGGGCGGCACGGTCGGCGACATCGAATCGCTGCCCTTCCTGGAAGCGATCCGGCAGCTGCGCCTGGAGGTGGGGCACCAGAACTCGGTCTCGGTCCACGTCACGCTGGTGCCCTTCATCAGCGCCGCCGGCGAGCTGAAGACCAAGCCGACGCAGCATTCGGTCATGAAGCTCCGCGAGATCGGCATCCAGCCCGAGATCCTGCTGTGCCGTTCGCAGCGCGCCATCGAGCCCGCCCTGAAGAAGAAGATCGCGCTGTTCACCAACGTCATGCCCGACGCTGTGTTCAGCGCCGAGGACGTCTCGTGCATCTACGAGGTGCCGATCCGCTTCCACCGGGAAGGCGTCGACGACAAAATTGCCGAGCTCCTGAACATCTGGTCGCGCGCGCCCGAGCTGACCGGCTGGGAGCGCGTCGTAAACCGTTTGACCCACCCCCAGACCACGGTGTGCGTGGGCCTGGTCGGCAAATACGTCGACCTGGTGGAGTCCTACAAGAGCCTCAACGAGGCGATCATCCACGGCGGCATCGGCAACGACTGCCGCGTCGACCTCCGTCACATCGACGCCGAGGAGGTGGAGGCGAAGGGCGCCGCCGGCCTCCTTGCGAACGTGGACGGAATCCTGGTAGCGCCGGGGTTCGGCAGCCGCGGCACTGAAGGAAAAATCGCGGCGGTGCGCCACGCGCGCGAGGGTGGAATTCCCTTCCTGGGCATCTGCCTGGGTATGCAGATCGCGGTCATCGAGCTGGCGCGCAACGTGGCGGGCCTGACCGGCGCGACCTCGTCGGAGTTCGACGAAAAGGCGTTGCACAAGGTGATCGACTTCATGCCCGACCAGCGCTCGCTGACGGACAAGGGCGGCACCATGCGGCTCGGGGGCTACCCCTGCGTGCTCGGCGCGGGCACGCGGGCGGCCGCTGCCTACGGCGCGGCAGAGATCGTCGAGCGCCACCGCCACCGCTACGAGGTCAACAACAACTATCGCGACGCGCTCGCGGGCGCGGGCATGGTGTTCTCGGGCCTGTCGCCGGATCGCCGCCTGGTCGAGATGATCGAGCTCGAGAGCCACCCGTTCTTCGTAGGCTGTCAGTTCCATCCCGAGTTCAAGTCGCGGCCCCAGGACCCGCATCCTCTGTTCCAGGCGTTCATCGGCGCGGCCCTCGAGGCGCGCCGCGCGGGTCGCCAGCGCCCCGACCCGGTGGCCGCCGCGGATCCCGTCCGCCCTCCCGAGATTCGCGCGCACTAAGGGCTCGTCCTCCGTGGACGAGGACGGGCGACGAGGACGATTACGCGCACACGACCGGAGCTATGAATCGCCTTTAAATTTAGCTATTTAAGCCGCATGGCGCGCGATTCTGCAAGTCGTGTACCATCTAGTGTTTCATCCGCTGCCCGCGCTTTACCAGTGAGGGTCGCAATGCTAATAGATGGGTCCGCAATCCGTCGGCGGGACGGAAACCAGGTGCCAGTCCGAGTGGGGAGGCCACGATGTCCATCGAAATAAAGCAGCATCTCAAGCTCTCCCAGCAACTGGTGATGACGCCCCAGTTGCAGCAGGCCATCAAGCTCCTGCAACTGTCGCGCATGGAGCTGGTGGACATGGTCCGCGACGAGATGCTGGAGAACCCGGTGCTCGAGGACCAGATCGAATCAAGCGCCGAGCAGCAGAAGACCAGCGAGGCCCCGACACCGGTGGAAGCCGCCGCTGCCGACGTCGAGCGGGTGGGCGAAACCGAGACCCCGGTGGCGGAGATCCCGTCGGAGAAAATCGATACCACGGCGGAGGTGAAGGCCGACACCACGTCGGGCGAGGCGGTCGCGGATTTCGACTGGGAGACCTACCTCGACAGCCAGTCGATGGCCGCGCCCATGCCCTCGTACAAGTCCAACAACGAGGATCTGCCGTCGCTGGAAGCCACGCTCACACGCGGGACGTCGCTGTTCGATCACCTGGAATGGCAGCTCAAGCTGGGCCACTTCTCCTTGGAAGAAGACGGCATCGCCATGCTGATCATCGGGAACCTCACGCCCGATGGCTATCTGGAAGAGCCGCTCGCGGATCTGGCTGAGGAGGCCGGCGTCACGCTGGATCTGGCCGAGTCGGTGCTCAAGCGCATCCAGGAATTCGACCCGGTGGGCGTCGCCGCCCGGTCGCTGCCCGAATGCCTGCTGATCCAGGCGCGCCTCATCGGCGCCGACGACGAAGTCGTGGTCGGCCTCATCGAGCGCCACCTGCACAACCTGGAAAGGCGGAGCTACGCCGCCATCGCCAAGGATCTGCAGCAGCCCGTGGAAGAGATTCACGAGGCCGCCAAGGTGGTGATGAGCCTCGATCCCAAACCGGGGCGCTGCTACACGGCGGACGAGCCCACCTACATCACGCCGGACGTGTACATCCACAAGGTGGGCGACAAGTACTTCGTCGTGCCCAACGACGATGGCCTCCCGAAGCTGAAGATCTCGGATTTCTACCGGACCGCCATGTCCAGCCCCAAGGCGAAGGAGTACATCCAGGAGAAGCTGCGCAGCGCGCAGTGGTTGATCCGGTCGATCCAGCAGCGCCAGCGCACCATCGTCCGCGTGACCGAATCCATCCTGAAGTTCCAGCGCGACTTTTTCGACAAGGGGATCACGCACCTGCGACCGCTGATCCTACGCGACGTGGCCGAGGACATCGGGATGCACGAATCCACCGTGTCGCGCGTTACCACGAACAAGTACGTCCACACCCCGCAGGGGATCTTCGAGCTCAAGTTCTTCTTCAACTCGGGCATCACGCGCACGGACGGCGACGACATCGCGTCCGAATCGGTGAAGTCCAAGATCAAACAAATCATCGGGGGCGAGAACGCCAAGCACCCCCATTCAGACCAGCGCATCGTCGAGCTGCTGCGCGACCAAAACATCGAAATCGCGAGGCGCACCGTTGCCAAGTACCGCGAACAGCTTAGGATCTTGTCCAGCAGCAAGAGACGCCAGGTTTTTTGATGGAGCTCGCGACGACCTTCCGGCACATGGCCGCCTCGCAGGCCGTCCGTGAATACGCGGCCGACCGCCTGGACAAGATTCGTAAGTACTTCAGCAAGGAACCCCTGGCCGCGCACGCGGTCTTTGCCGTCGAGGGCGGCTTCCATCACGTGGCGGATCTGAACATCACGCTGCCGAACGGCATCGTCATCAAGGCCAAGGAGACGACCGAGGACATGTATTCCTCGATCGACCTGGCCGCGGCGCGTATCGAGCGCCAAGTCCGCAAGTGGAAGGACAAGATCCGCGATCACAAGCCGCACGTCGGTCCCGAGGTGCCGTTCCGGCAGATGATCCTGGCCGCCGAGGACCTGGAGCCACGCCGCGCGTCGACCGAAGCGGCGACGGCTCCCGCGGCGCGCAAGGGCAAGCCGACCGCGACGGCGGTGCCCGGGGTCAAGGTCATCAAGGAGCAGACCTTCAAGGCGCGGCGCATGTCGGTGGAGGACGCCGTCATGCAGATGAACCTTTTGGGCAACGACTTCATGGTCTTCACGAACACCGAGAGCCGCGGTATAGCGGTGGTCTTCCGTCGCAAAGACGGGAACTACGGTCTCATCGATACCTAAGGACCCGGGGAAGAATAACTTGCGCATCCAGGACGCCCGGGTCCTAGCAGCCCCTAACAAGTAAGAACGAACATGAAGGTCGTCGACTTTCTCCGGCCCGAGCTCGTGCTGTCCGAGCTTCGCGCGACCACCAAGAGCCAGGTGCTGGTGGAGCTGTCGCAGCTGCTGGCGAAGCACCAACCCGGCGTCAACCCCGAGGACCTGCAGAAGGTCCTGGAAGAGCGGGAGCTTCTGGCGTCCACCGGCATCGGGGACGGCATCGCCATCCCCCACGGCAAGCTGGACGCCGTGGGCCAACTGCTGGGCGTGCTGGGGCGCTCGCGGCCCGGCATCGAGTTCGACTCCATCGACGGGAAACCGACCCACCTCATCTTCATGCTGGTGGCTCCCGCCAGCTCGACCGGGGTCCACCTCAAGGCGCTGGCTCGTCTGTCGCGCTTGTGCCGCGAGCCGCAGCTCCGCCAGCGCCTGAAGGACGCCCCCGACGCCGCCGCCATGTACCGAGTGATCGCGGACGAGGACGCCCGGTATTGAGCCCGCCCGACGCAGCCGACAAGAGCGAGCTCCCCGCCGTCACGGTCAGGTCCCTGCTGGGCGACGCTTCGGGGCTGCGCCTGGCCCTGCTGGCCGGTGAAAGCGGGCTCGCCCGGCGCATCACGATCCACCGCATCCAGAAGCCGGGGCTGGCGTTGGCGGGGTTCGTGCGCCAGGTCCATCCGGATCGCGTGCAGGTGCTCGGATCGACGGAGATCTCGTACCTCGGATCGCTGCCGGCCGACGCGGCGGGGCGGGGAATCAGGGAATTCATCGGTCTGTCGCCCGCGTGCATCATCGTCACCAAAGGCCTGGACGTGCCCGCCGATCTCGTGGAAGCGGCGGCCGGCGCGGAGATTCCCGTGCTGCGCACGTCCCTGGTGTCGTCGGTGGCCATCGATCGGCTGCAGAAGTTCCTGGAGCTGCAGCTCGCCCCCACCGCCAGCCTGCATGCCGTGCTGATGGACGTGTTGGGGGTGGGCGTGCTGCTGCTGGGCAAGAGCGGGATCGGCAAGTCCGAGGCCGCCTTGGATCTGGTGATGCGCGGCCACCGCCTGGTGGCGGACGATCTGGTGGAGGTTCGCCGCGGATCAGGGGATGTCCTGTTCGGCACGGCGTCTGAGCTGATCAAGCACCACATGGAGGTGCGTGGGCTGGGCATCATCAACATCAAGGACATGTTCGGGGTCGCCGCCGTGCGCGACACGAAGAAGCTCGAGCTGGTGCTCGAGCTCATCGAGTGGGATGAATCGGAGAGCTATGATCGCCTCGGGGTCGACGAGATGGTCTATCCCATCCTCGAAGTGCCGGTGCCTCTGCTGCGCATCCCGGTCAGCCCCGGCCGCAACGTGAGCTCGCTGATCGAGGTGGCGGCCCGCAACCGGCTGCTTCAAGTACGCGGCCATCATTCCGCCCGCGAGTTCCAGGAGCGCCTGGACCGCGCCCTGGCGGACGCCCGCGAGCGTCGCTGGCGCGACGACGTGGAATGACACAGCGGCGGCGTCCTGCGATTTCGCGCTGATGCGACTGGTGGTCGTCACAGGAATGTCGGGGGGCGGCAAGTCCACGGCCATGCGCGCGCTCGAGGATCTCGGATACTACTGCGCGGACAACCTGCCCATCCCGCTGCTGCCCAAGTTCGTGGAGCTGCTGGCCGGGCGTGAAGACATCGAGCGCGCGGCGCTGGTGGTCGACACGCGGATGGGGGAGTTCCTTCAGAGCACGTCGGCCACGCTGACGGCCATCCGGGGCGCCGGGCACGCCGTCGAGGTGTTGTTCTTCGACGCGGCCGACGACATCCTCATCCGCCGCTTCTCGGAGACGCGCCGCCGCCATCCGCTGTCCGAGACCGACATCCGGGTGGGGCTGCTGCTCGAGCGCACGGCGCTGGCGCCCCTGCGGCAGGAGGCCACCGCCGTCATAGACACGGGCGGGATCACCTCCCACACCCTGCGCGCGCTGATCCAGGAGCGCTACGGCCGCCCCGAGGGCAACCTGTCGGTATCGCTGCTGTCGTTCGGCTTCAAGTACGGATTACCGGCCGAGGCCGACATGGTGTTGGATGTGCGGTTCCTGCCGAACCCGTACTTCGTGGAGGCGTTGTCGGCGCTGTCGGGAGAGAACGAGGCGGTGCAGAAGTACGTGATGGCGGCCGAGGCGGCCCGCACGTTCGTCGACAAGGCGGAGGAGCTGCTGGTGATCGCCATCCGCGGCTTCGAGGGCGAAGGGAAGTCCTATGCCAGCGTGGCGGTCGGCTGCACCGGGGGCCGCCACCGTTCGGTCACCATCGTCAACGAGCTAGGGCGGCGCCTGGGCCAAACCTTCAAGGTCAGCATCAAGCACCGCGACATCGGCAAGGGGGGCGCCTGACGCCGAAGCCGCGCTAGAATTACGGCTCGATGCTCAATCGCCAGCGAAAGGAGCCCCTGGTGGGCGTGGTCGTGGTCACGCACGAAGGGTCTTCGGAGGCCATGATCGGCGCGGCCCGCGGCATCGTGGGGCCGCTTCCGTCGCTGATGGCGGTGGGCGTGGGGTGCAAGGACAACTTCGACCGTGTCGTCGAACGCGTGAGCGCCGCGTGCCAGAAGGTCGACGGAGGAGCCGGGTTTCTCATCTTGGTCGACGTGCACGGGTCGTCTCCGTTTCAGGCCTGCATGTCCATGCTCGACGGGACGCGGCCGGCGGAGATCCTGTGCGGCGTCAACCTTCCCATGCTCATCAAGCTGGGCACCGTCGACCGCCGCGAGCTGCGGCCGGCGGAGCTGGCTGAAGTGCTGCGCGACGTCGGCCGGCGATCCATCCGCCTGGGCTCGGAGCTGACGGGTAAGGTCGCGCTAGACGGAACCCGAGAGGGACCGCGATAGTGGTCCCCGTGGGGGAGCCCGAAGCCGCGGCCGACGTGACGATCCGTAACCGGCTGGGCATGCACGCCCGCGCGGCCGTTAAGTTCGTGCAGCTCGCCAACAAATTCCGCGCGGACGTGCGGGTGTTCAAGGACGGCCAGGAGGCGAATGGAAAGAGCATCATGGGCCTGCTGACGCTGGTGGCGGCGCACGGGACCACCATGCGCATCGTGGTCAAGGGGCAAGACGCGGCGGCCGCGCTCGACGCGCTGGTGACGTTGGTGGGGGGAGGATTCGACGAAGGCATCGACCATGGCGCGCCCTCAAAATAGGACTCTGTCCGGCGTCGGCGCGTCCCCCGGGATCGCCATCGGCGTCGCGTACGTCATCGACAAGCACGTCGAGGTCGGCGAACGCCGCATCGCTCCCGAAGAGGTCGACGACGAGCTGCGGCGCTTCGATCAAGCGCTGATCGCCGCCGACGCCCAGCTGGCGCGCATCCAGCGGCAGATCGCCGAGCGCGAGGGTGAAGACCAGTACCGCATCCTGGAAGCCCATCGCTTGATGCTGGGCGACGTCCATCTGGTCGAGCCCACGCGGCGCTTCATCCGCGAGGATCTGGCCGCCGCCGAGTGGGCGCTGCGGCGCGCGTTGGACCAGATCCGCGCCGTGTTCGACCGCATCGAAGACCCCTACTTCCGGGATCGGCGCAGCGATGTGGACATGGTGGGCGAGCGGCTCATCCGTGTGCTGGTGGGCGTGGGAGACCTCGGCCAGGCGGGCGAGATTCCGAAGGGCGTCGTCGTCGTGGGGCACGACCTCTCGCCGGCGGACGCGGCGCAGCTTCGCAAGGCGGGGGTCGTTGCGTTCTGCAGCGAGGCGGGCGGCAAGACGAGCCACACCGCGATCGTCTGCCGCGCCCTCGGTTTGCCCTACGTCGTCGGGCTGGAATGCGTCACGCGCCACGTCCGCACCGGCAGCCGTCTGATCGTGGACGGCGGCGGTGGGCAGGTGATCGTGGACCCCGACGACGCGGCCGTGGCCCGCTACGCGGCGCGCGCCGCGCGCGAGCTGGCGCGCGCCGAGCGCTTGCGCGCCATGCACGACAAGCCCGCCGTCACGCGCGAAGGAGTGACGGTGCACCTGGCTGCCAACGTCGAGCTGCTGGAGGAGATCCCCATCGCCGTGGAGCTCGGCGCGCAGTCCATCGGGCTCTTCCGCACCGAGTTCCTGTATCTGGATCGCCCGACTCTTCCCAGCGAAGAAGAGCAGCTCCAGCACGCAGTGGGGGCGCTACGGCAGCTGGGCGGCGCGCCGGCCACGTTCAGGACGCTCGACCTGGGAGGCGACAAGCTGCCGGCCGCCGTGCAGATGCCGTCGGGGATGAACCCCGTGCTCGGTCTGCGCTCGATCCGGTATTCACTGCACCGGCCCGACGTATTCCGCATCCAGCTTCGGGCGCTTTATCGAGCGTCGGCGCTGGGCCCGGTGCGCATTCTCTTTCCGCTCATCTCCGGCGTCGCCGAGCTGCGCGCGGCGAAGGCGCTTTGCCAAGAGGTGTGCGCCGAGCTCACCCGCGATGGTTTGCCGCACGATCCGCGCGTGCCGGTGGGGGTCATGATCGAGACGCCCAGCGCGGCGCTGATCGCCGATCTGCTGGCGCTGGAGTGTGATTTCCTGAGCATCGGCACCAACGATCTCATCCAATATTCATTGGCGGCGGATCGTGAAAACGAGCACGTGGGCTACCTGTACCACCCGCTGCACCCGGCCATCCTGCGGCTCATCAAGCAGGCCGTGGATGGCGCGCGACGCTCCGATACGGCGCTGGCGATGTGCGGAGACATGGCGGGGGATCCGGCGTTCGCCTGGATGCTCCTGGGCCTGGGTCTGCGGGATTTTTCCATGGCCCCGCGCCAGATCCCGATCATGAAGTCGGTGATCCGGGCGACGCGCCTGGCGGACGCCGAGCGGCTGGCGGCGCGCGCGATGGAGCTGCGAACCGAAACCGAGGTGGAGGACCTCGTGTACGGAGTGATGAGGAAACAGTTCCCGATCGAGCTCTCCGAAGAGGAGAACGAGCGCAGCGAGCCCGAGGCGGCCGCGCCGCCATGACCGCCGCCCGCGCGGCGCAGGGCCCCGCCTCGGGGGGCCGGCGGCTTCGAGCGCGGCGGCCGGCGTCCGCTCCCTCGGTTCGCCGCGCGACTGCGGCCGACGTGCCCGCCATCGCGGAGCTTCTGCGCCAGGTGGACGACGTTCACGCGCGCATTCTGCCGGGCTACTTTCGGCGGCCCCACGGCGACGCGGCGGCGGCCGCGCGCCTGCAGCGAACGCTGCCCGCGCCGGGCGACTCGGGGACCAAGATCATCCTGGTGGCGGTCCGGGCCGGCGTCATTGGATTCGTCCTGGTCCAGATCTACGACACGCCAGACGAGCCGGACATGAAGCCGGCGCGGCGCGCGCACGTCGAGGACCTGGTGGTGGACCGTGCTCATCGACGGGCGGGGGCCGGGACCGCGCTGATGAAGGCGGCGGCGGAGTGGGCGCGGGCCGCCGGAGCGGACGATTTGATTTTGACCGTCTGGCAGGGGAACCAGGCGGCGGAGCGTTTCTACGAGAGCCTGGGCTACCGCCCGCTCTCGCGGGTGCTCCACAAGGACCTTTGACGGGCGCTCACCGCACGGTGGACATGCGGCGGGCTGCGGCGGCGATTTTCGTCGTGGGCGGGATGGCAGCGGGCTGTGGCGTAGAGGGGGGAGCCGGCGAGACAACCGCGGGTCGCTCCTTCGAGCCTTGCAAGCTGGCGAGCGGCCGGGACATGGCCGGGGTCCGCTTCTGGACCGAGGAAGCGCTGCTGTACACGCGGGCGGCGATGACGACGGACAGGAGGGCGGCGGCGGGGCCGGAATCGCGCGAGCTGTGGGTGGCGGACGCGCGCGGGGACGCGGCCGAGCGTCTCGCGCCGGCACTCGCCGACGGGACGCTCTCCCGCGGCGGACGGAATGAGCCGGGCCCGCTCCGGCTGGGCGCCAGACTGTTCGTCCTGCATCAGCCACCCACCGACTCGCTGGACGACAGCCTCTGGCTGTCGGTGTACGACCGCGACGGGGGCGGCGTCTTGCGGCGCGCGCTCGCCGTGCCGGCATGGGGCACGATCACGGTTCATCCCGACGGCGGCGCACTGACGATTCACAATCAGCGCCGGCTGTGGCTGTGGCCCCAGGACCGCACGCTTTCGTCGAACGCGCGCGACGGCGATCTCCACATAAGCAACGTTCAGCTCATGGGAAAAGACGCCGTCGTCCTGGCGCGCCGGGGCGGCGCAGGATCTCCCTCCGGGATCTACCGCCTGGACGCGGACAGCGGGGAGCTGTCGACGCTCGTGAGCCCCTATCCCGATCGGGCCACCTTGACGCACGCGCCCGACCCCGCCCCGTCCACCCTCTTTCCCGAGCGTCCCGATCCCGCGCTCACCACTCTCGCCGACGCGTCCGACGACTACCATCGCGAGCGCCTCCGCGTGGCCGGGTGCGCGTCATCCACCGCGGTCTCAGCGCGCGGGGTTGGCCCGGCCTGCCGAATCATATACACGCGCCTGCAGCCGTCCGGCGTGCCGCGCTTGGCGGCGTACGACGTGCGCGCCGGGCGCGAAACGATGCTTCCCGGTCCGGCTCCGGCGTTCGGGTTATTTCCTGCGCCGGACGGCAGCGCCCTCGCGTGGTACGACGCCGTCAGCCCCCTTATAGGCCTGTTCGGCGTCTGGTTTCTGGACCTACGCTCGGATTCATTGATGCAATGCTTACTTCCGGGCAAGGGCGGCAGCGACCTGGTGTGGCGACCGGACAGTTTCGGGTTCGCCCTCAAGCTGGGCGAGAGCACCCCGTTCGGCGTCGTGACTGTCGACGGCCCGTCCTGCGTGGTTCCCGGCGGCGCCGGCAGCGCGGATCACTTCCTGTTTTCACCGGATTCCACGCGCATCGGCTGGATCGACAATGCGGCCGCGCCGTCCAGCTTGTGGATTGCTGACAGTACCGGGGCAGGCGCGGGCCGGCTCACCTCCGGTGATTTCAGCTTTCTGGGATTCAGCGCCGACGGCGCTCGCGCGCTCATCACCCGCGAGGCCGGCGGACGTTTCTCTCTGCGCGCCATCCGGGTCGGCCCCGGCGAGTCTCCCGAAGAGATCCTGACCGAGTCCTACGGCACCATGCGCCCCGGTGCCCGCCGCGTCCTGGTGCTCTCCAGCTTCAGCCTGCAAGAACGATCGGGCGACCTCGCGCTCGTGGATCTGGACACTGGCCGCCACGAGATTCTGGCCCGGTCGGTGATCACCTTCGAAGCCCCCGGGGACATCGACGGTCCGATCCCGGTCGCCTACGTCGTGCGTACGCGATATCCGTCGGAGCGCGACGGCCTGTGGCTGGGCCGGTTGCCGGCGCTATGATCCCCGCCATCATGCGGCTGCGCTCGGAGCTGCGCCCGTCTCGGTGGCTCCGGTTCCGGGTCTGGCTCGCGGCGACCGCGGCGGCGGTCGCGCTCCCGGCGGCCTGCGGGGATGAGGCCGCCTCCCTTCGCGGAACCAAGCTGGTCGACGGGCGCGCGCTGGCCAACGCGGTCTTCACCCCGCACCGCCAAGATCATCAGTTGCTCTACGAAGCCCCGATCGGCCCGGAGCCGCGCTGGGATCTTCGTACCGTCCCCTTCGCCGGGGGCGCCGATCGCCGCCTGGCCGCCGACGTCGTGCGAGGCACAAGAAGCTGGGACGCCGAGAACCGCCTCTATCTGCTGCGCCGCGCGCGCCCCACCGACGCGCTGACGCCCGACGGACAGCCTCCAGGGGTGGCGAACCTGGCGCGCATAAGCTTCGCGGACGGCGCCACCGATGAGATCCCCGGCGTCTCGACTTACTTGGTCGACCGCGACGGGCGGCTCGTGTATCTCGCCCTGCCCGAAGGCGCCGCCGAAGCCACCTTGCATCTGCGCGAGACCGACGGCACCGACCGCGCCCTCGGGCCCGCATCTCCGTTTTCCCTCCAACGGGGGCGGCTGCTGTACGTCGTCGGTTCGGACCGCGTCCTATGGCAGATCACCGGCCCGGGTGCGACCCCCATGCCGCTGGCCACCGGCGTCGAGAGCTTCCTGGTCACTCCGGGCGGGACGCACGTGCTGTTACAGCTGAAAGACGCGACGGGCGCCGCCGGCGCCTCCCTGGTCCTCGGCGCGCTCTCCCTGACGACGCTCGACACGCGGCCGATCCCGCGGTCGGGGATCTGCTGCCAGCTCGGTTTTTCGCCGGACGGCAAGCAGGCGATCCATTCCGATTTCATGCCGCCCGCGGGCGAAGGGAACCTGCATTTTTACGATCTCGCCACGGGCACGGATCGGGTTGTCCCCGTTGCCGCCCAGGCCGGCGGCGAAATCCACCAGGCACTCTTCCGTCCCTCGGACGGCCCCACCGAAGCGCGCACCCTCATCCTGCGCGACGCCTCGTTTCGCCTATCGATCTACCGCCCCGGCGTGGACGTGATGCCCGCGCCCCTGGGGCAGTCCGGAATGGGTTTGGCCTTCGCCGCCGGAGGCCGCATGCTGGTCTACATCCAGCGCGAGGTGATCGACAACCAGCTTTCCACGGCGCTCATGTCGCTGGACATGGAGCAGCCGTTCGCCGAGCCGCGCCGCCTGACGCCGTCCGGCGCCAACGCCACCGGGTACTTTCTCCTCGATGGCGGCGCGCGCATCGGGTTTTGGGCGCATCACCGCGGCGAGCTCTCCGACGTCTACATCACCGAGGCGGCGGGCGGCGAGGCGCGTCTGGTTCTGTCCAGCGTCGGTCCCATCGCCGTCAGTGGGCGGCGGATCGTCGGCATTGGCGCGCTGTCCAAGCAGGACGGCGTCGGCGATCTCGTGCAGCTGGACTTGGCCACCGAGGACCGGCGCATCATCGGCCGCAGTGTCAACGACTTCGCCCTGACTGCCGCCTGTCCCACCTGCGATCCGTTCGGGCCGGGCGCGCTGGTCGCCTATATCGTTCAGACGCGCGTCCCCTCGACCCTCGACGGCCTCTGGGCCGCCACACTGGAGTAAGAAAGCCCCGCGCAGCGCAGCAATGCTTCCCGATCCAGCGACGCTGACCCTGCTCCTGGTCGTGGCGGCGGCCGAATCACCCGACGCGGGCGCCCCGGTGGCGGACGCGCCGCCCACCGCCCCTGCCACGGTCTCCATCCAGGGTCTGGTCCTCGAGAAGGGCACACGACAGCCGCTCTCCGGCGCCTCGATATCCGTGGACGCGACCGCCGCCGGCGAAACCGACAGCACGGGCCGCTTTGACGTCCGCGCGCTCCCGGGGCGGCGCCATCTCGTCATTCAGCATCCCGGTTTCGAAACCATCGACGAAGTCATCGACGTCAAGGACGACGCCCCGGCGTCCCCGTCGCACACGTTTCGCCTGGCGCCGCGCCAGACCACCCACCGCTACGAGACCGTGGTGACACCGCCCGACGACCAAGCGCCGCGCGTGTCGCTGTCGAAGGAAGAGATCACCCGCACCCCGGGATCGTTCGGCGATCCGTTTCGCGTCATCGAATCCCTTCCCGGCGTATCGCAGGTGGTGTGGCCGCTCGCCATCTACGCCATCCGCGGCGCCAATCCCGGCAACACCGGATTCTTCGTGGACGGCCTGCGAGTCCCGGCGCTGTTCCATTTCGCGCTCGGCCCGTCGGTGATCCACCCCTATTTTCTGCAGGGCCTCGACTTCTATCCGGGCGGATATCCCGCGCGCTATGGGCGCTACGTCGCGGGCGCCGTCGCCGCGCACACCGCCGCCCCACCCGCGGATCGCGTGCATGCGGCCGCTGATGTGCGCGTGTTCGACGCGGGCGCCCTCGTCACCTCGCCGTTCCACGGCGGACGCGGGACGGCGGCCGTTGCCGCGCGCTACTCGTACACGGGCGCGCTCTTTTCCTTGCTGTCGGAGCAGCAGACCCTCGGCTACGGCGACTATCAGGTCCGCGTCGACCACGCCCTCGGCCCTGGGCGCATCGTGTTCTTCGCCTTCGGATCGGCCGACACCCTTGGTCACAAGGTCCGCCCCGATGCGGACGCGGCGCTCGAGTTCCACCGCGTCGAGCTGCGCTGGCAGGGGGCGCTGCTCGGCGGGCGGCTCCGCACAGGGGTCGCGCTGGGGGCAGACCGCGCCCGTTCCACGTTGATGGACAGCCCCATCAGCGTGAGCACCCGGTCGTTGACGCCCCGTGTGCAGTACGAACGTCCGCTGGGGAACGGCGCCGCCGCGACGCTGGAGGCGGGCGCCGACGCCGAGGTGCAACGCTTTCGGCCCACCGTCCCGGCGGGGCAAGGGCAGCTCGGCGACCTGGCCATGGCGCGCTCGGCGGTGTCGGCGGGCGCCTTCACGTCGCTGGTGCTGCGCGGAGGCAGCCGCCTGGTGGTGTCGCCCGGCTTCCGTTACGACGCGTTCTTCGAGCAAGGCGCGCGGCGATTCGAGCCGAGCCCGCGGCTGTCGGTCCGCGTGCGCCCCGCCGCCGGTCGTTCCTTGTGGCTCAAAGCCACCGGCGGGCGCTTCGCGCAGATGGCCAGCCTGCCGCTGTCCGTGCCCGGGTTCGAAGCGTTCAGCCTGCGGACGCTGGGCGTCCAGACCTCGTGGCAGGGATCGCTGGGCGTCGAAACCCCCGTGGGGAACGCCCTGACACTCGACGCGAGCGGATTTTATCAGCGCTACCGTGGCCTGACGGACGTGGCATGCACGAGCTGCGGCGTGTTCGATCCGCGGCGAGAAAGCTTCTTCGAAAAACGCGACGGACGCGGCTACGGCGCCGAGCTCCTGCTGCGCCGCCCCGCCCATCACCGCCTGCACGGTTGGCTCGCCTACACGCTGTCGTGGAGCCTGCGCGACTTCTTCGGCGTCTCCGGCCCGTCGGACTGGGACCAGCGGCACATCTTCAACCTGGTGGGAACCTTCCGCGTCGGCGGCGGTTTCTCCGTGGGCGCCCGCGTTCATTACAACACCGGCCGGCCCTACCCCGTCGCGGTCTCCGACGTGGCTGTCGAATACTTCCGCCTTCCGCCGTTTTACCAGCTCGACCTGCGCGCCGACCGGCGCTTCGTCTTCGACCGCTACATCCTGGACGTGTACGTCGAGATCGGGAACGCCACCATGACCCGCGAGGTGATCCAGCTGGACCGAGAATCCGGCGCGCTTCGCGAGACGTCGTACCGCATCGTGCTGCCCTCCGTCGGCGTCCACGCCGAGTTCTAAGTCCGTCTCGCGCTGGTGATAAGATGCGTGGCGGAACCGCCATGGACGGCAAGGAGCTTCTGAAGCACTTCAAGGCGGGCGCGTGGGGTGGCACCCAGGCCGTGGAAGCGTTCGCCGCCGAAGCCGGCGTCATAGGCCCCGAAGACCTGCTCCGCGTGCTCGCGCTGCTGGGCAGCCGCGGCCTGCCGGGTGACACCAACGCGCACAAGCTGCGGCATGTCGCCTTCGCCCGGCTGGCCGAACGTTCGCCGCACAAGGACCTGTTCGTGCCTTACGTCCGTGCCCTCAAGACGGCAGACAGCCAGCTCGCCTCGGTGCTCGCGCCGTTGATCCCGAAGGTCAACAACGTCGCTGGTCACGCCGAGCTGTGCGCGCTGCTCAAAGCGCCCGAGGCGCACGTCAGGCGCGTGGCCAATCACGTGCTCAAACAGATCGGCGGAACCACCGTCTTCAAAACGCTCACCGACTACTGCGGCGAAAAGGATTTCGCCGGGCGCATGGAGGCGATGGACATCCTCATGACCATCGGCCGACACCACGCCATCCCCGCCTTGGGCGGCGCGCTGGCGGTCGGCAGCGTGGCCGAGAAGGTCCAGGCGCTGGTGTACCTGGGCGATCCCGAGGCGATGGCGAAGGACGTGCCGGGCGCCGTGAAGGCGATCTCCGTGGCCCTGAAGGACGGCACCGAACGGGTGGCCATGCAGGCCATCGGCGCGTTCACGGCCATGTCCGACGAGGAGGCCTTCTTCGCCCACATCGGCCCCGCCCTCGACTCGTCCAGCCTCAACGCGGTCAAGGCCGCCGTCGGCGCGCTCCGCAAGTACAGCTCGCCCCGCGCCATCGAGGCCCTGGAGCGAAAGCTGCGGATGGGCCCCAGCGCCATTCGCCTGGAAGCGCTG
>Ga0187894_10001813_pt1 | contig 26713 bp, 24 predicted proteins | sample GBC1701081metaG_FD_136650 | JGI IMG/M metagenome (GOLD analysis project Ga0187894, IMG submission 136650) | White microbial mat communities from a lava cave in the Kipuka Kanohina Cave System on the Island of Hawaii, USA - GBC170108-1 metaG ... | reverse complement strand
GGAATGAAGGAATCCGACATCGCATTTCCTGGTTCCTGGCGGTTTGAACTCCTTCCGCTCATACGCAGGTTCGCATCGTGACGCTTTGATGGTCCGTTTACGGAGACGTGATGAAAGCGACTGTTTTTAGAATTCATGGCGGGCCGGAAGTGCTGGAGTACGCGGAGGTGCCGGAGCCGCGCAGACGCGCGAATGAGGTGCTGGTCGAGGTAAGAGGCTGCGCGCTGAATCATCTCGATATTTTTGTGCGGCGCGGTATGCCCGGGATTGAGATTCCGTTGCCTCACATCCTCGGCAGCGACGTCAGTGGCGTCGTACGCGAGGTGGGCGAGCTGGTCACTTGGGTAAAACCGGGTGACGAGGTGATGGTCCAGCCGGGAGTTTCCTGCGGACATTGCGAGGCGTGTCTCAGCGGACAGGACAATCTCTGCCGCGAGTACGACATGATCGGATATCGTCGCGACGGTGGTTACGCGGAACTAGTTGCTGTTCCGGGCGCGAACCTCATTCCGAAGCCGCCGCAGTTGAGTTGGGAAGAGGCTGCGGCACTGCCGCTTGTGACGGTCACTGCCTGGCACATGCTGGTCACACGCGCAAACGTGCAACCGGGCGAGAACGTTCTGGTCCACGCCGCGGGCAGCGGCGTTGGTTCAGTCGCGATTCAGATCGCCAAGCTGCGCGGCGCGCGCGTCCTTACTACCGCGAGCTCGGATGAAAAACTCGCCAAGGCACGCGAGCTCGGCGCAGACGTTACGATCAACTACACGCAGGAAGACTGGCCCAGGGAAGTCAGAAGGCTCACCGATCGGAAAGGCGTCGACGTTGTCGTCGAGCACACTGGCGCCGCGACGTGGCCCGGTTCGATCAGTTCACTCAAGAACAACGGCCGATTGGTGACGTGCGGGGCGACGAGTGGGTACGACGCGCGTACCGATCTGCGGCAGGTTTTTTATCGTCACTTGACGGTGTTGGGATCGTTTATGGGTTCGAAGGCCGAATTGTTGGAAGCGATGAAGTTTGTGCGCGAAGGAAAGATTAGGGCGGTAATTGATCGTGTGTTGCCGCTGAGTGAAGCGCGACAGGCGCATGAATTAATCGAGGATCGCGCGCAGTTCGGGAAGATCGTTTTGCAGCCACAATAAGACACAAAAGGCACAAAAAGGACTTGTAAACAGCTTGCGCCTTCCCGAACGAACTCTTGTGTTTCCTTGTGCCCCTTTGTGGCTCTTAACGGCGTGAGTAGTCCTCGGTTACGAAGCGCTTCTTTAGTGCGGCGAGACTTCCTTGCTCGAGATTGAAGTTTGTTCCGGCGATCACTTTCCGGCCTTCGTCCGTCGTTACCCAATCGACTACCTGTGGCGCGTTGGTCCGCAGAAAAGCGCCGTCGTCTTTATCGAGCGGTTTATTATCCTTCCGCGAGAATACCCAAATGTAAGTGTATCCACCGTTACGAACGTACTGGAGATCTCCTTCGAAGCCGGTGAGTCGTGCTGTTGGCGAGGCAGCGGGGGTTGGTGCCGACTGAGTTGAGGAGTTGGCGCTGGGAGCAGGCGGCGTCCCAGTGCAACCGCTCAAGATGGGTGAAAATATAAGCAGAATCAGAAGGCGACTTAAAATCATATTCAAAAAGGGTTCATTCAAATCATCAAAACGGTTCATTCAAATCGGGCTCAAGCTTCTCGTCGCGAATATACATGATCGTGCACTCCGTATCCTCATAAACAATATCAAACCAGCCGCTCTCACGCGCATGCTGGAAGAAATCGTCGTGCTCGTTATCGGAGAAAACATAGCGCGCGCCGAAGCGATCGCGAATCAAAGGCCCAGCGTTGACTTCCTGGCCCAGCGTAATCCGGTCGTAGAGTTCTGAGAGCTTTGGGTTCTTGTCAAACAGATAACTCGGATCCAGGCCGGAGACGTAGTAATGCGTTTCGTCGAAATAGAAGAGACGAGGGAAGTCGTCCCAATCGGTATTGAAAATGATCTGTCCCGGCGGAATGTTGGCTCGCATCCAGTCAGCGCCGGCCCTGTAGTAATCGTGCGGCGAACTCCGGCCAATCTCCTGAACGGTGTTACGCAGGTTGCAAAAGAGAAAGACGCTGAGCACGAGCGCCACAAAGGCGACGGCCACCGTTTTCAACACCTCACGAACGTCACTGGTGAGCCTGCGCCACCACGAGTCTTCGTTATCAAAAAACGGTTTCAACTCGTCCAGCACTTCAGACGGCAGCCGCGTCAGATAACCACGAGCGCCATCGAGCCACGGTTTCAACGCAAAACCAGCGAACAGCACCGCAAACGGCGGCCAGTATTCCGCGCTTCTCTTCCAGCGCATGGTCATGATCATCAGCGCCGTCGAAAGAAGCAGAAAGAACACCGGCGGCTGTGCCTTGTGTCGATCGCCCGGCTCGAAGGCGATGTAACCCACGACCATTGCGATGCACGCCACCGCCGAGTTTCCCAAAAACTCCCACGAATCGTACGGATACCACTCGTATCCGACTTTGGTAACGTACTCAGCCGGCACGAGCTTGATCGTCAGGTGTTCATAAAGCTGATGGAAGTTCTGCGGAAAGTAAGGATTGATTACGAGCCCGGCCGCACAGCCGATAACCACCCACAGCAGCGGACGCCATTCAAAACGCCGCTCTGTCCAGGCGATTGCCACGACCCAAAATACCGTCGCCATTACGAGCAGCAGGAACAGGTCGTACGTCCACGTAAATATCAGCGCCAGCGGCAGCAGCGGCCAGTATTTACGCTGGAAAAACAGGTGAATCGCAATAATCAGGTAAATGATTGAGAGCGGCGGCGCCTTCGCCATGTTCAGGCGAAACAAGAACGGCGCGGAACAGGCCAGCAACGCGATCAGCCAGACCAACGCATAGCGCACGCGATAGCGAAGCAGCAGCCAGTAACACGAAAGAACTGCCAGGCTTGCAAAAACGATCGATCCGACCTTCGCGCCGAGTCGCGGATCGCGAAACGCCGCAAACGGGATCTGCATGATGTGAAAAAGCAGGTGGTGGTCGACGTATTCTTTTGGACCTAGCGTTGTGAGTGGCAGCCAGGGAAAGGCGGGCGGAAACGATTTGGCTTTAATTGATTCCCACAGTATGCGGGTCCATTTGATGTGGTAATAGCCGTCGAAATCTCCGCAGCAGATTGAGTTGGTTGAAAATTGAAGTTGCCAAAAGATGACAACGATTGCGACAGCACCGATAACAAACTGGATGATCCGTACGAAAGTGGGCCGGCTCACAGTTGTTCGATCAAATCGAGTAGCGCGCGCGGATCGATTGGTTTGGTCATGTGGGCGTTGAAGCCCGCTTTGGTCGAGCGTTCTTTATCGTCGAACATCGAATAGCCCGTCACCGCAACCATCGGCACGGTCTGGTAACCCGGTAACTGTCTGACTTCTCGCGCCAACTGATAACCGTTCATATCCGGCATGCCGATGTCGGAGATTATCACGTCAAACTGCCGTTCGCGTGCCGCCTTCAAAGCCGCGCGTGCTGAAGCCGCCGTCACCACGTTGTAGCCGGCATGGCTCAACACCACCGCGAGCATTTCGGTCACATCCGCCACGTCGTCGACCACTAATGCAGACCGGCCCGCAGAACCTTCTCGATCCGTTGTCTGGGTGTTCGAAGCGAGCTCGGCGGAATGATTCGACTGATTAGGCACGAACTGACTGAAGTAGTAAACAGCAGGCTGAAAAAGGGAACTCACACGCGATGAATAATGATCTCGCATCCTTGGGCCTTCCCACGCTACAAGCCGATCGGAATTGTGTGGAGAGCAGGTTTACTGTAGCTGAAAGAGCCGACGCATGTCTATAGATTCGCTCGATTAGTGTCACGCGAAAACATCGTGGACAGTCTTAAATTATTTTGCTACGGTGAGGCCAAACCCAGACCAACAGAAGGAGCGAACAAGATGGCGGCGAGAAAAGGAGCGAAAAAGTCTAAAGGTGCGCGCAAAGGCGGCCGCAAGGGAACCAGGAAGAGCGCCGGCAAGCGACAGTCGCGCGGCCGCGCAACGAAGAAGGCGGCAAAGAAATCAACGAAGAAGGCCGCGAAGAAAGGCGGCGCCCGTAAGACTACTAAGAAAGCGGCAAAGAAATCGACCAGGAAGTCAGCCGGTAAGGGTACAAAGAAGGGAGCTAAGAAGGGTACGAGGAAGGCCGGCAGGAAGCGATCGACCAAATCCGTTTCAGCCCCAGAGCTCGCTTTCGCGATTGAGACTTCCGTTGTTGAAGAATCCGCAGGTGGTGGCGGTGAATACGGTGGTGGATATGTAGGCGGTGGTGAAGACAACGCCGGTCCCGGTGGAGAGTCGTAGTAGACATCATAAACAGGACTACCAGGATTGAGTTTTTGCCGTTCGGTTGATCCTGTAATCCTGTCTTAAGGTAACGGTCTGTTGAATGTATCCCAGCGGCAATCTATTCATTCCGGCCGAGCACGGGCAGTTAGAAGCAATTCTAAAGGAACCTCGAACCGGGCCACCTAAAGGTGTGGCCCTTGTTCTTCATCCTCACCCTCTGGGCGGCGGCACGATGCACAACAAGGTCGTCTTTCGTGCCGCAGCGGCGCTGAACGATGCCGGCCTGATCACGTTGCGGATCAACTTTCGCGGAGTCGGACAAAGCACTGGTCAACACGACCAGGGACGCGGCGAACGTGAGGACGTCCGCGCCGGTCTTGATTACCTGTCTGCGAACTATCCCGATTCATCCATAACACTGTGCGGGTTTTCGTTTGGCGCCCGCGTCGGCTTGGAAGTCGGCATCGCGGATCAGCGTGTCAGGTATCTGATTGGCGTCGGCACACCGCTTAACAGCTACAATTTCGAGTTTCTTGAGGCGTGCCGCAAGCCGCTGCTGCTGGTGCACGGCGAACACGACGAGTTTGGCAATGTCGAACGCGTGAAGGAGATGGCCGCGCGGCTCGAAAAGCACACGCAAGTCCGGCTCGTGGTCATCCCCAATGCCGGCCACTTCTTCGAGAATAGTCTCGACGAACTCAAACGCGCGATCACCGACTGGATCACCGAACAGCTTACGGCCACGGATAACCACAGATGAACACGGACAGCATACAATTCAACTTTGTCGGTGTTATTCCGTGTAATCTGTGGCTAAGATAGCCCGCATGCACGAATACACAGATCCTGCGATCCGCATCACGCTGTTGCCACGCGACACCAATTCACGCGGCACTATTTTTGGTGGCGTTATTCTCAGTTACATCGACACGGCAGGCGCGATTCACGCGCATCGGCACACGAAGATGGAACGCTTCGTCACCGTGGCGATGAAGGAAGTCATCTTTCACAAGCCGGTTTTCGTGGGTGATCTGGTGAGTTTTTACGTCGAGACAGTCCGCGTCGGCACGACGTCCATCACGGTCCGCGTGATTGTAGAAGTTGAGCGTTTGGGGAAAGAGGAACGTGTTCGCGTTACCGAGGCGGAAGTGATCTACGTGGCTGTCGACGAAAAAGGCGAGAAGATGAAGATCGTCCTTCCCTAAATTGCTATCTCCTCTGGTGTCTCGGTGTCTCTGTGGTGACAAGAACCACAGACACTAAGACACAGAGCTTTAGTTCAACCGCGCTTGCATCCTCCGCAACGCGACTGCCGCTTCGGTGAAGTCCGGTTTTTGTTCGAGCGCGAGGCCGTAGTGACGGGCCGCATCCATAAACTGGCGCCGCGCTTCGTAAACACGACCGAGATTGAAATGCGGAAAGGCGTACGACTCATAACGCGGCGCAAGCAAAGCACGTTTGAACCAGCGTACGGAGCCGTACGGATCGCCTTTCGCCAGTAGATAACTCCCGATGTCGTTGTAAGGATTACCGAGCGTGTCGTCCACGCGAATCGCTTCCAGGCATTCTTCGATCGCTTCGTCGTAACGTTGCTGAAAACTGTAAACCCAGCCGAGAAACGTGTGCGCCTCGGCGGTCGGGTAGGTTTCGATCGAGCGTTTGTAAAGCTCAATTGCTCGTTCGTAGTCATTGGCAAGTTGCGCTTCGTAAGCCTCGTGAAAAAGCTGATTGGCTTCGTAGCGTTTGCTTGCCGAGTTATCGTCGTGAATCTCCATCAGGTCCATCCAAATCCGGGGAGTTGGAGCTTCGCCGCAATTAGGCACAAGAAGCACAGGAATATTTGGGCTACTTGCACTCGGGAGTTGACTTCTTAACTGTGTCCAGACGCTTGATGCGTCCTTCGACTTTCGGCGCGATAGAGGGTACGGAACTAATCGCGCGTTGCACCACCTCCGAATCCATCGGCGCGCGGTCCGGCGGAATAATCACTGTTGCGCCCTTGAACATCGAGTAACCGTCGCCGCCATCGAGTGCGACGAACGTCGGCGCGACCAGTGTGTACTTTCTGGTTTCGTCAAGGGGCTGACCGTTGACCTTCAGTTCCACAATCCGCGAACCCGGCGGTTTCGACGCGTCGAACGAGAACTGAATCCCGGAAACCTGCGGAAAACCTCCCGGCTCGGCATCTTCGGCGCTGCGGCTGACACCGTGTTCGAGCGCCGCCCGCAGCGTGGCGCCCGTTATTTCTATCTTAACTATCTTGTTTTTGAAAGGGAGCATCGACAAGACGTTCCGGACCGTCAACTGTCCGGCGGGGATCAATTCGTCCGCGCGAATCGAGCCGCCATTCAGCAACGCCACGTCGGAGTTTGTTGCTTTGCGAAAGGCGTCGGTGATGAAGTTTCCGACGTTGGTTTCCTTCGTGCGGCCTTCCGCACTGCGCGCATCGAGCGGAACGCTGGTGCGCCCGACCGTTTTAGCCAGTTGGGCGAGCAAGTCAGAGTACCTCTGAGTGACAGCACTAAACTCGGGAGCTTCTGCGGTGTCTTTCGTCACCTCAATCACTTCCCAGTCGATACTCGCGAGCTCGCCGGTGCTTTTCGAAATGTTGAGATCGATGCGGCCCATTTCGCGCGCGTCGGCGGTCATCTTGAAGATTGGCGCGGAACCAGCGTGCGACTCGAGCAACGTATGCTCGTGACCGCCGACGATGAGATCCACGTCGGCGCAACGCGCCACTTCTTTGTCTTCGCGCATCGACAGGTGAGTCAAAGCCACGATTACTTTCACGCCCCGGTCGCGAAGTTCAGAGACCATCTGCTTCGCGGTATCGCAGGAATTGCGAAACACGACGTTCGGACCTGGCCGGGAAGTCGTTTTTGTTTCGGGAAGCACGAGACCGAAGATCCCGATTTTCACGCCGTCAAATTCGCGAATGACGAAAGGCTGCGCGCCGCCAAACGGTTTGCCTGTTGTCATATCGATGACGTTGGCGGCGATCCAGCCAAACTTCGACTCCTGCATTCGCTGCTTCAACACGTCTGGTCCAAAATCGAATTCGTGGTTGCCGAAGGTCGCGTAGTCGAGACCGATCGTGTTCCAGGCGTCGATCATTTGCGCGCCTTTGTAAGTGATGGATTCAACCGAAGGTGAAATCGTGTCGCCGGCGAGCAGAAAGAGCGTGTTAGGACTTTCTTTCTGGATGTTTTGCTTGAGTGTCAAGACACGGGCGAGGCCGCCCGTTGTGTTCTGGTCTACAGGGGAAAATTGGTAGACGTCGTTAACCTGAAGCAGCGTCACGCGGACGTTGCAGTCTGTTTGTTGGGGTGATGCGGTCGTTAAAAACGCGCAGACGATCAGCGCCACGGCCAGCACGGCGCGGCGTACGAAGATCGACTGAAGGCGCAACTGAGGGGTCATAGGTTTTCCTTTGAAGTTTGGGTAATCGCTTTGAGTAATCGTTCTGAGTTCAACCGGCTTTGCCCGAAAAGTCGTGAACTCAAAACGTAGTTAATATTCTGAATCGCGGGGAACGTGAATTATACTCGGGTACTTCGATGCCGGATAGGGAGACATTCTTCATAACCGGGTTTCCCGGGTTTATTGCTGACCGTTTGCTCGAACGTCTGGCACGGAAGCAGAGCAGGTTTATTCTGCTGGTGCAGCCCTCGTGGCTGGACCGCGCGCGGCATGAGATTGACCGGATTGCCAAGCTGACGGGCCGCTCGCATGAGGACTTTCGGATCGTCGAAGGCGACATCAGTCAGCCCGGACTCGGGCTTACTCCCGCAGATCTCGAATTCACTCGGCAACAGACGACGCGCGTTTTTCATCTCGCAGCACTTTACGATCTCGCCGTTGCGCGCGAACCCGCGATGCACGTCAACGTCGGCGGCACGCGCAACGTGGTCAAGTTTGCACGCACGCTCCCTTCGCTGCAACACTTTCATCACGTCTCAACGTGTTACGTCGCGGGCAAGCGGGAAGGCGTAATTTTGGAAACCGAGCTGCGGCACGACGCCGGCTATCGCAATTTTTACGAAGAGTCGAAGTATTTTGCCGAGCTTGAAGTTGAATCGGTCAAGGACCAGTTGCCGGTAACGATTCATCGTCCGTCAGTCGTCTGCGGTGATTCCCGAACAGGCGAAACGGTCAAATACGACGGTGTTTATTACTTGATTCAATATCTCTTGCGTTGGCCGTCGCTGTCGTCGGTAAACATAGGCAACCATCGCGTAAGTCTGAATCTGGTGCCGGTCGATTTTGTCGTGGATGCGATGGCGGCGCTGGCCTTCGATCAAAACGCGATCGGAAAGACCGTGCAACTCGCAGATCCCTCGCCGCTTACCACCAACGAGCTCTTCAATACGATCGCCCGCTCGGCCAATGCAAAACACTCGCTAATCACTGCCCCTGCGACGTGGGTTCGCTTCTTTCTCATGTTGCCGCCGTCGCCAAAGATCACGGGCCTCCCGCACTCGGCAGTACCTTACTTTTTCGTGAAGCAGCTTTACGATTCAAGCCAGGCGCAAGCCTTACTCAAACCTCACCGAATCGAATGTCCTCCGTTTGAGAGTTACGTCGACAACATCGTGACGTTCGTGAAGGCAAAACCAAATCTTGCCACAGACGGACACAGACAAACACGGACACAGCAAAAAGAATAGGGCAGGTCGAGAAACCCTCATTCAACTCTGTCCGTGTCCATCCGTGTCTGTCTGTGGCCGCTCTCTGCCTCCGCTTGACAGAGTTTAGATTTAGAATTAGTCTAAATCCACTGTGAAGGAGACAAAGAAGGGCGACCATAAACTGACCCCGCAGCGAGAGGCTGTGTTTCAGGTGATCCGCGAACGCGAAGATCACCCGACCGCCAGCGACATCTTCGCAGCGGCGCGGCGGCGTTTGCCCGGCATCAGCTACGCGACGGTCTATAACTCGTTGCGCTACTTGAAAGAGGCCGGGCTCGTGCACGAGATCCGCTTCGGCGACAGTGCCAGCCGCTACGATCGGGAGACCGAACGTCACGATCACGCGATCTGTGATTGCTGCGGCAAACTGGTCGATTTCCATTTACCGGAAGCAGCACAACTAATGCAGGCGGCGGCCCGAAAATCCAGGTTCAAGGCGCAATCGGTTCATTTAACGTTGCGAGGAATTTGCCCTGATTGTCGCGAGTCTTCGTAGCGCGTTTTAACGGAATAATTCAACTTCTTTTGGAGGATACATGACAGCAGCAACAGCAGTAGCAGCAGAAAAGGCGATGGTGGGCCAGCCCGCGCCGGATTTTGAAATGGCCTCGACGAAAAATATTGAGAAACTCAACGAGCCGGTGAAGCTTTCCGACTACAGCGGCAAGTGGCTCGTCCTCGTTTTCTATCCGCTTGACTTCACCTTCGTTTGCCCGACTGAATTGACCACGTTCAGCGATCGTTACCAGGACTTCGTGGATATCGGCGCCGACATCATCGGCATTTCCACTGACTCCGTTTACTCGCATCGGGCGTGGTTGAACAGGTCGCGCGACAACGGCGGTGTAGAAGGTTTGAAATATCCGCTTGCGGCGGATGCGACGAAGCGAGTGGCGAGCGATTACGGCGTGTTGATTGAAGACCGCGGCATCGCGCTGCGTGGTTTATTCGTAATCGATCCGGAAGGCATTCTTCGTTACAAAGTCATTCACGACTTGAACGTAGGCCGCTCGGCGGAAGAGACGCTGCGCGTGATCCAGGCGTTGCAGACCGGCGGACTTTGCCAGGCGGAGTGGAAGCCAGGCCAGAAGACTCTGAATCAGTAATCAAACAAGGCCATCCACAGATTTCACAGGCGGTCTGCGTTATCTGTGGATGGTTTTGAGGAAAAGAACAATGGGAATGAAAATTGGAACAGAAATGCCGCGGCTGGAAGGCGCGACTGAGTGGTTTGGCGGAACGCAGGCTCACGCGGAGTCGGAAATTGCAGGCCACCCGACACTCGTTCACTTTTGGTCGGCGAGCTGTGGAATTTGTAAAGATAATCTGCCGCGCGTGGGACAGTGGCGCGACGAGAAACGAGATCAGGGGCTACGCGTCGTCGGCATTCACATGCCGCGTTACGAAACAGATACCGACGTTGAGAAGGTGCGTGAGTTGATCGGCAAGTACGGAATCACGGAGCCCGTCGCGGTCGACAACGAGCACAAACTCAAAGACGCGTTTCACAATCACAATGGCTACGTGCCGGCGTATTACCTTTTCGATGCGGAAGGGAAGCTGAAGAGCTTTGCCGCGGGCGAGCGCGGCCTGGACATGCTGAAGTCAGCAATCGAACGTTTGTTGCCGGTTGCAGAAGAAGCCGCGGTGACTAGCTATAGCTAGCTCGCTAACCCTGGCTTAGTTCCAGATGGCGGCGAACAGTTCGCCGAGACGAAACATGAGATAGAAACTGACGAACAGGCTGCCGAGCGCGAGCGCGATTAGTCCAAGAATAATTCCTCCCACAAACAACCAATCACTAACTCTTCCCGACCGTGCTTCTTCAGCAGACACGGTCGCTCGTTTTTTCAGCAGGTCGATGTTCTTGTGGTTCGACTTCCACGCCGCGTCCGCGAGGTCGCCGACCAGGGGCACCGAACCGACGGCGTAATCTAACGCGATGTTCAGTCCCATTCGGAGCAGCGTGACTTTCGGCACGCGATAACGAACGGCGGCGGCAAGGATGTAGAAGGAGACGAGCGAAGTAGCGGTATCGCCAAAACCGGGAATCAACCCGATCAGCGCATCCAGTCCGAAACGCCAGCCGAGCACGGGCACGCGAAACAGGTCATCCATCAGCCAGCTCAACCGTTCGAGACTCGTCTCGACATTGGTGGCTCGCGCGCTGCGGGCGCGCTCAATCGGAAAAGCGTCAAAACTCAAAGCTCTCATCTAATCCAAGTCCAATTCATAACCTCAAAAAGCACAAAAGGCGCAAAACGGGGTTCATGAAAATCCTTTGTGCTTCTTGTGCTTCGTTGTGGCTCATCTCAGCGAATACGCGTCATCTGCTGCCAGAAAAATCTTCCCACTTTACCCAGCGCCGTTAAAGCATTCTTGTCGTTGGAGCGCGCCGGGGCCTGCTTCGACTGAATCCCTAACGACGCGGCCAACTCCTGATCGGGCGGCGCGATGTCCTCATCACCCCGCTTGGCCGTCAGCCAGCGGGTAAATGTACGTCCGATCATCCGCCTTTGTTCGACCGGCGCTTCGGCAACGAGCGCGATGCGCAGGTCTTCGAGCTGCGCGATTTCGTAGAGATTCGCCTGGTAATACTTGCGCAACGCCGCGAAAACCTTCTCTTCACCCAACGAGCGCTGAAGGTCCACAAACATCAGGGCGCCCTTCGCGGTGACGATTGCGGCATACTGAAACGTGTTGCGGTACTCGCGCGAGGGCCGGTTCGCGTCCATGTCGTCGCCGCCGAAGGTTCGATACATGCGATAGACGCCACGAACCTGATCGTCCAGCACTGCACTGGCTTTTTCCGGTCCGTACATCTGTTGGTAGTAAACCAACGACGACCAGCAGGAGAGCGCTTCATCCAGTATCGGCTCGCGCGCGGGATCGTTTCCCACCGCCGCGCCCCACCACTGGTGCGCCACCAGATGAGCGACCGTCCATTCAATACTCTCTTCAACCGCCGGACGTTGTTCGCGAATAATCTCCGGCAGATTGCGCACTGCCGGCGAGTCGAAATCGACGAAGAAGGCACTGGCGATGACGTTCAAACCGGAAAACTCACAACTCCCAAGACCGGCAACCAGCGGCGCTTCGGCGATGCTGATCTGTTTGAACGGCAACGGACCAAAGAGGTTCGTGAACGTTCGCAGGGCATTGGCCGCGATGACGAGCGCGCGTTTGCCGACGCGCTCGTGGTCCGCGAAATAAATTGAGCGAACATTCGTGCCGTTCACTTCGGTGTGTTCGCTACGCAAACTGCGACCGGCGAGGATCGCAAAGTCGCGCATGGCAGTAGCGGTGAAGGTTTGTGTGTTCTTTTCTGAACGCGGGCCGGTTTCCATGCCGGAAGTGAAGACTTCCACACCGGACGCAGCCGTGACGGTCACTTCGTAATCGGCTGCTTCGTTGAAGACGAAGTCGCCGACTGATGGTTCGACTCTGCGTCTCCACTCATCACCATCGTGAACCGCGAGCACGGGGTAGGCCGTTCCGAGCAGCATCACGCCGCGGCAAAGAAAGTTAATATCGCGCGCGCGGCGCGTTTCACGATCGCTGCCCAGCGCGGCGCTGACTTGCTTCACGACGTGGGTCGTCAAACTCGTTTCTTCGCGATCGATCTCGGGAACAGTGCCTTTGAACTTGATCACGACTTCCGCCGCGGCGCCGGGTGCGACGGGTTCACGCAGATTTACGCGCAGCGTGGCGCCCTGATCCTCGAGCCCTGAGAAAACTGGTGCATTGTCGCTTGCGGCGCGCACTTCGAGAATATCAATACGCGGCTCATCGGCCTCCGCGGCCGGGCCATTGGCCGGCGCCGGCTGATCGGCGGCGCGCAAGTTTGGATACAGGTGGAAGTAGATGACAGAAGCCGGCTTCTCGCCCTGGTTGATCCAGCGAACGGTCTCCGTGCCCGTGTAGGAAAGACGATCGAAATCGATCTTGATATCGATCTTGTAACGGTGCCGTTCGGTTGGTTCTACGTTGGTTTGCGCTGCGGCAAGGCCACAAAAGACGCACAAGAAGCAGAACGCAAAAAGTGTTGTTTGTGTCTTCTTCACCCGACTCCTATCGAATTCTGATCGACTTCACCACGTCGCCGCGTTCGATCCTGTCGACCACCTCCATGCCTGTAACTACGCGTCCGAAAACGGTGTAACCACCGTCGAGATGCGGTTGCGGCGCATGGGTTACAAACCATTGCGAGCCGCCCGTGTCCTTGCCGGAAAGCGCCATGCCCAACGTCGCGCGATCGTAAGGAACCTCGTTTATTTCGCAGCGGATCTGATATCCGGGCCCGCCGTTGCCATCGCCGCGCGGGTCACCATCCTGGATTACGAAGTTTGCCACGACGCGATGGATGGTGATGCCGCGAAAATAGTTTCGCTGGGCAAGCTGAACGAAGTTGTCTACCGTCAGTGGGGCTTCGCCGGGGAGCAGTTCAATAGTAAACGAACCTTTGGTGGTAGTCACGACGGCGCTGACCTTTCGCCCGATGCGCGAGAGCGCGCGGCGGTAGTCGGCTCGAGTGTTTCGTGTCTTAACGGTGCCGATTTTCGCAAAGAAATCGCCGGCGCCGTTCTGTTTCAGGAGTGTCGCGGTGCGGCGGCGGACGAGATGGTCAGGGTAATTCAGTCCGATCTTGAGTGCATCGTTTGCGAAAGGAGTTTTCTGCTTTCCTAATGAATCGACGATCGAAAGCACTGCATCGTTCAGCGAATCGTTGTTGGTGCGCGACCAGGCGTTGATCAGCGCTTGGGTGATCTCGTTGGAGGGCGGCAAGTCACCTAGCAGGTCTGCCGCGGTGGCGCGAACGATCACGTCCGGTTTCTCCAGATGTGCGACGAGAATTTGCTGGAGATCTTTTGGTTTGAAAGCGGCCAGCGCTCGCAGCACCTCGGGAATGGCGTAGTCGGCATTGCGGTAGTCGAGCATTTTGCGCAGTCGCGCTTCTGCTGCAGCTGCGAGTTCACGCTTTGTGGTTAGCGAGTCTGGCAAGGTTGCGAATTCCGCGAGCGCATTCGCGATCGCAGCGGTCGCACGCCAGTCGGTGGGCGGATTTAGCTTTTCAAGGTCAGCGAGATACGCGGCAGGAGCCACGCGCGCGAGGGCAATTTCGATCTCTGGCGCGGTGTGATTCAGCTTTTCGTTGGCCGTTCTGAACCAGTAGATCGCATCGTGATAGTTAGTTAGGGGAATCAAACGCCCGACCGTAGTCGCGATCTCGAGTATCTCGTTTCTATTGGTAGTCGTGTGTTTCAGCAGGAGGTCGGCGGCGTTTGGGTTCTTGAGTGCGGCCAGGGCGCGAATCCCACTGGCTCTCACACGCTCGTCGGAGTCCGAAGTAGCGCGAGTCAACAATGACTGAAACGACTCCTTGTCCTCGGTGACGCCGAGCACGCGCGCCGCGTTCGCGCGCACGTTGGGATCGCGATCGGTATCTACTAACAGCCTCAGTCGCTCGTTCCCGTCCTTCAAACGGAGCCGCGCCAATGCGTTGGCCGCATCGGACCGGACACGCGCATCGGGCGAGTTGAGAAACTTGGCGAGCGTCGGACCGGCATCTGCCGGCCGCGAGCGCAAGGCGGCAGTTAAGCCGAGCAGGACTGTTAACTGATTTGCCGAGCGCTTTGATTCAACTTCGAGCGCCTCGCGAATAACGGCGCCGAGCTCACGTTGCCGTGCTTGCTGTTCTTGCGGCAAAGCGGCTGCGATCTTTCCGAGTGCTTCGAGTGCACGCGCGCGAACCTCACCGCGCTCATCGTTAATCTTCACGACGGCGATCAGCACATCCGCCGCCGCAGCCGACTCAACCTCGCCGAGCGCAAAAGCAGCCATCGCGCGCACGCTCTCGTCCGTATCCAGTTTCAGCAGAGTGACCAGCGGGAGCACCGAATCTTCATCACCAATTCTTCCCGCTGCGAGCGCCGCTCGCTTGCGGATTGCCGCACTACGATTCGAGAGCAGGTCGCGCAATTCATTGTCCCAGCGCCGCTCGTCTTCGGCTTGTGTAATGCGCAACAGAATCGGATGGGGAACCTGGCTGAGACTCGGACCGGCAGAAACCAACAACAGCCCAAAGCTGCAAATCAGAACGAAAGCTGCTCTTTTCATTTCGCTCCTAAAACAAGAATCCACAGATTACGCAGATTAAATCTGTGTAATCTGTGGATAGTCAATGTGAAAAGTGCTTAGCTGACGACGTTCGATACGTTTGGAATCGTGGCCGGCTTGGCCGGAGCTTCGGTACGAACCGGAGGCGGCATCTTCGTGGTGTCGAGCGGCTCGTCCGGCCTCTTCTCTCTCTTCGCCTTCTCGGCGGCTGTCTGCATCTGAAGCATTTTGCAGCTTCCTTCGAAGATCGCGCCCTGCTCGATGATTAGCGACGGCGTTTGGATATTGCCATTCACCTTCGCGGCGCGGCCGAGTTCCAGCCGCTGCGTCGCGATGATGTCGCCGTTGATGTTGCCGTGAATCACGGCCACTGCGACTTCGATATTCGCGTCTACTTTGCCGTTGTTGCCGACGATGAGCGTTCCGCTTGAAGAGGTGATCCGGCCCGAGAAATGGCCGTCGACTCTCATCATGGCCTTGAAGTTGGCTTCGCCGGTGACGTCGGTGCCGCCGCCAACAAATCCGCTCAGCGTGCCCTCCTTGATGTCGCGCGCGAGGCTTTCGCTCTCGGTCATGGCGCCGCGAACTGGAGTCGGCGCCGCTTCGGTTGCCGGTTTTGCTTCAACACCCGTTCCCTGATAGGAGGAGTAAGTTTTGGCAGTGGCGTAATCAGGAACTTCCGGTCTCTGGCTGGAGTGGTCCGTCTCTTCCTGATCCTTGGAATTCTTTCCTATCCTAAGCATTCATTTACCTCCGTAAAAATGGGGGCGCGGAAGTTTAGTCACCGGCCGTCGGAACCTTGATGCAACGAAACGACGCGCTTTCCTTTTGTTTGTGGATTTCCCTGACTTTGATCGCCAGGTTCGAAAATAAGACTCGCCGCCCCGGAAGCGGGCTCATCATCATAGACAAACTGTGCCATCGGTGTCTAGCTCTGTAACGAAATTGTAACGGCGTGCGGTTTGCGGCGATTGCGTGGAGGGAGGCGACGTGGCATTCTGACAGCCCGATATGCGTTGTGACGACAAGACAAAGACGCGGCTCCTGCGCCGCATGGGTGAAGCGATTGCCGATTTCGCGATGATCGAACACGGCGACCGCGTGATGGTCTGTATTTCTGGCGGTAAGGACAGCCACACTTTATTAGACCTGCTCATCGACATCCGGCGCCGTTCGCCGGTGCGATTCGAGCTGTTGGCCGTCAATCTCGATCAGAAACAGCCGGGATTTCCCGTGGAAGTGTTGCCCGCGTACCTCAGCAAACTCGACGTTCCGTTTCGAATCGTCGAGCGCGACACCTATTCGATCGTCAAACGGCTGGTTCCGGAAGGTAAAACTTACTGCTCCGTCTGTTCGCGTCTGCGTCGCGGCATTCTTTACAACATCGCGGTCGAGGAGCGTTGCAATAAGATCGCGCTCGGACATCACGCCGACGACATCATCACGACGCTGCTGCTCAATCTCTTTTACGTCGGCTCGCTAAAAGCGATGCCGCCGAAGCTCGTTTCCAACGACGGCCGCAATACGGTTATTCGTCCGCTGGCTTATTGCTCCGAACGAGACATCGCGGACTACGCCTCGCGCTGCGATTTTCCGATCATCCCGTGCGATCTCTGCGGCTCGCAGTCAAACTTGAAGCGCGTCCGGATCAAAAAACTAATGACGGATCTCGAGCAGGAGATTCCTCATATTCGTGCGTCGATGCTCAACGCACTCGGCAATGTCGTGCCGACGCACCTCCTGGATCATCAACTCCTCGACTTCAAACGACTCGGCACCGCAACCGGAAACCTGGAAGCAGAGCTGGATCTCGCGTTGGGCCACACTGACGAGGATCTTCGGCCGGCACTCGTAGCAATCGGCGGCTATTCGTGAAGGTTAGCGATGAAGTTAACGGAACTCGATCTCAGTGAGTTTCCCCCCGGCACTGTCACGGAATACACCACGCTCGTTTGCCTCGCCTGCATCTTCGACATCTTCACGAAGCAGATCGGACTCGCGCCACGTTCGGCGTATTCAGAAATCAAACGCTACAGTCCCACGGTTGAAGAGCTGACGTCGCGCACAGCGGTCAGGCCGTTTTTCGACAGTGAAGAGAAGCATCCGCGCTGTCCTTACTGCAATGCTGCGAAACGCTGGCACGCGCGGCTCGACACGCATTGCCTCGAAGGCGGCAAGACTACAGACGCACCGCGGCGAAAATTGACCAGGACGCTGCAAAAGAAGTCTGAGCAGTTTGCGATCATCGAACAGAAGTCTGATCGGCGCACGGCGTTCTTCAACTGGCTCGATAACTTGCGCATTTCGCTCGATTTGAATGAACCCGGGTGGTTGCCGGAAGCGACGAAGGCGTTTCTCGAACGAACAGAACCGAAGCAGAATTGGACCGAAGTGTTTGAAGGATTACGAGCGGTGCGGCCTTCGTCGCGGATAACCGAAGGTTGGGAACGCGACGGAACGCGGCTGTTTCTGGCGCCGCCGCTTTATAACGAGAGCCTGCTGGTTCAGTACCTGGTGAGCAGGTCACACGAGCACGGCGGACGCACGCTCGAGGGGCGATTGACGCTCTCTGAGTTGTTGCGCCGCATGCGCAAAGGTGGTTATCTGAGCGCACACGGCATTGAAGCTGCGGATCAGTTTGAGATGTTTGAGAAACTGATCGATGAAGTCGCGGGGTCGGGTCCGCTGAAACTCTACTACATCGTCGACCGCCGCGAGTTCATCGATAAAGTGAAATCGGTTTACGCTGCCTACGCGTAATTTACTTACTGTTCTCGATGCTCGTTGCGAGCACGTCGTTCATAGCACAAATCGACATGCGTTTCGGTACCGCTCCGAGTTTGAGATCCTTGATCTCCGCCGTCGTGTTACCGGCCATTAGGGCCGAACCGAGTTTCGCCCAGCCCTTGCCCATGTCGAGATAGATCGGCACCAGCATCACGAACCTATCGGAAACTCCTGATTGCGTGATCTTTCCGTTGAGTATGCCGTCTTTACTGACGTTGTATTCAAACTTGTAAGCTGGAACTTCCGTACCGTAAACCCACTCATCGAAGAACCAGTCCATCGTGCCGTTCTTGTCGATGTCCATGTCCTTCGTCATGTGCTTTTCGACGGCGCGTTTGAAATCCTCAGTTGAGACGGCCTGGTTGTAATGCGTTTGGACGAAGTCTTTCATCATGGCCTGGAAAGCAGCGTCGCCACCCTGGCCCTGTTTGTACATCATCATGCGTAGCATGTGCAGGATGTAAGCGCCTTTGGGATAGATCAGGAATCTCGCGGCGCCGCCGGTCTTGGCGTTGTTCAGCCGGTAGCCTTGTGTGACAGGCCCAATGGTATAGGGTTTACGGCCTTTTGTTTGCGGTGTGGCCTGCACCACCTGCTGCCGCAGGTCTTCCCAGAAATCGACGAACTTGTCGTTGCCACGCAGCAGTTGCACGTAGAGCGAGGCCGAAAACTCAGCGAAGCCTTCACTCATCCACTGGTCGCGGTAACTGTCCCAACCAATGATGTGTCCCCACCATTGATGCGCCACTTCATGTGGCGCGACGTAACGCCAGAACGTGTCTGTGCCACCTTGCGTGCCGAGTAATTGAGCGCGTTGTGTGGTGTCGATGTAAGCCAGATAAGGCATAAAGACCAGCGTGGGCCATGCTTGTCCAAAGTTTGGCGCAGGCTGTTGAGTCATCGCGATGCGTGTGTACGGAAGTTTGCCGAAAAACGCGTTGTAAATACGCATCGAATTCTGCGCGTCGGCGATCGCCGGGTCGGCCATGCTGGTGGTGGAAATCGATCCCAGGGTGGTCATCGTCCTGACGCCCTGACTTTCGGCTTGTTCTATGTTTCGCTGGATTGCTTTCAACTCGTCCGGCACTTCGACATTTGCATAAAACTCGACGTTATAACCGGTCTCTTTGTCAGCGACTTCCTTCCGTTTGAAACGTCCGTAGTTGAAACCGGCAACAGCCAATTCGGTTTTGCCGCTGGACCATTTGGCAACGGATAAATCCCCGTCGCGCGTGTCAGGCCCAAGGGGTGCGCCGGTGCCAACAAACGTGTACTGCTTTGGATAGCGGAAGGTCATGTTGAATATTGCCCGGTCTTCGGCGAAGAGCGTATTGGCGTTGCCCGGATACCACGTCGAGCGCGGAATCAGGATGAAATTGCCGCCGCCGGAATCGCGTAGTGCGCCGTCGCCGTCGTACGAGATTACCAACTGATGCGTTTGTCCTGCTTCGAGGGACTTCGCGAGGATCACACCAAAGTCTGAATCCTCATCTTTGCTTTCCTGGATGAAGCTCAGATTGTTGCCCTCGGCATCCTGCACGCTTGTCACGCGCAACGTCCCGTAAAGATTGAACGGAATGACACGCGTCCCGGCAATCAGGTTCTTGAAGGTGACGCGGTCGGTAATGGTGAGATGTGAGCCTTTAATGGCGCCGTCGATGTCGTGCTGCGTAATGTCGATGATGCGATGGTCTTCCGAACTGGACGCGGTGCCTTTCTTAAACTCTTCTTCACGATGGAAAGCCGCCCACATGCCGCCATCCGATTCTCCGTAGCTGAACAATCCGACCTCTTCGGGGATGGCTCCGGGCACGCCGAACGGGTCGAGGACGAAGACTAGTTTGTTGAAACGGCTGCCGTTGATGAACGCGTTGAAGTAGCCTTCCTGGCTGGGGTTGTAAATGTCCTGAAGCGTGCGCAATTCACGATTGTCGCGTAACCGTTTGCGCAATAGGTCCATATTGCTGCGGTACTGGTCGCGCGCCTGATTGGCCGCGGGACCAGCAGTTTTCATGATGACGTTTGGAGATGCTTTCACTTCTTCGAACGTCTTGTCGCTGAAGCGCAGCACGAGACTGCTGAACTGCTCGGTGATGCCTTCCAGGTCGGTGAATATCTTGATGCTGTTTTTCTCGGCCTGGGTCGGTGGCGTCATCGACATTTCGCCCGTGCCTATAAACACCGCGCCGGTATACCTGTTTTCGACGGGAGCGAGGAAATAAATCTCGCCGGTTTTCAGCGTGAAGGTCGCGGCGTCACGCTTCAAGGTGAGATTGTTGACGGTAGCGTAAGATCCGGCAAAATCCTGTTCAGTTTTAGCGAGTTGGCGGAGTGCCAGATAAGTCGGCTCGGAATTGCCTTTCTGCGCACCGGTCAAAACTTTGACCTGAGCGGCCACGCCGGCAAGTTCCAGTTGCAGATCGACCGGCTTGACTGAATCATCTTCGACTTTGATTTCCGTTTGCCGTTTTTCCTGGAAGTCTTTTGCGCTAACCATCATGTTGTAGACGCCTGCCGCTAAGCCTTCCACCTTGTAGCGGCCCTCGGCATCGGTCACCGCTGTGAACTCCTGTTTGGAGGTTTGATTGGTGACTGTGACCTTAGCGCCGGGGATCGCAGCGCCTTTCGGGTCGGTGATCTTTCCTTCGATGCGCCCGCCGGCACCGTGCACGACGAACAGGGGAATCGAAAGCAGAGCGGCCAACAGGATAAACGTAAGTCTCTTGGTATATTTCATTCGTAACCTCGCAAACTGGTTGAGAATTGTAGGCTTAATCGGGTGTTGGGCACACCACGATAGTGGGTTGACGGCAAATTATTCGTGTTTCAACGCTTTCAGTCAAGCTGAGCCACAAAGAAGCACAAGAAGCACAAACAAATTTTGGTGAACACATTTGTGCACCTGGCGTTTTTTTGTGGCTATAAATTGGACTTTCCTCTTGACTCAAAACTTAGCAATTCAGTTGTTCGCGACGATAGTGATGGGTAACGGGCCGCCGGCGCCCGAGTCCAATCGCGTTGCGAGAGATGATCAGCGTAGGCGGCAGTTGCCGGCGTTTGAACTCGTTCGCGGGCGACTCGACGCGATTCAGTATGTCCTGCACAAACTGCGGTTCGAATCCCGTTTCCACGATTTCCTTCGGCGTTGCTTTCTGTTCGAAATACAACTTGAGCACGCGATCGAGTTGGTCGTACGGCGGCAACGATTGATCGTCAAACTGGCCCGGGGCCAATTCGGCTGAAGGACGTTTGTCGATGATCGCTTGCGGAATGATCTCGCGTTCGCGGTTAATGAAATTCGCGAGCGCGTAAACTTCGGTTTTCAACACGTCGCCGATCACGGCGAGTCCGCCATTGGTGTCGCCGTAGAGCGTGCAGTAACCGAGCGCGAGTTCTGATTTATTTCCGGTTGAGAGCAACAGACGGTTTTCGGCGTTGGAGATCGTCATCAGAATGTTGCCGCGCAATCGTGATTGCAGGTTTTCCGAGGCTACTGATCGGCGATCTACCGAAGGTTCGGGCAGGCGCAGTTCTTTGCGCAGTGTTTCGTAGGCGCTGGAGATGGGGTGCTCGGTCACAGGCATGCCGAGACGGCGGCCGAGTTCGATTGAATCGTCGATACTCGAGCGCGACGAATAAGGCGACGGCATCATTACACTCAGAACGTTTTCCGCGCCGATAGCTTCGCAAGCGAGTGTGACGACGAGAGCAGAATCAATGCCGCCTGACAAGCCGATTACGACGCGCTCGAATCTGTTTTTGCGTGCGTAGTCGCGGATGCCGAGTACGAGTGCGTCGTGAATTGTTTCGATGTCGTCGCCCGGCAGGCAGAACTGATCGGCGACATCTGAGTCTAGATTAACCGTACCGATGAATTCTTTGAAGGGCGGCGCTTGCAGGATGATCTTGCCGTGTGCGTCAGCGACGATACTCGCGCCGTCGAAGATGATGCCGTCGTTTCCTCCGACGAGGTTCACGAAGATGATTGGCAGCTTTGCTGCCTTGGCGCGATGAGCGACCATTTTGCAGCGTTGGCCCATCTTGCCTTTATTAAAAGGCGACGCGTTGATCGAGACGAGCACCTGCGCGCCGAGTTCGATCAGTTCGTCGGCGGGATCGTTGCTGTAGAGACGCTCGCGCCAGAATGTCTTGTCGTTCCAAAAGTCTTCACACACGGCGACGCCCAGTTTGAGATCGTCGCCGGGCTTGCGATTGCCGGCGGATTTGTGATCCTTGATTGAAAACAGATGTCGCTCGGGTGCTGGTTGGAAGTAGCGCGGATCGTCGAAGACGTCGTATTCCGGGAGTAAAGTTTTATCGGAGAACCCGAGTAGCTCCTGGTTTCGAATAATCGCGGCAGAATTGAAAAGACGTCGCCCGGTCGTCAATCCGGATGGTCTTACAGTGCCGACAATCGCGGTGATCCCTTTTGTAGCCGGAATAATCTTTTCGAGCGGCCCGAGCGCACAGCGTTGCAGATCGCGATCTAGAAACCAATCGAATGACGTGTAGCCCTGGATACAGATCTCCGGAAAGACCACTAGATCGGAGTTCTCTCGTTTCGCCTGTTCAATACCGCGGATGACGCTCTGGGTGTTGGCTTCGAAGTCGCCGTTTGTAGTATTGATTTGACCGATAGTGACACGCATGTGAATATATTCTAACCCCAACTGCGGAGGGGTCGCATAATGGTAGTGCAGCGGTCTTGAAAACCGCCGGCCGAAAGGCTATGCAGGTTCGAGTCCTGTCCCCTCCGCCATTCACGTTCAAAGACTTACCGCTCTTCTTCTTTTCTTCTTCCTCTTCTTCCAATTACATTCCATCGGTCCCCGTAGCGACTTGGCGCGATCTTGGCACGCTTCTCGCACGAAAAGCCAAAGGTCGCTTGTTGAGCGAATCAACTGCGGTCCGCAGGTTTTGTGGGGTCGCGTGAGTGTAACGAGCGGTCATCTGCAAAGTGGTGTGACCCAACCACGACATGAGGTCCATTTCGTGCACTCCCTTTGCTCGCAAACGAGTCGCAAACGTGTGACGCAGATCGTGAAAACGAAGACCCGAGATCTTCGCCGAGCTACAAGCTCCCTCCCACGCGTGCCTGAAGGTTGTGAGCTTCAAACTTGTGCGGGCGTAACTAAAACCATGTTCCTCTGACGAAGCATCCTGCTTCAACGATCTAAGTTCCAGTTCGACGGGATTGTTCATGGGAAGCCAGGCCCCCGGCGGCTGACTGCTATACCACTGAGTAGTATAGCCACGAGCATGGCGAAAACAGACGATACGGTCTGGTTTGAATTCGTTGAATCGAAGGTCTTTTCCAAATAAGTTGCCGGATTGCCGGCCGAGGTATTGAGTAACATTCAATCCGACCTTGTCCAAAATCCGGAGCGTGGCGACATTGTGAAAGCGACGCACGGCGTTAGGAAGGCACGAATGGCTGACCCGGATTCATCACGAGGCAAGAGCGGTAGCTATCGTTATTTGTACCTTTACCTTGAACACGCCGGCAGAAATTCACCTGCTCTACCTATTCAGCAAGGGTGAGCAAGCCGACTTATCACCGGATCAAACGCACATTATCGGCGCGCTGAGCCAGCAGATTAGAAGGGAGCATAAATCATGAAGGCAGGAAAGACTCGGAGGATGCAGACAAATAAGACCAACTATATGAGTGATGAGGCATTTGCCGATCTCAAGGAGGCCATGGAGGATGCCCTTGCCTTTGAACGTCGCAAGCGTCGCGACCTGAATGTAACTCGAATCCAAGCTCCGCGTCCGCCAAAAGCGATGTCGCTTAGAGACATCGCGCGAATACGCGAAAAGCTCAACTGCTCGCAAACAGTGTTTGCAATGATGCTGAACATCAGCCCCAAGACGGTGCAGGCTTGGGAACAAGGTTCAAGAGAACCAGGTGATGCCGCGCTCAAGTTATTGACGATTGCGAAAAATCATCCAGAGGTGTTGCTTGAAACCTGAAAGAACATCTAGGCACCGCTTAAAGTAAACTCTTATGACTTTGGTTGAGTGCTTTGATCAATTGGGCGATTTAAATCTAGGGTTCCTTATGTTTTGACACCCCCGGGTAGACTCTTTGCGTCACCTCCAAGCTGCACTACAATATCGTCACGGTCACGCAAACTAGCCCACCTCGCTAAACTCAACCGGCCACCGCACTACCTATTAGGAGGAAATATGAACACCCAAATCCCACCACTATTCTCAGCCTTCTTGAATCCAAACGAGAATTTCCTTGACATCACTCAAATGGACGCAACGATCCTTCGATTCCCGTTAAGTGGTTCACTGGATCTGTCCTTCACGCCGACCGAAAAGAAGGATTGTTACGAACTTAGATTCACGAGGATTTCATTCCTGTCCAGCCCGGTAAAGATCAAACGGAACCAGACTGAATTGTTGTTCACCATCGACCCGAAAACACCATCCATTACTCAGGGAGCGTTTGAATGCCAACCACTCAAATTCTCAGCCGCAGTAAGAATGGTGCTTACAGTTGATCCTGAAACTTCTTTGCTGCCCCCTTCAATTCTCTCTACGACCGGGCAACTCGATTTTTATCCGGCTAATAATGTGGTCACTGCTTCGCTGACAGGGTTTTTTCCTCAGAATGTGCCGTTCGTCGGACTCGGTCGATTCAATCTTCTGCTCTTCTGCCAGGACGGCGGTGAGCGGAAGGACCCAGTGCCGGTAAAGGATACGTTTAAGCTCGGGAAGACCGACATCAGTCTTATAACAACTACAGCGCCAGGAGCACTATCAAACTGTTTCTTGATCATCCATGACAATGAGAATACGGCAACGAAAGCTGTGTTGGCCCATATTAAAGCCAACGGCGGAAAGCTGATCGAGCTTGATAGCGGCGGCACCAGGAACGTAACCTTCGAGACGAGCGATGGGAAGACGGTTACCTTCGATCCAAATCGAATGTTTTCAGATGAGGGTTTGAAGAAGGACCTGAAGGACAAAAACACCGGTAAGAAGTACGAGGATGATGCTAAGGTCCTTGATGAAATAAGAAAGTTACGAGACAAAGTACTTAAAGCCATCGAAAACTGTGATCCCGTGATCGCTGTACACAATAATACGGATGGCTCGTTCTCGATCGAGTCTTACAAGAAAAACGGCTCCGAAGAGAAGCAAGGAAACACGCGAAAGCTCGATGGCAATCCTAACATTGTTGCAGGCGAGGACCCTGATAACTTTTTCCTGGTCACAAAGAAAGAAGACTTCGACAAGATCAAGGGCAAGTACAATGTGGTGTTACAAACTGAAAACAACGACTCTACTCAACCAGGAGGAAAAGGACCTAACGATGATGGTTCTCTCTCAGTCAAGCTCAAAGACAAACGCTACATCAATCTCGAAGTGCAGCATGAGCAGGAAGCCCAACAAATACAGATGCTGGCTGATCTAGAGAAGGCGAAGAAATGTGAAACGCTCAAAAAGTAATGTGTGAGCATCGTAGTTCGCGGAGTTCATCGGAGTGCAACGGAGGCGCGTTTGACTCCCGCGCGTGAAATCGGGTAGACGAGATGAGGGCACAAGTACGGTCCTCCGCTGGTCCTATCTTTTCCCCAGCGATAACTCGGTGAGACGAACTTCGGACAAGCCTCGCTAGTTTACCCGAGGTGGGTGGGAGTAAAGGTGTCGAAGCTACGCTGAGTTACTTGTAAAACTTCTTGTCGATGACCTTAAAGTCTTTCTTACTGACGGTGTACATAACATCCTTCCCGAGTTCTGACTCTCCTCCGTCGAGTTCCCGTTCGCTGGTCTTTCGTTTCGCGAGAAAGAGCACAAAATAGAGATCACCGCGTTGTCTGAATTCAATCTGGTAATGCTCAATTTGTTTCTTCTGATCGGGAATAAGAGGGTCATCCTTGAAGGATGAGTATGCAGCCAGGAATACTTTGAAGTATTCCCCTTTTAGTTTTAGTTCGGCCGGGATCTCCAATGGGTCACCCGCTGATGTGGTCGCATTAAGCTGCATAGCAACATTCGGGTTTTGGGGCACGCTATCAGCCCGTTGGCACTGAGTCAAGAACGAAACAAGTGCCAGGAAGACGGCTCCGGCTCGTGCGTGTTTCAGGGTGCTGATGTGCTGGTCGTCGCTTTCAGTGTAGTAATCCGACCCCTTGTGGAGTTGGCGATAACCGCCGGGTCAAACCTCCTTATAACACCACTCGGCGTGGCCACGAAGTTGGGCACCAGGTGACCGGCGTTAATACTTCTGTTGTTCGCATTAATCCGATCCTGAGGCGAAAAGTGTTCACTATCATAAAGGGGGTTATTTGCGCCGTGCGTGTGATAGGTTCCCACCCGAGTTGTCCCGGCACCACAGGGTGTAGGCGTGGAGCCACTCACGGTGCCAACCGACGGAGCGGTGTAGGTTAGGGTTCCATTTGCAGACTCACAAATACTACCATTGAATTCCGTATCGACGCCGATTGACACCCAATTCCAAGCCCTCAAGGCGCCAATGGCAGCCTGATTGATGGTTTGATAGAGACCGGGCCGGCGCCAGGGCAAATGCCCAGTAGAATCCCAGACCAGCGAATGCGCCCAGGACGATGCCGGCAATCAACAGGACCCACTTGTTCGATAATATCTTAGCGATCTCGCGAAAGATCTTCTTCAAGAAACTAAAGAAACCGAGCCCGCTCGGATCCATGCTATTGATCGGATCGTTTGCGCAATACGCGTAAAGATTCAAAGTTTGCGGACTGTGTCACCACCCTCGTACCTAATCGGTCCGGGTGATTTCGCCGTAGAAGTGCCCT
>Ga0187894_10001812_pt1 | contig 26713 bp, 27 predicted proteins | sample GBC1701081metaG_FD_136650 | JGI IMG/M metagenome (GOLD analysis project Ga0187894, IMG submission 136650) | White microbial mat communities from a lava cave in the Kipuka Kanohina Cave System on the Island of Hawaii, USA - GBC170108-1 metaG ... | reverse complement strand
GAGCAAGGAAGGCTGGGACGCCGTCTGGCCCGACCTCGCCAAGAGCGAGCGCTGGCAGAAGGAAAGCAACAAGACGCTGATCGCCGAGGAGATCTGCCGGCGCCAGGCCGCGGCCTGCATGCCGGTGAGCCGGCGCGTCGTCGTGAGCGGCGAGGAGCTCACCGACGCCCAGGCGACCTTCGATCAGCAGACCAACCGGCCGATCGTCAGCTTCCGCTTCACGACCTCGGGGGGCCGCGCCTTCTGCCGTGCCACCACCGACAACATCGGCAAGCCGCTGGCCATCGTGCTCGACGAGCGCGTAATCAGCGCGCCGGTGATCCAGTCGGCGATCTGCGGCGGCAGCGGCATCATCACCGGCAACTTCACCAGCGAGCAGACCAACGAGCTGTCGCTGCAGCTGCGCTCCGGCGCCCTGCCCGCCACCCTGACCGTGATCGAGCGCCGCACCGTGGGTGCCGATCTCGGCGCCGATGCCATCCGCGCCGGCACCATCGCCGCCATCGTCGGCACGGCGCTGGTCGTGTTCTTCATGTTCCTGTCGTACGGGCCGGTCTTCGGCGGTTTCGCCAATCTCGCCATGGCGGTGAACCTGATCATGGTGTTCGCCGGCATGTCGGTACTGGGCGCCTCGCTGACCCTGCCGGGCATTGCCGGGCTGGTGCTGACGGTCGGCATGGCCGTCGATTCCAACGTGCTGATCTACGAGCGCGTGCGCGAGGAGCAGAGCCTGGGCCGGCCGCCGATCTCGGCGCTGACCGCCGGCTACGAGCGCGCCATGTCGGCCATCATCGACGCCAACCTCACCACGCTGATCGCCGGCGTGCTGATGTTCGGCTTCGGGTCGGGGCCGATCAAAGGTTTCGCCACGACGCTGTCGCTGGGCCTGCTGACGTCGATGTTCAGCTCGACGATTTTCACCCGCATGGTGCTGGGCCTGTGGCTGCGCTGGCGCCGTCCGCGCGAACTGGTGATTTGAGGCCTCGATGTTCAAGCCCGTTCGCCTGCTGCCGACCAAGACCAACTTCGATTTCCTGGGCAAGCGCAAGCTGGCCCTGGTGCTGTCGACGATCATCAACGTCGCCTCGATCGTGCTGGTGTTCGTCGTCGGTCTCAATTTCGGCATCGACTTCCAGGGCGGCATCGCCATCGAAGCGAAAAGCCTGAAGGGCGATGCCGATCTCGCCGAGACACGCCGCATTGCCGGCGGCCTGGGTCTGGGCGAGGTCGCGCTGCAGGAGTTCGGCGCCAAGGACACGATCCTGATCCGCATCCAGCGCCAGAAGGGCGACGCCGCCTGCGTCGCCAATGCCAGCCGCCTGCTCGCCAAGGCGATGGGCAGCGGCTGGAGCGTCAAGCCGGTCGCCAATGCGCAATCGGGCAACCTCGAGCTCAGCGCGCCAGGCCGCATCACCGATGACCAGGCCAGGACTGCCGCCACGTCCATCGGGCTCACCGACAACCTGGTGCGGCCCGGGCCGCCACCAACGACCGTGACGCTGGAGCAGGACCAGCGCGACGAGTGGTGCCAGCAGGTCGCGATCCTGGTGGCCAGGGACGCGTTGACCGGCACCTACGACTTCCGCCGCACCGAGTCGGTAGGCCCCAAGATCGGTGGCGAACTGCTGAGCACCGGCATCATCTCGGTCGGTCTGGTCCTCTTGGCGATCGCCATCTACGTCTGGGTGCGTTTCGAATGGCAGTTCGGTGTCGGTGCCCTGATCGCCCTGATCCACGACGTGCTCACCACCGTCGGCCTGTTCGCGATCACCCAGCTCGAATTCAACCTCACGGCGCTGGCGGCGCTGCTCACCATCGCCGGCTACTCCATCAACGACACCGTCGTGGTGTTCGACCGCGTGCGCGAGAACCTGCGGCGCTACAAGAAGCTGTCGCTGATCGAGCTGCTCAACGTCAGCACCAACGAGACGCTGGCCCGCACCCTGATGACGTCGGGCACCGTGTTCCTGGCCGTGATGGCCCTGGTGCTGTTCGCCGGTCCGGTGCTCTACAGCTTCTCCATCGCCATGCTGTGGGGTGTGATCGTCGGCACCTACTCGTCGATCTGGATCGCCAGTGCCGGCCTCGTCTACATGAACTTCCGACCCGACCGTGTACGGACCGATGACGACGAAAAGGAAAAGAGCGGCGTCACCGACGTCCAGGTGCGCCCCTAAACGCTGATGGAGGGACGCCCATGTCCCTGCCCACCGACAAGACCCTGCCGACGCCTGATCCGCGCGAGCGCCAGCTGATCCAGACCTACGGGCCCGGGCACTTTCGCATCAGCGACGTCGACCATCAGGGGGCCGTGCTGGTGCTGCCGCACCGCACGACGGCCTGGGCCGTCGCCGTGGCCACCGACATCGCGCCGGATAATGTCGCGGCGATCATCGAGGCCGCGCCGGCGGTCGAAGTGCTGGTGGTCGGCTGCGGCGCCAAGGCCGCTTTCATCCCGCCGTCCAGACGCAGCGCGCTCAAGACCCATGGACTGGTGCTGGAGGTCATGGATACCGGCGCCGCCTGCCGCACCTACAACGTGCTGCTGGCCGAAGGCCGCCGCGTCGCCGCGGCGTTGATACCGGTGTGAAAGGAAATCCTCCCCACGCAGTGGGGAGGTGCCCCGAAGGGGCGGAGGGGAGCCGTGGTGATCTCGGTAACTGAGACCATGTCGGGTCCCCCTCCGGCCTTCGGCCACCTCCCCCACTGCGTGGGGGAGGGAAATCACTCCGCGGCGCGGTCGAACTGCAGCTCGGCGAGGCGGGCGTAGAGGCCGCCTCGAGCGGCCAACTCGCGGTGCGTGCCGCTTTCAACGATGCGGCCCTGGTCCATCACGACGATGCGGTCGGCCTTCAGCACCGTGGCCAGCCGGTGGGCCACGATCAGCGTGGTGCGGTTGCGGGTCAGGCGGTCCAGCGCCGTCTGCACGGCAAGCTCGCTTTCGGCATCCAGCGCGCTGGTCGCCTCGTCGAGCAGCAGCACGTCCGGATCGCGCAAGATGGCGCGTGCAATGGCGATGCGCTGGCGCTGGCCGCCCGACAGCCGGACGCCGCGCTCGCCGAGGAACGTGTTGAGCCCCTGCGGCAAGGCCTCGAGGAATTCGCGCGCGTAGGCGGTCTCGGCGGCGGCGCGGACCTCGGCATCGCTGGCGTCGGGCCGGCCGTAGCGGATGTTGTCCAGCGCACTGGCGGAGAACAGCACCGGTTCCTGCGGCACGATCGCCATGCGGGCGCGCAGATCGGCGAGCCTCACCTGGCTGATGTCGATGCCATCCAGCCGCACCTTGCCGGCCTGCGGATCGTAAAAGCGCAGCAACAGGCTGAAGACCGTGGTCTTGCCGGCGCCCGACGGACCGACCAGCGCCACGCTTTCACCCGGCGCCACCTGCAGGGCGAAGTGATCGAGCGCCGGCGTGTCAGGTCGCGCTGGATAGCGGAAGCTCACGTCCTCGAAGGAAACCGCACCGCCACCCGACGCCGGCATCGCGACGGGTGCCACGGGATCGGCCACCGGCGACTGCGTCGCCAGCAGCTCGGCGACTCGCTCGGCGGCACCGGCGGCACGCTGCAGGTCGCCGATCACCTCGCTGATGGCGCCCGCCGAGCCGGCCGAGACGACGGCATAGAAGACGAAGGCCGAGAGATCGCCCGCCGTAATGCGGCCCGACAGGACGTCGTGACCGCCGATCCACAGCAGCACGCCGACGGCGCCGAAGACCAGCAGGATGACGATGCCGGTCATGACCGCGCGCTGGAAGATCCGGCTGCGCGCGGTGCTGAACGCGGCCTCGACCAGGCCGGTGAAATGCTGCGCCTCGCGCTGCTCGTGGCCGAACGCCTGCACAGTGCGGATCGCATCGACGCGCTCACCGGCATAGGCCGTGACGTCGGCGATGCGCTCCTGCGACAGCCGCGACAGGCGCCGCACGCGGCGGCCCAGCACGATGATGGGCACGACGGCCAGGGGCACCACGGCCAACGCCAGCAGGGTCAGCCGCGGGCTGGTGATCACCAGCATAGCGGCGCCGCCGACGAACATCAGCGTGTTGCGCACCGCCACCGAGACCGAGGAGCCCACCACCTGCTCGATCAGGGTCGTGTCCGTCGTCAACCGGCTCATCACGTCGCCGGTGCGAGCCGTCTCGAACCAGGCCGGGCTCAGCTTCAGCACATGCGCGAAGGCGTCGCGCCGCAGGTCGGCCACCACGCGCTCGCCCAGCCAGGAGACGAAATAGAAGCGACCCGCCGATGCGAGCGCCAGCACCGCCACGGCCACCAGCAGCGATGCAAGCGCGTAGTCCAGGACGTCAGTGCGGCCGGCGGCAAAACCGCGATCGATCAGCGCCCGCAAGCAGGCGCCGAACGCCAGCACGGTGGATGCCGCGACCAGCAAGGCCAGCGCCGCGAGCGCCGCACGACCGAGATAGGGCTTCAGGTAGGGCAGCAGCAGGCGCAGCGGCCGCAGGTTGCGCCGTTTTCCGGGATCGGCCGCATCTACGCTCATGCGTCGCGCGTGCTCTTAGTCCAGGGCGACGGCAATGCCCGTCGCCGCCACCAGTTCGCCGGCCAGCAACTCGAGCAGATCCCGCCCCTGTCGCGTGTCCCGCCAGGCGCCGGAAGTCGCATCCTGGCTGAAATGCCAGGCGCCCGATTGCGGCGAGGAGAGCCACACCTGCTGGGTCGGCGCGTGCTTGTTGATCACGTAGGTCCCGCCGCTCTCGAGGGTCACGTTCAAGATGCCGCCTTCGTAATCGACCTCGGCGACGTCGGCCAGCGCCGCCTCCAGCTGATCGGCGAAGCGATCGAGCAGGCGCGTGGCGGTCACATCGAAGCTGGTGGTCATGGGCGTTTTCACGGCAGAGGGCGCAAGTCGTTGAAAATCAAGGCCTTGCTGGGCCCTATAGCAGGCCGTGGAGGCGCCAACAAGCGAGCCGGTCGAGGCAAATCGCAGCGCTTCCGTTCCCCCACGATCCCGCAAGCAACAGCTTGCTCCCCGGCACCGGCTCCTATATAAGGCGCCCCTCGCACGCAGAGAGCCGCCATGAAGCAAGGCATTCATCCTGACTACCACGACCTCACCGTCGTCATGACCGACGGTTCGTCGTTCACGACTCGCTCCACCTATGGGAAGGCGGGCGCGACCTTGCGGCTCGACATCGATCAAAAGACCCATCCGGCATGGACTGGCGTCAACAAGATCGTCGACCGTGGCGGCCGCATGTCGCGGTTCAAAGAGAAATTCGGCAACATCGGGCTGGCGGCCAAGAAGTAAAGGTCGCCTCGACAGCACCAACGCCCGGCTGTTGCGCCGGGCGTTTCGTTTTTGGGGACCCGCCGTCCCCGAACGATCCCCCGGCGACTCGTTTCGCAAAGGGGGACCATATGTGCGCGTTCGATATCCGTATCCTGGGTGCCGGGGACGAGCCGCGTCTGGAGGCATTCTTCGCCCGCAACCCCGACCTCACCCTGTTCCAGCGTTCCAATCTGCGCCAGGCCGGCGCCGTCGATGACGGGCGACGCTACGGCGGCACCTATGCCGCGGCACTCGTCAACGATGAGGTCGTGGGCGTCGTCGCCCACTACTGGAACGGCAACGTGATGCCGCTGGCCCTGAACGGTGGCCATGCCGTGCGCGCCCTGCTGGATGCGGCGCTGGCGGCATCGGGCCGCGAGATCGTTGGCGTGGTCGGCAGCTGGGATCAAGTCGCCGCGAGCTTGATGCACGCCGCCCTGCGGGGCCGGATCGCCAAGCGTTGCGCCCGTGAAATCCTGTTCGCGCTGCCGCTTGCCGAGCTCGTCGTGCCGCGCGCGCTCGCGGCTGGCGACATCACGGTGCGCAGCATGGGCGATGACGACCTGCCCCTGCTCGCGGCGTGGCGCGTGGAATACCTTGTCGAGATGTTCGACCTGCCGCGCACGGCCACGACCTGGGACGCCGCGGCGCAGGATATCGAGGCCCTGCACACCGAAGGGCGTGCCTGGGTGGTCGAAGCCCAGGGTCGACCCGTGGCGTTCACCGGATTCAACGCGGCGCTGCCCGACGTGGTGCAGGTGGGCGGCGTCTACACGCCACCGTTCGGCCGCGCCCGCGGCTTCGCACGCATGGCGGTCGCCGGTAGCCTGCTGCAGGCACGCCGGGCCGGCACCACGCGCGCCGTGCTGTTCACCGACGTGAGCAACAACGCAGCCCAGCGCGCCTATCGCGCGCTCGGCTTCGAGCCGATCGGTGACTGGGGTCTGGTGCGATTCTGAGCTCCGAAGGCCGGTGCCCACGGGCACCGGCCGTCACATCAGGCCGTGTGCACCATCGCGCGTGCTGGCATCGCCGAGCTGCGAGCCGCCATCGCAGTCGAGGATCGTGCCGGTGACGTACTTCGCCGCGGCGCTGCACAGGAACGCCGCCGCATCGCCGATCTCGTCCTTGGTGCCGTAACGACGCAACGGGATGCGGTCGGTGAGGGCTTTTACGGCCTCCGGTGTCGGCGTCAGCCGGGCCATGCCTTCGGTGTCGGCGATCGGACCCGGCGAGATGCCGTTGACCCGCACGCCCAGCGGCCCCCACTCCATGGCCAGCACCCGCACGAGATGATTGATTCCGGCCTTGGCGGCACAGACATGGGCCTGCAGCATGCGGGCGTTCACCGCCTGCCCTGCTGTGATCGCAATCAGCGATGCGCCGGGACGATTGAGGTGCGCGTAAGAGGCGCGAAAAACGTTGAACGTTCCGTTGAGGTCGATATCGACAACCGTGCGGAAGCCGTTGGCCGACATGCCCAGCGCCGGCGCCACGAAGTTGCCGGCCGCACCCGAGATCACGATGTCGAGCGGACCGAAGGCGGACGCTGCCTTCGCCAGCGCTTCTTCCACCGATGCATAAACCCGCACGTCACACGACAGGCCGAGCGCGACGTCCGTGCCGCCAATCTCGGCCGCGGCGTTGGTTGCCTTCTGCGGATCGCGGCCGGCGACCGAAACGCGCGCCCCCAAGCCGGCCAGGCGCTTGGCAATACCGAGATTGATGCCTGATGTGCCGCCGGCAATGAAGGCTGCCTTGCCGGCGAACAGATTCTCCCGAAACGGATCCATGGTGTCTGCCTCCTGAGGCCGACGACTTAAGCCCGCCCCGACGCCGCCGTCGACTCCCGATGTCGATTCGACCGCAGACCGGAACGCGGTCGACGCCCGATTCCGGCCGGCGGACAAACGTCACAAGCGGACCAGCGGTTCGGGCACACTACCGGTGCGGGCGGCGCGCAGCAGCGCCGTGTCCATGTACACGCGCTCCTCGATGATCTTGCCGCCCTTCAGGCGCAACTTGTCGACGCCGCGCCAGTCGAAGCGCCGGCCGGACACGATGCGCGTGGATTGCCATTCGATGATCACGACATCGCTGCGCGACGTCCAATCCAGCAGCTGCCAGACGAGATCCGGTGCTGCTTCCTTCTGGACGTCGTTGAGACGCCCCAATTCGCTGCCGGCAATCGGCCGGTCGACCAGCGGATAGTGCAGGACCCCGTCGGGATGCCACAGGGCGAGGAACGCCTCGCCGTCACGCGCCGCCCAGGCAGCGGCAAACCGGGTCACAAAATCCTGGATCTCGCCATCAGTCATCGGCTGCTCCCTACTGTATGAAGGGAGGCTACCGTTCATGCCGCGACCGGTCTGGCGACTTCCGGACGGAACAGGCGTTTAAGCAGCCAGCGCCTGCGGCTTGTCGCGAAACGCCGCACCCTCGTGCGTCAGCAGCCAGCGCTTGCGATCGAGACCGCCACCATAGCCGGTCAGCGAACCGTCGAAGCCGATCACGCGATGGCAGGGCACGACGACACTGATCGGATTGGCGCCGTTGGCCAGACCGACCGCGCGCATGGCACGCGGCATGCCGAGCTTGATGGCGAGCGCGCCATAACTCATCGTCTTGCCCGCCGGGATGCTGCACAACGCCTTCCACACCTTGCGCTGGAACGGCGTGCCGCCGGTGCGCCAGCTGATGGTGCGAAGCTGCGTGAGGTCGCCGGCAAAGTAGGCGCCCAAGGCACGGCGCATGTCGGCCGGCGCTCGACCAGGCATCAAGCTGGCAGTGCCATACTGGCGGCGCAGCAGCCTTTCCAGGCGTGTCTCGAAATCGCTCCAGTCGAGCGTGCGCAGATGCCCGTCGCCGTCGGTGACGAGCAGCGCCTCGCCGATCGGCGTCTTCAGGCGGTCGAGGCGGAAACGATCAGGCGGCGCGGCGGGCATCGGGAGTCTCCCTGTCAAAGATCGCGTTCTGGGCGTCGGCGGCCCACAGATGCAGCGCGGCATAGGCGCGCCAGGGCCGCCACGATTCGGCACGCGCCAGCAGTTGCGCCGGCGACGGCCTTGTTCCGGCGGCATCCGCCATGGCGCGCAACAGGCCGATATCGCTGGCCGGAAAGGCATCGGGCTCGCGCAACTCGCGCATGGCGATGTATTGCGCTGTCCATTCACCAACGCCGGTCAGGGACTGGAGCCGCGTAATCGCCTCCTCGAGACTGCGGCGCGGGCCGAAGATCATCGGATCGGCAACCACCGCCGCCGCCAATGACCGCAGCGCCGCGGCGCGCGCGCCAGGCATGCCGAGCACCGCGAGGTCGGCCGTCGCCAACCGATTGGGCGCGGGAAACACGTGCGTCAGGCCCGGCATCGCCCCATCCAGCGACGGCAGGACCTCACCATGGACTTTCACCACCTTGCCGGCGAGCCCGGTCGCTGCCGCGACCGTGATCTGTTGTCCCAGGATGGCGCGCACGGCGAGCTCGAAGCCGTCCCAGGCGCCCGGCACGCGCAGTCCAGGCCGCGCCGCGACCAGCGGCGCCAAGGTCGGATCCTGCGCCAGATGCGCACCGATCGTGACGGGATCAGCTGCCAGGTCGAAGACACGACGCACGCGGGCAATGATCGTCGGCAGCGCGCGCAGGTGCGGGAAGCGCACGGTGACCTTGACGCGCGCACCGGCGGCAGGCTCGACAACCAGCATGCCCTTGCCGTCGCCGATCGCGATCGTGCGTGCGTAACGATCGCCCGCAACGACCTCGACGCCGGGGATCGCGCGCGTCGCCAGGAACGCCAGCATGGCCTTCCAGTCATACGGTGGCCGATAGGCCAGCGTCACGGACACGGCACCGGCACCATCGCTCGCCGTCTGCGTCCCGCGGCTGCGCCGCAGCGCGATGGGCGGCCGGTCGAAGAGCTGCTGGAAGGTCTCGTTGAAGCGCCGCACGCTGCCGAAGCCGGCCGCCAGGGCGACCTGCGCCATCGACAATTGCGTATCGTGGATCAGCTGCTTGGCCAGCAGCACGCGCCGGGTCTGCGCTACCGCGATCGGTGAAGCACCCAGATGCTGGCGAAAGAGCCGGCGCAACTGGCGCTCGCCGACTCCTAGGCGGTCGGCCAGCGCGTCGACATCGGCGGCATCAAGCGCGCCGCTCTCGATCAGCGCCAGTGCGCGCGAGACGGTGTTGGACGTGCCGCGCCAGGCGGCAAGGTCGGGCGAGGTTTCCGGCCGGCAGCGCAGGCAGGGCCGGAAGCCCGCCCCCTGCGCACCCGTCGCGGTCGAAAAGAACAGGACGTTCTCGCGCTTGGGCGTGCGCGCCGGACAGATCGGCCGGCAATAGATCCCGGTCGTCTTGACGGCGATGAACAGGCGTCCGTCAAAGCGGGCATCGCGCGTCTGGATGGCGCGGTAGCAGGCATCGTGGTCGAGGTCCATGGCCGCATCATCGCCCGCTTCCCCGCCGCCGTCTCGCGGTTTTCGGACGTTATTCCCTATCCTCCCCCACTGCGTGGGGAGGATAAGCCGCCGTGGACCAGGTCGGCGTCGGGGAAGGCGGGCGTGCCGTAGGTACGAAACAGATCAAGCGCCTCCGCCATTTGCGTCGCGCTCAACAACGCCGGCTCGCCGATCGCACAGGCGCGCAGGTACATGCCGGCCAGCGCTTCGACCTCGACGGCCAGCGCCAGCGCCTTCTCGAGCGTGGCGCCGATCGCGATCAGCCCGTGATTGGCCAGCAGGCAGGCGCGCCGTCCCTCCAGGGCGGCGAGCGCCAGGTCGCTCAGCGCCTGCGTGCCAAAGGTCGCGTACGGTGCGCAGCGGATCGAATCGCCGCCGGCCACAGCCACCATGTAGTGAAAGGCCGGAATATCCCGGCGCAGCACCGCCAGGGTCGTGGCCAGCGGACCGTGCGTGTGGATCACGGCGCCGGCGTCCGGCCGCGCCGCCAGGATGTCACGGTGAAAGCGCCATTCCGACGACGGCCGCCGCGCGCCGTACCAGCGTCCGCTCAGGGTCATCGTCGGGATCTGGGCCGGCGTCATCGCATCGTAGGCAACGCCACTGGGCGTGATCAGGAACCGGTCGCCCGCGAGCCGCACGCTGGCGTTGCCCGACGTGCCCTGGTTGATGCCCAGCACGTTCATTTGGCGACAGGTATCGATCAAGGCGCGGCGCAGCATCGCTTCGGTGGGCTTCGCCGCGACGGGTTGCTTCGTCATGCCCGCCGCTCGTACAAGAGAACTGCCCTTCCAGTACCGCAGCGCAGGGTTCTACTCAAGAAAGCCGGCTAGCCTGGGCAGCCACAGGCTGATGCCGGGGTAGTAGATGCACAGCAACAGCCCCACGATCTGCAGGGCGACGAAGGGATACATGCCGCTGTAGACGTCCCCCATGGTCACCCCGGGCGGCACGGTTCCTTTCATGTAGAACAGCGTGGCGCCAAAGGGCGGCGTCATGAAGGCGGTCTGCAGGTTGACCGCAACCAGGGTCCCGAACCACGTCAGCAGATGCGCCTGGCCCGCACCGGCGCCAAGATGGTCGGAGAAGTCGTATTTGACCAGGATCGGCCCGAAGATCGGCAGTACGATCAGACAGATCTCGATCCACTCGAAGGGGAAGCCCAACAGGAAGATCAGGACCATCACGAAGGTCAGCATTTCCCACTTGGTGTCGATTCCCATGCCCGACAGGGTCGAGATCATCAATTCGTCGCCGCCCAGCAGGCGGAAGACCAGGGAGAATCCGGTCGCGCCGAGGAAGATCATGAACACCAGGCCGTTGGCCCGACAGGCCGAGCGGATGGCCTCGTTCATCATCTTGAACTTCAACTTGTTGTTCAGGGCCGCGATCAGCATCGAGCCCAGCACGCCGACGCCGCCGCTTTCGGTCGGTGTCGCCCAGCCGGCGAAGATCGAGCCGAGCACGATCACCATCAGCGCCGTCATCGGGAACATGCCGCGCCAGAGCGTCCACCAGAACGCGCGGGTGGTCTGCGGCCCATAGTCCGCCGTCAGTTTGGGCGTCATACCGGGACGCAGGATGGCAACGCCAAGGATATAAAGGATATAGAGGCCTGACAGCAGGAAGCCCGGCATGATCGATGACAGGAACAGATAGCCGGCCGACGTGCCCAGCATCTCGGCCATCACCACCAGCATGATCGCCGGTGGGATGAGAATGCCCAGGGTACCGGCCGAGGCGATGGTGCCGATCGCGAGTCGCTTGTCATAGCCCGCCGCCAGCATCTGCGGCAGTGCGATCACCGACAGCGTGATCACGGCGGCGCCAACCACGCCGATCGGGGCGGCGAGGATGGTGCCCATCACCATCACGGCCACTGCCAGCGCGCCGGGCACGCGCTTCAGCATCACCTCGGTCGCGTCCAGCATCGCCTTGGCCGACCCCGATCGTTCCAGGATCGAGCCCATGAAGATGAACATCGGGACCGAAGCCAACACCGGGTCGATGGCAACCTGACCCCACATGCGCAGAACGACGTCAGATATGCTGATGACGTTGAACACGCCCAACCCCGAGCCGAGCAGGGCGAAGAGCAGCGCCATCCCACCCATGACGTAAGCCACGGGATAGCCGCAGAAGATGAGGAAGAACATCGCCACGAACATGATCATGGCTAGGTTGTCGGCGATCCAGTCGAGCACGGCAGCCCCCTATACTTCCGCGACCGTATGGCCGATTTGCAGGTTGACCTCCTCCGGTGGCCGGCCGCCGAACAGCAAGGCGATCAGGCGCAGCACCACGCTCAGAATCCCGGCCACCACCATCCAGAGGCCGGCGGCGTAGATGCCCTTCAGCACCCAACGGTGCGTGAGCCCGACGGGGCTGTCGGACGTCTCGTTCAGGCGATACGACTGGAACACGAAGTCGATGCTGTACCAGGACACCACCCCGAGGTACGGCAGCGCGAAGAGCAGGCAGCCGACCAGCTCGATCCAGGCCTTGCGGCGCAGGCCGAGATGCTCGGTGAAGGAATCGACGCGGGGATGGGCGTTGATGGTGTAGCAGTAGCCCATCCACAGCGAGAAGACGACGGCGTGGAAGTGCCACTCGAGCTCCTGCAGCCTGGTGTAGGGGATCCGCAGGCCTGCCCTGCGCGCCAACACGTCGAACGTGATGACGACGGCCATGACCACCAGCAGCCACCCGGATGCGTGCGCGATCCACTCCAGGGTCCGGCGGATCGCCTCGGCGATCGCGAGTAGTGTCTTCATGGCTTCGAGCCCCCTCGACCAGCACCGACGAAACGCGTCCGGGCGCTTGGCCGTCTTGCCAGCGTGCGTCCCGCGGAAACCGCGCTCAGGAAACGCGCGGCCGGTATCGATTGCCTATCGATGCCCGGCCGTCGCCATCCCGTGCCGCGCTGTCACTTGTTGTTGAGGTAGGTCGGCTTCATCGATTGCGAGTCGCCCCACACCGCGTACTTCTTGCGGAACTCCAGGTAGTGGTCGGCCACCTTCTTGAACAGCGGGTCCTTGGCCGAGTCCTCGGCAATCACCTCAAGCCACGCCTTCTCGTAGGCCGCGAGATCCTTGTCGCTCCAGCGACGCACCTGCACGCCGTGCTTGGTCTGCATCTCCTGCATCGGCCCGAATTGCGACGCCTCGGTCTCGGCATAGGTGAAGACCACCTGCGCCTGGGCCGCGACCTCGATCATCGCCTTGTAGGGCGCCGGTAGCGCGTCGAACGCCTTGGCGTTCATCAGGAACTCGCTGCACGACACCTGCTGGTGCCAGCCCGGGAAGTAGTTGAACTTCGCGATCTGGTGGAAGCCCAGCTGGATGTCCATCGTCGGCATCGAGAACTCGGTGGCGTCGATCACGCCGCGCTCCAGTGCCGGGAAGATGTCGGCCGCCGCCAGCAGCTGGGTCGACACGCCCATCTTCTCCATCACCCGCGCGCCCAGCCCGAAGAAGCGCATCTTCAGGCCCTTCATGTCCTCGACACCCTTGACCTCCTTGCGGAACCAGCCCGACGTCTCGGGACCGATGCAGAAGCAGTCGAAGGCCTTCAGGCCATGCTGGGCATAGATCTCGTCGCGCAGCTTGTTGCCGCCGCCGTGCCACTTCCACGCCAGGAACTCGCCGATACCCGGCCCGAACGGCACGGTGGTGAAGAAGGCCAGCGCCGGATACTTGCCAGTGTGATAGCCCGGCGTCGTCCAACATGACTCGATCGAGCCCTTCGACACCGCGTCGAAGCACTCCAGCGCCGGTACCAGCGCGCCGGGCTCGAAGAACTTGATCTCGAACTTGCCGCCGGACAGCCGCTCGACGTCTTTGGTGAAGCGCACACCTGACGGGCCGAGATGCGGCAGCTGGCTGCCGAACGTGCTCTGCATCTTCCAGCGGACCTTGTCCTGTGCGGTCCCTGGTGCAGCGCCCAGCATGGTAACGGCCGCGGCCAGGGCGGCCGCGGCCAAAATTTTGAGTAGCATCTGTCGCCTCCCTTACTGTGCTTTCGTTGTGGGCCAGCAGCCGTGACTGCACGACCCCGCGCCGGCTCCCTGTGTCCGGTTCTGGCTTGGCCGGCCTCGATGCGCCGGCAATGCGCGATGCAAAGCTACGGTGATGCGGTACTGCGCGACCCAACGCCGGTTCGAATCTCCGGTTCATCCGGCCGGTTTCACCGGTCGGAATTTCGCAATGCGAAGCTAAGACAAGAGCTGCGGGCAATCAATGCCCTTTTGCCGGCACGGCGAATGGAGGCCGCGATGACCGCTACGGACAACGGAAACTCAGGACCCGAACCGTTTGGCGATCTCACCCGGCAGCACGAAGATGGCCCAGAGGCCGACACCGCCAAAGCCGGTCACGATCGTGACCCACAGCAGCCACGTGTTGAGTCGACTGACCTTGAACCCCTCGGGCAGCCGCCGGTTGTTCAGCAGCAGGATCTGCCAGGCACCGATCGAGCGATAGACCAGGGCGGAGATGGCGACGCCGATCCACAGGACGAAGGGCTGCGCGATCGTGACGAGGTACAGCCCGGCCACAACCGCCACCGTGACCACGACGAAGTAGTAGAAGCGGTAGGGCCGGCGCGCCCGGCCGCTGACCGCAATGGCGTCGCAGGTCGTGCGCCCGATGTAGGTGTCGTAGAAGGGAAACTGGGCATCGTAGAGCGTCACCATGATGACCAGCAGCATCAGCCACCCTGCCGTCGGCCCGAGCACGCCCTGCGCAACGGTGGCCATCTGAAGCGGGACCTGGACGCCGGACGGGACCTGCCCGGTCTTCAGGAAATCCTCATGGAGGTACGCCAGCCCGGCAACCGAGTAGAGGTAGGTCATCAGCAGGCCGCCGATGATCGCCCACCACAGGATCAGGCTGTAGCCGCCGACCTTGACCCACTGATGCATCTTGCGGCGCTCTTCGGGGTTGCTGATGTCCCAGCGCAGTTCCCGGACCGTGATTTGTTCCGGCGGTTTCAGCACGCCCGTGACCTGTCCCGCGTACGCCCCCATGCCGAAGCCGGCGGCCAGAACCCAGAAGGTGACCCACATCAGGCTGCCGCCCGGCTGGTTGAAGAGCGCCAGCGCATCGGTCTTCGGCAGGGCTTCCGGATATCCCTCGGTCAGGAACGTCACGCCGATGTAGCCCTGGAAGACCTGCCAGTAGTGCTCCGGCTTCGCGGCGACCACCGTGATCAACAGGACCAGCACGATGTTGGTGAACATGATGACGGTGAAGAACTTCGCGAGGAACGCGTAGGTCCGATCCGAGAAGTAGAAGACGATCAGAACCAGGGCGAGTGCGATGACCGCCCAGATATAGTGCGACGGCAGGCCCCAGACCGGCGGGTTGCCGATACCCGTGAAGCGCTCGGCGGCGATGATCGCGCCGCCCATCCAGGCCGGCCAGACCCAGGTCAGGATCGTCACCACAGCCCAGAACCACGGCCAGAACCCGTACGGTTTGAGGTCGTTGGTGGCGGCGAAGAACGATCGGCCCGTACAGATACTGTACTTGACGCACTCATAGACCAGCACGGTCTCGAGGATCACCGAGATCGTCATCAGCCAGTGCATGTGCAGCGTGCCGCGGGCGGAGACATTCGGCAGCAGATAGGCCTCGCCACCCCCGATCGAGATGCCGAAATTGATGGCCTGCGGTCCGAGCGCCGCGAGCATGCCGACCAACGTCAACGGCAACGGATTGGGCACGGCGTGCAGCGCACGCTCGTCCGTCCCAGCCACATTGGCCACGCCGCTTGGACTTGCCGCTTCGCTAGGCATGACACCGCCCTCCTGGGTAGGTTGCCTGCTCCGCGGGTCTGAGGAGATTGCCCGCGCAGTCTCTCGCGGTATGCAATCCACATAGCTCTAAGGCGCTACGCCCCAACACCGGCCGATCCACGTTCGGGGCCCGGTCTCCTCAAGCGGCACGTTTTATCAAATCGTCATGTGGTCCGCCAGCCCGGGGTGACGGGCTTGCATCTTGCGATCACGCCAGGTGACGCGCCCGTTGCTCGGGATAGAGCGACAGCAACCCGGCTTCGCTGGCCGGACACACCCCACGCTCGGTGATCAGCGCCGTCACCAGCCGCGCCGGCGTGACATCGAAGGCATAGTTGGCGACATCGCTGCCGTCGGGCACCAACGCCACGTCCTCGAGCGTGCCGGATGCAGCGCGTCCCGTGATATGCGAAACCTCCCGGCCATCGCGCCGCTCGATGGGGATGTCGCGCACGCCGTCGCTCAGCGTCCAGTCGATCGTCGGATACGGCAGCGCCACGTAGAACGGCACACCGTTGTCACGCGCCGCCAGCGCCTTCAGGTAGGTGCCGATCTTGTTGCAGACATCGCCGCACCTTGTCGTGCGGTCGGTGCCGACGATGCAGAAATCGACCATGCCGTGCTGCATCAGGTGGCCGCCGACATTGTCGGCGATCACGGTGTGCGGCACGCCGTGGCGGCCAAGCTCGAACGCGGTCAGGCTGGCGCCCTGGTTGCGTGGCCGCGTCTCATCGACCCACACGTGAATCGGGATGCCGTCGTCGTGCGCCCGGTAGATCGGCGCCAGCGCCGTGCCCCAGTCGACGGTGGCGAGCCAGCCGGCATTGCAATGGGTGAGGGCATTGATCCGCTCGCCGCCCTGCTTGCGCGCTACGATGTCCCGGATCAGACGCAAGCCGTTGTCACCGATCGCCCGGCAGATCGCGACATCCTCGTCGCAGATCGCGGCGGCGCGGGCATAGGCGGCACCGCGCCGCTCGCCCGGCGGCAGTTGCCGCAGCCGGTCGCGCACATCATCGAGCGCCCAGCGCAGGTTGACCGCCGTCGGCCGCGTCTGCAGCAGGATCGCATGGGCACGGTCCAGCGCGGCGTCCGCCGGGTCCTCCGCCATCGCCAGCGCCAGGCCATAGGCACCGGCAGCGCCGATCAGCGGCGCACCGCGCACCACCATGGTGCGAATGGCGTCGGCGATCTGCGGCATCGTGGTCAACCGGCGGACGGCAAACGCATGCGGCAGGCGCGTCTGGTCGATCACCTCGACCGATCGGCCATCATCGGCGCGCCAGATCGTGCGGTACGGTTTGCCGTCGACGTTCATGATGCGCACAGTTTCCGCCGATCCCCACCCTGTCAAGGGCACCGCCCGTCCGGTCCGCCTGCCGAGATTCATGAGGAAATCTTATCGAGCGGCCGGCCATTCTCTGGTGTCGCGGCCTGCAGATACGTGTAGCTACACTGCACTCCAACCCGAGGGTCCGACTTGTCATCGCTTCCCACCCGCACCGCCCGCGAACAGGCGATCCTGACAGGTCCGATCCTGCCGACGATCCTGCGGCTGGCGGCGCCCAATGCGCTGACGGTGATGGTGCAGAGCCTGGTGATCGTGGTCGAGACGGTGTTCGTCGGCACGCTCGGGCCCGAGGCGTTGGCAGCGAACGCCTATGTCTTTCCCTTTCTCGTGCTGATGCAGACCATGTCGACCGGCGCCATGGGCGGCGGTGTGTCGTCATCGGTGGCGCGGGCCCTGGGTGCCGGCGATGTTGCCCGCGCCCGCGCGCTGGTCCTGCACGCGACGCTGATCGCCATCGGCTTCGGGCTGCTGTTCACGCTGCTGATGCGCGGCTTCGGTCCGGCGATCTACGGCGCCATGGGCGCGCGCGGTACCGTGCTCGACCTGGCGCTGCGTTACTCCGACACGCTGTTCGCCGGTGTCACCACGATCTGGCTGGCGAATACCCTGCTGAGCATCGTGCGCGGCACCGGCAACATGGCGATGCCGATGGCGATCGTGCTGGCGACGTCGGCCGTGCAGATGATGCTGGGCTACGCGCTCACGCAGGGGATCGGTGCCCTGCCCTCGGCCGGCATCGCCGGAATCGGCTGGTCGACCATCCTGGCCAATGGGCTGGGTGCCGCAACAACCCTGGCGTTCCTGTTCTCACCACGCTCGCGCGTGCGGCCGGCGATCGCGGGTGTGCGCCCGTCATGGCCGATGTTCCGCGACATCCTGCGCGTGGGCGGCGTGGCGATCTTCTTCTCCCTGCAGAACGCCTCCGCGGTGGTGGTGCTCTCGGGTGTCATCGGCGGTTTCGGCGCTGCGGCGGTCGCCGGCTATGGCATCGGCGCGCGACTGGAGATGCTGCAGATCTCGATCGTGTTCGGCATCGGTGCCGCCCTGGTGCCGATGGTGGGCATGAATGTCGGGGCCGGCCGGATCGCCCGGGCGCGGCGGATCACGTTCCTGGGCGCCCTGCTGGCCGGCGCGCTGTCGGGTCTCGTCGGCACCGTCTTCGCGGTGATGCCGTCGTGGTGGAGCGGCCTCTATACCGCCGACCCGCTGCTGCGCGAGGCCACGGCGATCTACCTGCAGCGCGTAGGGCCGACCTTCGCGCTGTTTGGCTTCGGCATCTGTCTCTACTTCGCCACCCAGGGCTCCGGCCGCGTCATCGAGCCGGTGCTGGCCGCCACCGCACGGCTGGTGCTGGTCCTGGTGGGTGCGGCGTTGGTGGTCCGCTGGGGCGGCGACTGCGCCACCCTGTGCTGGGTCATCGCCGCGGCCATGGTGGCCTATGGCCTGCTCGCCGGTGCCGTGCTTGCGTTCACGTCCTGGCGGGCACCCGAACACGCCAGCCGCACAACACCCATCGCCGGCCCGGTATCCGCCGTCGCCGGAAAGTAGTTCACTGTCGCCCTCCCGCATCAGGATGGTGAGCATCGTGAGCCGCGCCACGGGACGGCTGGACAAGGACATGCTGGCGCCGGTGCGGCGCCATCTCGCGCGCGGCGCACGGCACACCCTGCCGGCCGGCGCTGCGCTCGTCGTTCCCGGCGAGCCCTGCCCGGCGTTCGCCTATATCGAGGCAGGCTTGATCCAGTCGACCCTGCTGCGCGGCGATGGCGAGCACGCCATCATCGAGCGCATCGGTCCCGGTTCCATCTGCGGCGAAGGTCCCAGCCTGCATGGCCTGCCGCCGGCCGTCGAAATGGTGGCGCTCGAGACGACGCGCGTCGTGCTGTTCGACCGTGCCCTCACCGAACAGCTGTTTCGCGACGACCCTGCCTTCGCGTTGGCGATCGCGCGCGTGCTGAGCGTGAAATATCACAGCCTTCTGGCCCGCTTCGGCGCCATGACGGACCGGCGGCCAGCCGAGCGTTTGATCGAGCTGTTGGCCCGCCTGGGCCGACACGGCGGCGAGGTACACCGGCGCGGCCGGCTGATCCTTACCCGCCTCACGCATGACGACATGGCCGCGATGACCGGTCTGTCGCGCGTGACGGTGACCCGCAGCATCGCCAGCCTGCGCCGCGACGGCAGGCTCGATGTCGTGTCAGGCCACTACCTGCTGGTCGGCGATTCCGTCGACTGACCGGGCGCAACGCCGTGCACCAGCAGCACGGTGCCGTCGGTCGCCGCGATGCGGTCCTTTGAAATCGCCTGGTATTCATCGGATGACGACCAGCGATCGAAGCTGTCGCGATCTGCAAATTCCATGACGATGATCTTGTCCCGGTCCCAGTTGCCCTGAGTGAGGACTGGCTGCTCGTCGGCAGCCAGCAGGCGACCACCGTACTGGATCAGCACCGGCATGAAGCCGGCCACATACCGCTCGTAGCGCGCCCGGTCATGGATGGATATCTGCGCAATGGCATAGACGGTCACGATGCGAACTCCCGGCGAACGTCACCGGGCATACCGTCACGACGTCGCCGGCGCAGTATCGCCAGATACAAGGCGCCGCGCATGGCGGCGCCTGCGCGGACGCCGCCATACTTGACGTCTATGCCGCCTCGCGCTGGAGCAGCGCCCGCTTGCGCCGCACGCCCCAGCGGTAGCCTGAGATCCCGCCATCGGCCTTGACGACGCGGTGGCACGGAACGGCGATCGCCAACGCGTTCGCCGCGCAGGCCTCGCCCACCTCGCGCGCCATCCGCGGCTCGCCCAGGCGTCGGGCAATGTCGCCATAGCTTGCCGTGCTGCCGGCCGGGATGGCCATCAGCGCCTGCCAGACGCGCTGCTCGAAGGGCGTGCCCCGCAGGTCGAGCGGGAAATCGACGCCCTGGGCCGGTGCTTCAACCAAGCGGATCACCTGCGCGAGTTGCCGCGTGGCGTCTTCGTCGCCCGCTGCCAGCATCGCGTTCGGGAAGCGATGCGCGAGGTCGTTCGCCAGGGCCTCGGAATCGTCACCCAGCAGGATGGCGCAAATGGCCTTGTCGCTGACGGCGACCAGGACAGCACCCAACCAGCACCGGCCGGTCGCGACTCGGATGGTTTCGCCGCTGGTGTCGGTATGCATGATTGCGGAGGTCATCACATCTGCTCCTTGAGGGGATCGCACACCCATGGTGTGCAGCCACCATCTAAGGACCAGGACGCGGCATTACGCTCCGCTTTCCGCCGTCGAATTCGCCACCTGCGGGAGCCCTGGCGGTGCTCCCGCAGATGGGTTTCTCACACCGCCAGCGCGATGCCGTCGTGGCCCGGGTCGGCGCCGCCGTCGAGGCCTTCGGGGTGCACCCGGATGGCATGGACCGCGGCGAAGCCGAAGGTATAGGGGCTGCGCACCACGTCGTAGCCCAGGCCCTTCAGCGCCCGCTCGGTGGCCCAGGGGATGCGGTTGCTGATGTCGATGGCGTCGCTGGTGGCCGAAAAGCGCGCGGCCGAGACCGCTTCGACCATGGTCATGCCGTGGTCGAGAGCGTTCAGCACCACGTGCAGCACGCCCATGGCGATCTGCGTCGCGCCCGGCGCGCCGATGATCAGGTCAGGCTTGTCATGGCGGAAGAGGATCGACGGCACCACCGAGCTGAAGCGGGCCTTGCCCGGCGCAATGCTGCCGGCACGCCCCGGCCGCGGGTCGAACACGCCCATGCAGCCGTTGTACATGAAGCCCAGCCCGTCGGTGATCACGCCCGACGGCATGCCCAGCGAATGGGTCATGGTGAAGCAGTTGCCGTCCTTGTCGATGGCCGAGATGTGGGTGGTGTCCTTGCCGGGCGTGCCGCTGTTGAAGCGCGGCACGCTCGCCTTCACACCACGCTTGATCTCGTCCGCCATCGCGCGCGCATAGTCCTTCGAGATCAGCCTGGCGAGCGGCACGTCGATGAACTTCGGATCGCCGACATGGCGGTCCTTGTCGATGGTGGCCCGCTTCATCGCCTCGGCGACGACGCGGACGTACTCGACGGAATTATGCTCCAGCCCGGCGAGGTCGAACTGCTCCAGGATGTTCAGCATCTGGATCAGCATCACGCCGCCGCCCGGCGGCTGGTTGCTCGATACGCGCCAGTCGCGATAGGTGCCCCATAGCGGCGCATTGTGCGTGGGCTGCCATTGCCGCAGGTCGTCCGCCGTGAGCAGGCCATCGTGCCGCTTCATGTCCTCGGCGATGGCCTGCGCGATCTCACCTTCGTAGAAGACGTCGGCACCGCCTTGCGCGATCTGGCGCAACACCTGGGCATAATCGCGGTTGACCACGATGTCGCCGACGCGCTTGGGCGAGCCGTCGTCGCGGCAATAGAGGCGCTGCGCCGCCGGCGTGAAGCGCAGGCGCTCGTGATTGGGCGCACGCCCCATGGCGCCGTCGTCGGCCCACCAGAAATGCACGTGCGGGCGCACCGTCCAACCATTGTGGGCCCAGTGGATCGCCGGCTCGACGATCTGCGCCCACGGCAGCGCGCCATGGGCGCGGTGCGCGGCCCAGTACATGCGCAGGTTCGCCGGCGCGCAGATCGAGCGATAGCCGATGTCGTTGACCCGGCCCTTCAGGATGAAGCCGTACCCGTCGCGCGCCTCCGCCTCGATCAGGTTGGCCCACATGTCCGGCCGCGCCGCCAGCGGCGCCGGCGCGTGGGCATCGATATAGCCGTGGAACTTCTTGGCCGGCATATAGATGCCGCAGCTGCCGAACCCGGCGATACCGCACATCAGGGGATCGACGACGCCCTGCACCAGGGCACAGGCGATCCCGGCATCGACCGCGTTGCCACCCGCCTTGAGCATTTCCGCGCCCGCCTCGGTTGCCTCCGGCTGCGGTGCCACGATCATTGCCTGTTTGCGCTGTATCATTGCGGCGTCTTCCTCTGCTTTTGCGTGTTGTTCACGGCGTTCCTCCAGGAGCCTAGTCGGGCTCTTTGAGCGACAACGCAAACAGCCGCTTGAGTTCCTCACTCTTGGCAACGGCCCGGCGCGCCGCCAGGCCGTCGTCGGGCGTCAGCCTGTCGCGTGCGGACCCATCGGCCACGGCGCGTACCGGGCCGTTCTTGTCGAAGTACAGTCGAAACTCCGCCGGCTTGTCGCCGTCGTCGCGACGGTACAAGTGGAATATCAAGGCACCGGCCTTGTCGTAGAAGAATTCCTCGACGTAGTGGCGTGAGGACACATCGGTCGCGATCGTGGCCTGCCGCAGCCGCTTGGGGAAACCGCGGTCGGGATCGGCGATCTCCTCGAACCAGAAATTATAGGCCAGGCGATAGATGCCGACCGCGCGCCAGGGTTGCCCGTCCTTGTTGACGACCAGCTCGCTGCGGAAAATGCCGACACCATAACCCTCGGGCGTCTGGCTGAGGCGGATACGCTGCGCCATCTCCTCATACTGGGCACCGATCGCAGCGACGGCTCGATCGACGGTACCGGTCTGCGCCGCCGCAGACGCCGTCACCAGCGCGATCGCTATCGTCAACAGAGTTACCGGCAAGAAAAACCGCTGTGACTGCCCTGGCATGTCCCGCTCTGGCCCCTATCGGGTGATGTCGTGGCCCGGATCGGTGCTGCTGTCCAGCGTCTCCCCTGCGACGCAGCCCGAACGACTCTGCCGGGGGCGGGAATGGATCGTCTTCGCGCCGTCCCTGCCTTATGATCGACGACGATCGACTGGAAGGAGCTGCCCGGCGTGAAGCGAGTCCTGATCACCGGTTTCGAACCGTTCGACGGCGAGACCATCAATCCGGCGTGGGAGATCGCACGCCGCCTGGACGGTTGGCGTTGCGCCGAGCACGTCGTGGTCGCGCGGCGTTTGCCGTGCGTCTTCACCGCCATTCGCCGGGCGCTCGACCATGAACTGCAAGCGCTGACACCCGACATCGCCATCAGCGTCGGACAAGCCAATGGTCGAGTCGACATCTCCCTGGAACGCGTTGCGATCAATGTCGACGATGCGCGCATCCCGGACAACGACGGCGGTCAGCCGATCGATCACCCCGTCGTCGCCGGCGGACCTCCGGCCTATTTCACGACGTTGCCCGTCAAGGCGATCGTGCAGCGCCTGCGCAGTGCCGGCCTGCCGGCGCAAGTATCCAACACTGCCGGCACGTACGTCTGCAATCACACGTTCTACATGCTGCGGCACCTCGTGGAGACAGCCCATCCGGGCGTGCGGCGCGCCGGCTTCATCCACGTTCCATACCTGCCGGAGCAGGCGGCGCGTCACCCGGGCAGCGCCAGCCTCGCGCTCGACTCCCAGGTCGCGGCGCTGCGCATTGCGATCGAGACCTCGCTGGAGGTGACGACCGACATTCGCCTCGCGGCGGGCGCTCTACATTGAGCCGTTGTTAGGATCAGACCACGGGTTGCAGGGGATCGGGTGTCTCGCGCCCGCGGGCACGGCCACGCGAAACGGCGGCCAACAGGGCCTCGTGCACTTCATGCAGCGTATCTTCAACTTCACGCCAGACGGCGTCCGGCGCGTTCGCCTCCTCGGCAAAACGTCCGATCAGCTGCAACAACTCGTGCACCTGCCGCCAGGCGTCCCCTTCGGCAGCGGCGATAAAGGGCCGGTAGAGCTCAAGTGCATCGTCAATGTCCTCGGCGACGCATCTGAGCGCTCGGGCATCCTCGCTTTTCGCCATGGGGCACTCCATCGCCACGCAGAACCACAGTCATTATAATTCGAATTCTGATTGCTGCGCACAACAACGAAAAAGTCCATTTCCGGGTGCAATTACCCCGTTGTGATAAACCTGTGTTGCCGCATCGCAACCCTGGCAACCAAGTCCCGGCTCACGACATTGATCCTGTATCGGTTGGCGTCCGGTCATCACCCGGCGTCGAGGAATGCCGTTCGGCCCTACGGCTGCCGTGCCGCCCATGGCAGCCACTGATGGTCTTACTCGGCAATATCCCATGGGCGGAGGATTTCATGACACGCCGCGACACGTTCGAAGCAAGCGCACACTCATCTGGCCCGGCCGAGCGGTCCCAGGATGCACCGACGCGCCTGACATTGGCCAGCGCACGTATCCTCGAGTATCTGATTTTCGCAGGTTTGATTGGCGTCGGTATCCTGTTGGCGGGGCTGGCGGCACGCTTCCTGTTCGGATCGTCCGTCACGACGATCTTGTAGCGGTCAGTGCTCGTAGACGATCACCGGCCTCGACCGGCAGATTATTGAGAAGAAGCGCCGGGGCGACCATCGTCCCGACGCTCCCTTTCACTGTTTTCGCCAGCGCGAGAGCATGTAGGCCAGCTCTCCGAGCTGCTCGTCGCTCAGCCCGGCAACAGCCTCCAGCATGGCCGCCTGTGCACCAACGCGGCGGCCGGCCTTGTAGTCGGCCAGCGCCTTGGTCAGATAGTCTTCGCGCTGGCCCGCGAGACGGGCCATCTGCTCGCGCCCCGAGTAGTCGGGGTTATGGCAAACCTCGCATCGTCGGGCACGCGCGACATCCATGCCGCGGCGAAACTTCGCCTCGTCGACCGGGCCGTCCTCGGGCGGCGGCGGCGGCAGTGTCGCCACGAAATCGGCGAAGCTCCTGAGGTCGCTGTCGTTGAGCTGTTTGGCGACCTCGGTCATTGCGTCGGCCAGCGGTGTGCCGGTACGACGACCTTCGCGAAACAGGAAGAGCTGGATCGCGGTGAACAGCACCGGCTGTGCGCCGATGGAGGGGACGTCCGCTTGCTCGGACCGACCTGCCGGACCGTGGCATGCAGCACACATTTCCTGCCAGCGGGCGGTCATGTCCTGCGCCTGGGCAGCGCCGGCGATCATCGCCGCCGCCACCGTCAGAAGGACGCGCCGTAACAGGGTGTGACGGCGCGCCTTCGGATGAACGTTGCGGAACGGTGTCTCGCTAGCGACCATAGCTCACGCGATAAATGGCACCTGCGTGATCGTCGGAAACGAGGATCGAGCCGTCCGGCATGGTCATCACATCGACCGGACGGCCGATGTAGGTATTGTTGGCCACGAAACCCGTGAGGAAGGGCTCGATCGAGGTGACGCGGCCGTTCTTGTCGAGGAAGGCGACGGCGACGTCAGCGTCCTTCTTGGTGCGGTTCCAGGGGCCGTGGCGCGTGATGAAAATCGCACCCTGGTACTTTTGCGGAAACATCTTGCCCGTGTAGAAGCGCATGCCCAGCGGCGCCATGTGCGGCCCCAGCAGCGCCGCCGGCTTGACGAACTCATCGCACGTGTGGCCCCAGCCGAATTCCGGGTCCGTCATCAGGCCGGAGTGGCAGAAGGGGAAGCCGAAATGCTGCTTGCCCGGCGCGGTGATGCGATTGAGCTCATCGACCGGCATGTCCTCCGACAGCCAGTCACGCTGATTGTCGGTGAACCACAGCTCTTTGGTCACGGGATGGAAGTCGAATCCGACCGTGTTGCGCACGCCCTTGGCAACGGTCTCTACGCCGCTGCCGTCGAGGTTCATCCGGAAGATGGCGGCGTAACGTTCGTCGGGATTGCAGATGTTGCAGGGCGCGCCGACCGGTACGTAAAGCTTGCCGTCGGGACCGACACGCAGGTACTTCCAGCCGTGATGGGCATCACCCGGCAGCTTGTCGGTGACCAGCACCGGCTTGGGCGGGCTGTCCAGGCTGGCTTCGATGTTGTCGAGCCGCAGGATCTGCTTGGGTGTGGCGACGTAGAGCGCGCCTTTGTAGAACTCGATGCCGTTGGCCAGTTCGAGCTTGTCGACGATGGTCTTGACCTCGCGCTTGCCGCCCTTGTCGGTGATCGCGTAGACCTTGCTGGCGACGAACAGCGAACTCACGAACACGGTGCCCTTGTCACCCTGGCGGAGGCTGCGCGCGTCGAGGATACCGCTGGCCCACACCTCGACCTTGAAGCCGGCGGGCACCTTCAGCTTCGGCAGCTTGTCCGGCGCGGTCGGCACCGGGAAGGCCGCGACGGGCGCGAGCTTCAAAGCGGCGTCGGCCTTCGGCCGGCCGACGGCCCAGGGCTCCTCGGCCGGCGTGGTGCCCTGCTGCGCGCAGACCACGCCTGACATCACCGACAAGATCAACGCCCCCGCAATGGACGCTCCAACATGTACGCGGCCTGACATGGACTTCTCCTCCTCGCTTTGCTCTCCCAACATCGCACGATATATCCATCAGGATATATCGTCACCCCCGACGGCGAGAGGCTACAAACGTTTGTCTTCCAGGAAAAGCCGATACTGCAAACATTCACCACGGTTTCCAGCGAACCATCTGTGATGGCCTGCGGGCAGGATTTGACGTGCACCGTCTAACGCGGGACCATCAGCAAAACGCGCCAATCCGGGAGGCTGTGCCATGACCACGCTCAAGGGCGGATTGATCCAGATGCAGCTCAAGGGCGGCACCAATCTCGAGCCGGCCGCCATCCGCGAGCATATGATCGCCGCCCACGTGCCGCTGATCGAGTCGGCGGCCAAGCAGGGCGTGCAGGTGCTCTGCATGCAGGAGGTGTTCACCCAACCCTATTTCTGTCCCAGCCAGGACAGCAAATGGTACGCCGCCGTCGAGCGCATCCCCGACGGCCCGACCGTGACGCTGATGCAGGAGCTGGCGCGCAAGCATGCGATGGTCATCGTGGCGCCGATCTACGAAGAGGAAATCACCGGCGTCTACTACTACAACACCGCCGCCGTGATCGATGCCGACGGCACGTATCTGGGCAAGTACCGCAAGAACCACATCCCGCAGGTCGCCGGCTTCTATGAGAAATTCTTCTTCCGGCCCGGCAATCTCGG